>Ga0209780_1005265_pt1 | contig 10176 bp, 7 predicted proteins | sample WorMetexBAHAMAS2_FD_187384 | JGI IMG/M metagenome (GOLD analysis project Ga0209780, IMG submission 187384) | Marine gutless worms symbiont microbial communities from Max Planck institute for Marine Microbiology, Germany - Inanidrilus exumae... | ecosystem: Host-associated > Annelida > Digestive... | reverse complement strand
ATATAATTATTATTATTAAAAATGTACTTATTTAAGTGACACTGTCACGCAGAACGCTGCAGGAGCACTTTACACAGTCAATAAGGTACCGGCATAAAAATAGGAGGAATCCGAGGAAACAGTGAATTGGCGACTAGTGGTCCGGAAAACTCGAGTGAAAAACAAATGTTTTCAGTTCTTGTCGGAAGGTGGTGAGCGACGATGCAGCCGGTACGGCTGACGGCAGACTGTTCCATGCCCATGGGAAGAACTTAGTAAGTCATAAGATTGCTTTAGTAAATTAAATGTAAAAATCTATGAAATTATAACTTTATAACTTAGGATAAACTTAAGTCAAACTGAGCAATATTGGGAGAAGTTGACAAGTCAACAACAAACACATCGTATTGTCGTTATTATCTCCTAGGAAGACCACTCTCCATGGACTGTAAAATTCCCTGACATCCACCCGACTCTTTGCGGAATTCCTGCCATGCTGTGTTGCTCACATCACACACATATTACTGTTGCTGCTACCAGCAGACTATAAGCGTCAGTGCATATTCTACAGAAGTGTTCACGATAACTTAACCCTTTAAAGCCCGCACGTGACGACCGGTTACATTTCGCAGCATTCAGCGCTGGACTGGCCAAACCCACCACTTTTAGTTTTTCACATGCGGGCACTCTGGTGCTAAACTTAGGATTTTTTCTAAGATTTTTTGTAAATTGGGTTCCTGGATGTAAGGAATATGGAAAGTTAGATTGAGAGAGATAGAGGCTGTTGGACAGTGCAAGCAGACACAGTCTGTAGGTAGTGCTATGACTAACATGCAGATGATGTAATATTCGTCTGTGTAGGCTCGGAAATATTGGCGCATTTAAACAAATATTAGCACTAGTGATGTGTGAGTTTAAACGAGTATTATCAGTAGTGTTGTGAGTCTGACTGGTTGATGCCAGTGCGCGGTTGGGAGGCGTCGCTGGCTCGGACCAGTCCGAAGAACTCATCCGGACTCTGATGGATCTGTTGACGTGGACATCGTCGATGGCTGAGGAGTTGGTCCGGCAGCGACCTGTCGGTGGTGACCTGCGGACTGTGAGACAGCAGCTCGACGCCATTCAGGTGAACGCTTACTTACTTACTTACTTCCACGTTGATTCTGTCTCGTCACCGACAGCTTCAGTGGTCCACATTCAGCAGTTGGTCCAGTGTATGCTTGTTTGAACTAGATTAGTTTAGGGTCATAGGTCAGAGTTCAGGGTCACAGGAAGAAATCAAGAGCTTAACAGCTGCTGGGTTGGCCAACTGTGGTTGAAAAGCAGACCTGAATTGGAAACTATAAATAATTAACAACAGCTGAAACTTCACGGTCAGCTAAAAATATTGTGACCCAGGGCTTTCCAGAGAGACGCAGGGACTTCAAGAGAGACTCAGAGACTTCAAGAGAGACCCAGGGTTTTCCAGAGAGACCCAGGGACTTTAAGAGAGACCCAGGGACTTCCAAGATAGTGATGTAGTAGCCCTGAACTAGGCAGTAGCGTCCACTTTAACATCAGTGCGACCACTTGTCTGGAACAGCTGGAAATTTCAGGGAATTTGACAGCTGTCAGGGAAATGTCAGCAAATTATAGGAGAAAAATCTTGTCCGGAAGTCAAGACTGTTTATTGCTGACTTAACGTTTGTGGCTTCACCGGTGTTTAGAAGGCTGTTGCAGGCCTTGATTTTTCCGCTTATTAGCCCAGCTTTGTTACATGTTTATTCCGTTATGTGAACCTATAGAAACATTCAGCGCCAGACTGGCCAAACCCACCACTTTTTGTTTTTGACTTGCGGGCACTCTGGCGCTCAGCCGTGAGTGCCAGAGTGCCCGAAAGTCAAAAACTAAAAGTGGTGGGTTTGGCCAGTCCGGCGCTGAATGCTACAAAATGTGGCCAGTCGTCACGTGCGGGCTTCAAAGGGCTAAGTTATCGTGAACACTTCTGTAGAATATGTACAGATGCTTATAGTCTGCTGGTAGCAGCAACAGTAATATGTGTGTGATGTGAGCAACACAGCATGGCAGGAATTCCGCAAAGAGTCGGATGGATGTCACGGAATTTTACAGTCCCTGGAGAGTGGTCTTCCTAGGAGATAATAACGACAATTTGGTGTGTTTGTTGTTGACTTCTCAACTTTTCCCAATACTTATTGTGTTGTTCCACAGCAGGGTTAAGTTAAATAGTGTTATAAACCAAACCAGAATTTGTAAAAAAAAATCATAAATAAAATACTTAACGAATTTTATGTATTCTTATATTTAACTTTTTTTAATATATTCAATCTTGCGTTTATTGTATTGCATTGTCAGGCAATGCAGAAAAAACTGGAGCTGAAGACGTTGTCAGTTGATCAGAGTTTACAGGCCGGTCGATTACTGTTGTCGGAAAACAACATTGAGCCAAGCCGTGGTTAGTTTGAACTTTGCGTGCATTTTTAGGTGGACTCTTCTGAGTCGACCTAATAAAGCCGGTCTCAAATGTCCACCCGTCCGTACGTACGTGCATATGTCCGTCCGTCCACAAAAGGTTTTTTCAATTTAAATGAAATTTGGTATATAGGTCGAGGTCGATGAGTGGTGCACACAGTATGACCCGATCCAAGGTCAAGGTTAAAAGTCAGAAGCTCTTCAAAGTTGCAAATCCAGCCATTTTCAAAAGCCGTCTCCTCTGCCATTTACAAAGAGAGCTGGCAACTGACCACAGATACTTAAACTACGGCACAATATCTAAATCTGACTGTGCCAGTGCCAGATTTTGATATTTGGCCAATTTTTGTATCACGTGACTTTGAAACTTGGCAGAAATGTCAGTTGTGAAGAGTTGACTGTCAGTCTTGCATGGGGCTAATTTATTTGTTTTAGTTTGTACTAATTAAGTAACTTTCTTGTATTTTATGTTCGACTGTATTTAAACCTCTGTGCCAAAGCCTGTTCTTTCTGTTGTATTGTACAGTGCTGTCCCGTTTGCAAGCATGTTGTTCTGTCCTTGCTGAATATTTCAATATGATTGTAACCTTTGAACGCCGTGTTCCCTACCTTCTGCTTTCCTTCCCCTTTCTTGGTTCCTATGTACTAGGTACATTACATAAAATCTGTAGGACAGTATACACTTTTCCATCAACTCCTGAAATAGCCATGGTGTATAACTCCATGTACTTGGATGTTGAGGATTAGACGTACTGATTTATCCCAGTTCTCTGAGAATATGGGTTCATAGGGTTAATATTGTTGATAGTATGAAGATGATGCAGATAACGCCATTGAGGAGGAGAGGTCTGGCATCTTTTCTGTCATCGAAGTGTTAGCAAGGGCATGTGGATAGTAAATCTTTGCTCCACCTCCAGTTCTTAGGTTGTGGTGCTTGCTGACACAGGTTGACCCGTATGAAGGCCATAGAACGGTCATAGTAAGGAAATAGTAGCGTTAATGTCGTTACAGTTATTATTGTAATTATTACTGGCCCACCTAATGGGCCAGTAGTTTTGCTCGCTGTCGTCTGTCGTCGTCGTCGTCAGTCGTCGTCTAATGTTGCCGGCGGGTGGGCTGGCCGGCCGCCAGGCGCGTGGACTGTTGGCGTGCCGGCGGCCACTGTCCACACACCCGGTGGCCGGGCGCGTGGGCGGTCAGTCGGCCGATACTGCACGGCGGGCCAGTCGTGTTACGTCCCGTTAGGGCGACACCTTGTTATTATTGTCGCTGTTATTGCTGTTTGTTTTCTGTGACCAAGTTAATAACTTGATATGCAAGCTAAACTGTATGCATGGTTGCATACACGTTTCTGTTATCAGTCGCATAATAGCTTTCACATAATGTTTTATACAACTGTTGTTAATGGTGTTTATACTGTGTTCAGTTGGTGATGAACTTGTGTGTTTGTGTGTTTTGATTTGCTGCGTCAGTTGCGGAGCAGACGCTGGGTACGTTAGACTCGTTGTCGAGGCTCGGGCATTACGTCGCTGTACTGGATGACGCTTGGATCAGCGTCATACAGAACGCAACCCAGCATCGCAACAATCTCGACGAAGCACTCGAGGTACGGCACGGTTGTCTTGGAGATAGTTGTCATAGAAACGGCTTTGTCTCAGCTACTGTGTTTGTTAAAGTTAAGTAGTTGTCATTCTGAGTGGGAAGTGGATGTAACCTGTGTATAACATTGCTAAGGGCAGTGTCATCCTTGCTAACTAGCTAACATGTGGGTCCTGTGTTATTTGTAGATACGTGGACGACTTAATGTTATACGATTATAAGTCCACACATTTGTGATATAAACATCACTATAGCATGGTTGCAAGTTTGCATTTTTGTTGCTAGGTGATTTGAGTAACATTCCCCCCCTCCCCTCCAAAAGACTGCATCTGAGCTATGATGATTGTCTGGAGGTTAAGAGGGAAATAATCAGAACTGTTTTGTGCTGTGTTGTGTACGACAGTTGTGCACAACGATACGCACACAGATGTGAACAGTTCTTAATTTTGCGTATTGGACTGGGTTTAGATTTCTTTTTTTGTGTATTTGGTTTATGTTGAACATTATATGTGTTGTTATGTTAGCTTAGGTCAGTTTATTCTTGCTTTGTTTGCTTTTGTTGTGTTGGGTTTAGTTTCTTCAGTACCAAGCCAAGAGATTGGCTGGGAAGAACGTCTCCGAAATGACCTATTCTGTGCCGAGTGGGACGTAAAACCTTAACTCAATCAATCAGTTGAGTAACCCTTTCTTGCTTGTAAGTCGCCAGCATATCGCTGAAAGCTTATTAGCATGAAATGTAGACAGTACAGCCGACTGATAAGATATGAGTACTTTACCCTCACTAGCGGGCAAAGTATTGCTGTCTGTGTGTTTGTCTGTTTGTTTGTTTGTCTGTCAGTCTGTACTTTAGGTTTTGTGGATGACGTCATGTTTGACATAATGGGTCCAGTAGGCTACAATGAATGACACAACGTGTGTTTCATTGAGCTCGTGAGGTGGCGGCACCGGGTGCGAAGTCTGCCATCTCCAACAGCATCTTGTTGGATGGGTGACAGGAAGTGCATTTAGCCGGTAAAAAGCTGAGCAAAACGGAAGATGAACTGGCCTTGACCCAGTTTCACCTAAAAACGGAAACCGTAAAAGAGGAGGAGGATAAACTGTCGTCAGAGCTTTTTTCGTCTGTGTTGGATGTGACATGATAGCATTCAGCTTCTCTCAACCTGCTTCATATATTAAAATCCCAACCTCATCTGCAGAAATTGTGTCGGTTTAACAGCAACCGATATTAGTAAAAAGTAAGTAAACAGGACATTTGTATAGTGCCTTATAGTGAGTGTGATGCTTATCTCTGAAGCGCTCAGATTTGGCACATGTTAACGAGGGATTTTGCCTGCCATCCATACGTTTACTATATTAATTACTCTAATACAACCAAAAATAACATACTGTTTATCGACGTTTTGGCTTCACGTCGGAAGCCTTCATCAGGACTGACTTCCAGTGTTGGTCGTCAGTATGTAAAAGCTTGTCCCATACGTGGCTCAATTGGTAGCTCCCCTCGTCTCGATCCATGTTGTCGGTCTTCCCGATCCATATGGCCTCCCTTATGAGCCAGCCAGCTTCGTCAGATTCTCGATCAACCACCTTGGCGTTCTCCCAGTCTGTCACATGGTTCTCATTGCAAACATGATCTGTGATTGCAGATTTGTTGCAGATACTGGCTGCCCGGGTCTTTTCTGCTCTAGTAAATATTCCTGTGATGCTATCCGCTTCATTACGATGTTCTTTTACTCTTGCTCCCAGTGGCCTTCCTGTTTCTCCAACGTAGTCTTGTTCACAGTTTTTACATGGTATCTTATAGACCACTTCTGGCTTTTTCTCGTCACTAATTCTGTCTTTAGGGTGCACTAGCATATTTCTCAACGTAGTATGTGGTCTTACTGCTGTGCAAATCCTGTATGCTTTTTCAATATCTGACTGAACGCTTCACTTAACCATACCACATATGGTATTGTGACCATGCCTCTACTCTTCTAGTCTTTTCTGACTAGCTTTTTAGGTCGACTTCTCCGAGTCAACCTAATAAAGTGGGTCTCAAATGTCCGTCTGTATGTCCGTACGTCCGTTTGTCCACAAAAGTTTCATAGATTTTAATGACATTTGGTATGTAGGTAGAGGTCGATGAGTGATGCATGACAGTGTGCAGTATGACCCGATCCAAGGTCAAAGTCAAGGTCACGAGCCCTTGAAAGTCGAAAATTTGGCCATTTTCAAAGGTTATCTTCTCCCCCATTTATAATGGGGGCTGGCAAATGACCACGGATTCTTAAATTAGGGCACAATACCTAAAGCTTGTCGGAGCCGGATTTTTGATTTTTATTCTAGTTTTTGTGTCACGTGACTTTGAAGTTGGCAGTAAGCAGGAGTCGACCGTCAGTCCCGTATGGGGCTAATTTGATTACTTTTGTCTCTGATATAGCCATATTTGTGCTGAAAGGGGACATTACACTCCAGCTGACTAATTCTAACTAACTGGTAGCAAGTGGTGTCATCTGAATGTATGATGGTGCATCATGTGGTCAACACGTCGGTGTTGTATACTTACAGCTGCTGAGCAGTCTACAAGATGCTCTGGATGACTTGACGCAGCATCTGACGGCGCTGGAGACGCAGTTGAGGAGTTGTAGTTCGGTTGCTGACCTGCTTGTCAATGACCTTCAGCACAACATCGACAGCACCCTGGCAAGTCTTCTCTTCTTACCAACCACTAATTATGTATATGAATGTTCAGAATGTTTTGGATCCAAGCCACAACTTGTCACGCTGCTGGGTTACCAAGTCCATTGGTAATGTAGGTCGAGTCTGAGGACCACCAGGTCAGGCAGAGAACTTCGCATCATCAGCACTGTGTCATTTATCGATTTTGTGCGTATATGACGGCCTGTTGTAATTATCCCCGCGAAAGCAAGGGAATATGTTGTCACCAGCGTTGGTTTGTCTGTGTCTGTCGGTGACCACGATAACTAAAAAGATAGTGGACGGATTTGCACCAAATTTTATGTGAAGATTCCAAGGGGGGAAGGGAAGACCAGGTTCGTGTTTCGTTACGATCGGTAGAGGGATGTGGAAGTAACGGTCAAAAAACTCCGTAAACCGGCGATTGTTTACAAAATACCTCCGTCGGGAAATTTGGAATTAGCGGGCCGCAAAATAGTGGGTTGCCAAGTGTTGGTGACAAAAACGCTTTCGCAGGGATATGTACTCTCTCACGAGTACTTTCCATTTAGTTATAGCATTGGATTGTAGATTGGGCCAATGTAGTCTGAAATGTGTGGCACAACGGTAGAACGTCGGTCTTAGGCCGGCGAACTTTCCCTGTCCTGCACTCGACCTGTAGCTGACGGGTGACCAGCCAGTTATGTGGGTAAACCGTCCGCTATAGGTCAACAAACCCAGCCAACTCAGCCTTTCATTCCTTCAGGGTCGATAGCTGAGTAGTAAGCTGCAATTGGATGTCTGCTACCTCAGTTAGGGGTGGCGCCATCTGGTGAACGCTTACGAAGGAAAGGCAGGCATGGTGTATTTGCAGGTAAAACTGTATGATCCATGCCTGATCGCTTTGAGATATACATAGTTTATAAATAGCGTTATATAAATACTCTTCCTTTGTAGGTCGTCTCCTCTGAGTGGATCTAATAAAGTGGGTCTCAAATGTCCGTCCGCCTGTCCGTACGTCCGTCCGTCCACAAAAAGTTTCTTTGATTTCAATGAAATTTTGTATGTAGGTAGAGGTCGATGAGTGGTGTATGACGGTATGCAGTATGACCCGATCCAAGGTCAAGGTTACGAGCCATTGAAAGTCGGAAATTCGGCCATTTTCAAAGGCTGTCTCCTCCCCCATTTATAATATGGGCTTACAAATGACCACGGATTCTTAAGTTAGGGCACAATACCTAAAGCTTATAGGGGTCGGATTTTTTATTTGTCGTAGTTTTTGTGTCACGTGACTTTGAAGTTGGCAGTAAGTAGCAGTCGACCGCCAGTCCCGTACGGGGCTAATTTATTTTGCTATTGTCAGACGGCACTTTGCTGTCATCATGTCGATGCGGTTGTGTCGTCAGATGTTTCAGCAGCAGGTCGCCCCGACGCAGTCTGAGGTTGATCACTGCAACGACCTTGCAAACCAGTTCACGGACGGTGTGTTGTCACATCGTAATGTCGCACGGCTTGAAGACTTGAATCGTCGGTGAGTCAGATGAGCAACCAGCTTGCTGTTAGGCATCCAGTGTTGGGTTAAGAAAGGATGAGGTCATTGGTTAGGGTCAGACGTTTGAATTTCCTTATTCTTCAGCACCTTTGGTTGCGAGACATTAAGGGCAGTTTATTAATGTGTAACACGTGCAGGGGAAGAGGAAGCCGAGTATTTACAGTAATTTTTAGCTTTTTATGTCGACTCTTCGACAGAGTCGAACTAATAAAGCCGGTCGCAAATGTCTGTTCGTCCGTCGGTCCGTACGTATATGCGTATTAAATTTGGCATTTGGCAGTAGAGGTCGATGAGTGATGCACGACGGTATGCAGTATTACCCGATCTAAGGTCAAGGTCATGAGACATTCAAAGTTGGAAATCTGGCCATGTTTAAAAGCTATCTCCTCCACCATTTACAGTGGGAGCTGGCAACTGATTCTTAAACTGCGGCACAATATGTAAATTTAATCAGGCCGGATTTTTGATATTCGGCCTAGTTTTTGTGTCACGTGACTTTCAAGTTGGCACAAACGGCAGTTGCAAATTGTCGACCATCAGTCCCCGTACAGGGCTAATTTTAAAATTTTTTGCATACTGTTGTTGCTGTTTTGCAGGTGGGCAAGTCTTCAGGCTGGTGTTGAAACTCGACTGCAGAAGTTACGCGATGCAATGTACAATTTTGGGCCACAGTCACAACAGCTTCTCAATGGTCGGTTGTTGTAATTCATGCATATTCATGTTTACATTACGGTAGGACATTACCAATAACCTGTGTTAATCACACATAAGCATCGCACAGCCATGCAGATCACAACACTGATATAGCAGTTCTGTTTGTCTGTCTGTCTGTCTGTCTGTCTCTGTCTGTCTGCCTGCCTGTCTGTCTGTCTGTCATGCACTACTATTACTGTGTTGAGTGTCTCTAGCGTCAAGTAAGGTTTTTGATGTTCAGAGTACCAGCGTCTGTGTGTCAGCAGATCTCAGGTGTTTTTCTACTGGCTAAGGGCCTGTGTAGCTTAACGGTAGAGCATTCGCTCACGATCTTAAAGGTCGCAGGCTCGAATCTTGTCTGGTCCGCTTCCAGGTAACAGCCTTGGGCAAGCTGCTCACACGCATGTGCCTCTGTCACCAAGCAGTATAATTTGGTGCCGGCCGATGGGCGGTGACGCTCTTTGGCTGGGAAGGTAACCGCAGGCCTGGCGGAAAGTAATGGTAGCCTACCGCCGGGTGGATGGCTTCAAGTCACCTGCGGGCTGACTGCCCGTACACAGGCATCAGCTCCGGGCCCAGCGCTCGGTAACGAGTACGGGAGAACTACCTGTTCAAACACTTGCAGCCAGTTGTCAGTCATGGCCAACTTGAACTTGAACTGATACATTGATGGACCTGCAGCCAGTGAAGGTCTCATAGCACCAGAGTGATGTTGTCGAATTTATGGCTCCAGCCACAACACTTGCTGCCACATTCCCGTTCTCATAATACTGGGCCAGAAATGTATGCTGGCTGTGCATTGCGTGCTGCCCTCTGATGAGTCACGTTGAGTATGCACTGATGGGACAGACAGACGGATGGACGGATGACAAACCGTTACATTACGCTTTCTGCTAGATGCAGCTCATTACTGATTCATTCTGACATCTGATTACAGCTTACTACTCAGTTTATCGACCTCGAAAGGATGAAGGGCTGAGTTGACCTGCGTGGCTGGTTACATACCGAAATAAAGTTGCTTCTGTTGTTAGCAATGACTGCACAAGTTGAGCGTGTTATACATACATGGCAAACATTTTAGTAGAAAGGTGACGGGAACATTATCTTTGATGACTGTTGAACATCTTCTATGATCATCATCATCATTGTCGCCTGGTCGAGGACCGTCGCGCCGCTCCGTGACCTTTGGCAACCTCAGCAGACCATAGCGTTGACAGGGGGATTCCGGC
>Ga0209780_1005264_pt1 | contig 10176 bp, 5 predicted proteins | sample WorMetexBAHAMAS2_FD_187384 | JGI IMG/M metagenome (GOLD analysis project Ga0209780, IMG submission 187384) | Marine gutless worms symbiont microbial communities from Max Planck institute for Marine Microbiology, Germany - Inanidrilus exumae... | ecosystem: Host-associated > Annelida > Digestive... | reverse complement strand
TAATAGAATTGATAATGCATGGAAAACAATAATGTACAAAATATATGGTGTGTCTGGCGATGCATTGCAATTTGTTATCATTCACTAGATTTAGATGAGTCACATGTGTTTATCACCATATGCAATCAAAACTGTAGCATTGGATCGATTTTAACCTTTTAACATTCTTTTTTTAGCTTCATATGCATGTTCTTTTTTCTGTTTTTGTGTGTGCTACTGCATTTTATATCTCTGCTACCATTTCAATGGTGAAATAAAGTTTACATATAAGTTTATATATATTGTGTTTTTTTAGGCTGTTCCATTGTCCCGTTCATTCGTTCTACTAATCAGATATTGTTACCACGATATCTCATGAACAGCTTGAATAATTTTGATAAAACTATTCACTAGCCCATACTGATGACCTGATTGGATGTAAGAGGTCAGAGGTCAAAGGTCACGGTCACAGCAGGCCTAAGTATGCAGTGGTGTAGGTATCCATGATGATGGTGGGGCATCAAAGTCCATCTTCTTGTTATCTGTTGCAGTTGTTGCTGTGCTGCTCAAGTCGGTTATTAGCTGATGCTGACTTACAAAGCAGTAGGATGATAGCCATGTTTGTGATGTCTGGGTGCCCTGGACCATTTCCAGGCCAACAAAATAGGACGAAATCTAGCTTTAGTTTTTATCTCTGTTTTGTGTCATAGTATCGTTCAGTTTGTTGATGCATGTCTGCTTTTGTTGTCCTAGATAATAACCATGCTAATGATTGGCTGGGAAGAACGTCTCTGAAATGACCTATTTTTATGTCCAACATAACGCTATCTCACTGTGACTCTGGAAAGAATGACGTTACTTACGAAAAACTGTGACTTTAATTTTACAACATTAAACATTAATTATTATTATTCACACATGCTGATAGGCAAGGTGTAGATATATTGGTTACTGTTTTTTGTGTGTGTATGTATGTTTGTACGGTTACAGATTTCTCCCGCGAGGATAAAGCTAGCGGCATCAAATTTTGCATGGTGGTTCATTGGCGTCCTGGGCAGGGAATTTTCCCTTTTGGGGAACGTTTCTGCCGCAGAAGCTCACCCAGAAGCCCAGCATGCGATATATGTGGATGTGCAATTCGTATGGGGGCTTGATCATACACGAGGCCCGTGCACTTGCCGATTCGTCCAGCACGCTAGCCACATGTAGGATTGGCTTGTGTGGATAAACGTCTTTCCCCAAAGACGGACGTACTTGTTGCAATATGTGTAATAATATCGATAACACTCAGAATGAGAATAGTTTGCAATGTTATTTAGGCTCAGAGAAGACATCCAGAGTTTGCAACAGTTTATCAGAATACTCTACAGCACATCTCGGTTGAGTTCAGCATACTCCAGGTTCTTCTTCACGAGGATGCAGTGGCTGGTCTCATTTCTGTACTTGAAACGTTCAATGATGCTGTCGAAAAGTCCAAAGTTACTTCAGCAGTTGGCGCCGGCAAGACACAGAAACGACGCTTTTCGTCAAATTTATCTTTGTCTTCTCTTTCACTGGCTGTGAACAAACTCGAGAAGCGTAAAGGTTTGGCAGTTTACGTTACTTATGAGTAAGAGTATCAATGACGACGTTTATTAATCAGTGTGCATGCCTCCAATTCGAGGTTTTCTCGACACTTTGTGCATTATAAGTTAAATTTAAATTATTATTACTGTTAGGCTGCATAGCATGCACACAGTGCATAGATGCGGCCTGTTGCTACTCGTGTCACACATAGCATGATGTGTGTGTGTCTGTCTGTGATTTGTGTCTTTGTGTTGGGCACATGCGTGAGCTATGCAAAAACGGCTGAACTGATGGAGATGCCTTTTGGGGGGGCTGACTCATGTGGCTTCAAGAAACCATGTATTAGATGATGCAGATACCCGACGGGAAGGGGCGTTTTGGGGGGACATGTGCTGGATCATTGTAACATACCTAATGAGGTGCTAGAGTCTTCATCCGTCTGGAATGAGGTGCAGACGATTTGCATATGGTCCAGCTGATGCCGCTGCAACCCCAGCATCTCTTGTGGCCTGCCAGTGTCCCGTTGACCTGAGCTGGATGGACGTCATTCCCAGAGAAAACTGATTTCAGCTTTGCCTTTTACCAGAATTCTGCATTCAGTGTTATCAGTCGTTTTAGCCGACTGTAGCATTAGTTGGGCTTATCCCCTTAGTTGTTTGTATGTATATGTGCAATATTTGTGAGTTGTGGCTGAACATCTAAGTGGATTGTGCACCAGTTTTTGAGATGTGGATTACCACAGAGAACAGCTACTTTGTATTAGATGGGGTCTGGATCTGCCGACAGAAATGGAGACCTGCCTTGGAGGTGGGTGTTGGACTTTGGCTGTCACTGTGACACAGTCGGCCATTGCTGGTGTGGAGGTGTTATCTTTAGCGTTAAACAAACATGCTGCTCCCACCGTGTAAGCCAGTTTCAAAGAAACCCTTTGCAGGCTGCAAGATTGTGATTTTTTAAAGAATTCTGGAGCGTGTTCATTCATTAGTTCATAAAAATGCCAGCGCTTACAGATAATAGCATGACCAGGGTATAACCACTTTGATCCTCAATCATTTCGCTCCCCCTTTCAAAACACATAACTATTGATCCATTATTAGGAAATTTATTGCTGTTGAGATCCTTGAATGAATAAGCGGTTGCAGTGCAAACCTCAAACATGTACTGTTGCTGTTTGTTTAGTGCTTCATTATGGACGACTGAAGTGAATGTAATGCTCACTGTCACTAAAAATGGCTAAATTTAGCTAATGTTGGTTAGAGAGATTTTTGGCCTTTAGAGCAATCGCTGCTAATGCGTGTTGGCTGAGAGCATTGTACAATGACACTTTAGTTGTGGTTACCATGGTTACATCATAGAAATTTATTACTGAGTGGGTGAGTGATAGTTCACTATCAGTAAAACTTACTGGCCACATTTAGCCATTTACCTCAGCGTCAGTGAATGATATGCTGCTTTTTTGATGTCGAATCAACTTACTGGAGCACTAAAAGCAGATACATTACTGCTTCCGTTGATTGACTGATGTTCCTAGTCTACCAGGGTCAGCTGGTCTCTCTCGGGTCCTCCCTCCTCCTTCATCTGCTGCAGAACTGAACCACTGGGGATTAGTGAACTGGAGTTTTTATGTGCGTGATGTCCTTACTGTCACCCAACCGGTGTTGAAGCACTGAAGAGAACACAGAGCACTGACTCTAACCAGTAGCTTGGCTCATTCTTTCTTTATTCACCACCAGACTCGAGATGGAAGGGCGGGGCATTGCTCCATTTACGCTGACTGTCTGACACCAGGGCCTGATAAACAACTAAGATGGAAACCGTGCTGAGAACCTTGGTGATTAGGTCACACTACTGTAGTTTATGGATATCAATACGCTTATGAACACACTAGAGAAATTTCTTTTAAGCCATCAAGTGTGAAACCAGATACATGGTTTTGGCTGGGAGACGAGTAAAAAGATCCCCATAAAAATAATTTTTTGCAAGAAATTGGCTACATTTTCTCGTTTATCTTTTGCCTTCAGTGAGACCACGGCGCTTTGTGACACTTTGTTAGGAGTGCCGTGTATAAATAATCTTACTTACTTACTTACTTACTTACTTCAGTGGTTTGACACTGTTGGTTTGGCATAAGAAATGGCATCTGACCTGTAAATGCATTCATTCTGCTTCAGCAACTGAAAGACTTTCTGAAGGAAAAAAATTGTATGACTGCCTGACCTGTGATAGAAAAAAATGAGCCAGTTAAACCAAAACCAAGTGTGTTCTGCATTGCATAAAATAGTGATACATGTGTATATGACTTTACAGCTCGCAGCAAAGCAAATAAAGACATCATCCAAGTTTCAGTAGTAGCAAAACTGAACAGCGTGTCGGCTGCCATCTGCAACAGTGACAGACTTCTTGCAGATATACAAATCTCAGGTTTGCTCTTGTATTTTGCAACTTGACTCATTATGCACATCAATTGTTACACATTCCTGTGGAAAAGGTCTGTTTTGAAATATACGTTGCTGCTATTTTTTTGTGATTATGCAACTGTGATTATGTAGCTTTTCGCTCAGTTGGATGTGGCTCTGTTTATCTTCTAGACTGCTGAGTTAGCAGGATAGCAATTATAATTACGTTTATGTTACTTGAGTCGTGTTGCTGATGTTGGATAATGTATCTTTTGTTATATAGACTTTATGGCTGGGCAGTTGCATATCTCATAGTGTGCTACTATTATATTGGAGTATTTCAGTTACATCAGAAAAGGATTGACCGAAATTTTGTGCATGTTGTGATGGTTATAATATTAATAAACTTTGAGAAAAGATGTTGAGTATATTTTGCTACAGTAATGTAACTATTGCAGCTAATTCTGGCCAATTATTTGCATAATATTCCCAAATTTGGATTTCTGTTTATTGAAATATGTCAAAGATTAATTGTAATTAAGATGCAGCAAGACTGTTGGTCAGCGTGTTGTGTTGTCAGGATTGAATGTCAATGTTACACTTCAGCATCATCTAACCTGTGTCACTGCGTCACTGCATGATATTTGTGTCGAAGATCATATTGCCAATGCTGTCTATCCAAAGGTTCAGATTTGTTTAACTATTTGTCTCTATGCTAACAGTTTTACAGACCTTTGCATTTAGATGTGGTTCTTATAAAATTGCTGTCTTTTCAGTTCATTATCAAAATTGTATTCAAAGAAAAACCAAACTGTTTTAATCCAATATATTGATTTTTAATTTCACAATGTGGCAGTTCATCAGTTTTTGTATAAAAGGCTTAACTTAAAGTATAGTTGCATGTTAATTCTATCAGCTACATTTTACGTGATTTTGCTTTAATGTTGTAGCTGAGATAAGAAGAAATAACAATTTCAAAAGTAATGATATACATATTTCTGTGCCACCATAAGGTCATAACTTCAGAAACCTAAGTTGTCAAACTCGAAGAAAGATGTACGGTTTGGAAAAAAAACGAAGCGAATAACTTGTGTCATGTCAGTGTTGATGCTTGTCGGAGGGAAGGTGAATTAATTAGGTAGATTGGGAGGTGTTCCACTGTAGTTGAGGAAGTGTTTTCAGGATAAAATTTAGCACTGAGGCTAGATGGGATCTGAGAGCACACAAAGAGTGTGGAAATACGACGATGGAAGAGAAGTTCATTACTGTACATGTCCCAAATGACAATCGTTGAACATAACAGTTGCTGATAAACTTGGTTATGAATATGGCAGTAGAATGTGTCAGCGCTTTTTCAAGTTCACACAGTAGAAAACGTTTTTCTTTATAAATAGTTGTTGTGAACTTGGTGTCGTATACTACAGATGTGTGGAGGATATTAAACGTTAGATGTGTGTCGCATTTTAGGTGTTGTCTTTCGACGAAGATGAAGTGTTTAGTGCAGATATTACATTCTTTGAGAGTGCGACAGCGGGAAAGAACTACACGAACATGGGTCGTGTTGATGCTTTGTTTAAACTGCAAACTGGCTGCTTGAAATTTGTATTTCTTAACAGATTCATCCAGGATCTTCTGGTTTGTTTTCGTTTGTTGTGCTCTAAATGTGCAGTCCTGATTCTGCACTTCTATTTGCACATCTATCTTGATCAGTTTGCATTAGGGTGCATACAAGCAAGCATTGTATCTGCTTTCTATTTAGCCGTGAGAATACAAAAGCAAGGAACACATTTCTGTTATGATTTGACAAGTTGCAGTCTGTTAACAGTAGCTTCTCTGATTTACTCATATGTCATTATGATCATAATTGATACGAAGTCGTTGTACACTGTAGAATTTGTTGTCAGTGACGTATCATCTAAGACACGAGAGCTGTCTTTCTTGTAGTATGTTTGTGTTGCATGGTTGGAAAAATAATGACCATGATATATAAACAGTGAAAAGTGAATTAGTTAATATGATGTTAATGTGAATCAGTTGATATAATGTTTATATAGTTACCCACACTGGCATAGCCGCCGGCGTGGGTAGGGCGTTCAGTCACGTCTGTCTGTTTGTCCACGCTCTAACAGGAAAATGGCTTGAGCTATCAACACCAAACTTGGTACATGTATACTGTATAGCAGTCGCTTGGCATGCATCGACCCAGAGGTCAAAAGGTCAGAGGTCAAGATCATACGGTTACGAAAACCATTACGGTCATGTGGTTGCTAGTGACCCTTAAATAGTTTACCTAATTTCAATTTACTTATTTAATCTAAATTAACTGTTAATGTTATATTTTTCTTTTTCAGTTATCTTACCCGAAGAATTAATACTTAATAAATTTTAATATTTATGATATAGTTCTACCTTAAAGGCACGATATGACCTAAATTGTGTTGAAAGTGCCGTTAAACTCTAACCAACCAAGCAGTCTGCTAGTGACTCTCGCCGGTGTTGCCTAACCCAGTGCGCCGCTGTGCTGCCTGTGGCCGATGCCGGCGTGGTTCTGCATGTCGATACGACTGCCTGCGTTTTCTAGTTGATACTATAACGATTTTTGGATGGCAGACGTTGATGTCATCAAATTCTGGCATTTTTCGTATTGCTTGAGGTGAGACTCATTATCACTGAAGCAGATGTGCTGTTTATGATACTGATATTTAAACGCATTTGGCCCTTAACAAGCCATGTTTCAGCATCTGCGTGCCTGGCTGATGAAAGAGGAAGATAACTTTGACTTTAGTTAAAATTGTATTTGTAGAGCTTCGTGAATCGATTTGAGGCGGCCAAGACGAAGCTGCGCGAGGCAAGTGCAGCGGTTGCTAATGGTGCAGTGGCTGCAGCCCAGCAGCTGTCAACGAGAGCATTTCGAGTATCACTTGATATCCGTCTCAAAGCTCCCGTCATCTTTGTTCCTCGCAGTTCGATGTCACGGCACGTCCTTGTTGTTGATCTCGGTCAGCTCACAGTAAGCAACAGTTTCAAGATGGTTGACAACGATGAGACTGCAAAGACAGCTGAAGGTGTTCCTGCTATCATTGATCACATGTCTGTCAGTCTGACTGACATGAAACTTTCCACGTATGTGCCACTCTTGTCTTCTTATGTCATTTTAGCTCAACTCTTTGGCAGAGTCGACCTAATACAGCTGGTCTCAAATGTCCGTCCGTCCGTCCACAAAAGTTTCTTCGATTTCAGTGAAATTTGGCATGTAGGTAGAGGTCGATGAGTGACGCACGACAGTATGCAGTCTGACCCGATACAGGTCAAGGTCACGAGCCCTCTAAAGTTGGAAATCCGGCCATTTTCAAAAGCTATCTCTTCCGCCATTTACAATGGAAGCTGGCAACTGACCACGGATTCTTAAAATAGGGCACAATATCTAAATTTCTTCAGGCCGGATTTTTGATATTTGTCCTAGTTTCTATGTCACGTGACTTTGAAGTTTGCAGAAACGTCAGTTGCGAAGAGTCGACCGTCAGTCCCGTCCGGGGCTAATTTATTTCATTTATTACATGCATCATGGAGCAAGCTGTGGGTGTCGTTTGTGAATATGAAGTTTTGGGCACAAGCAAATGAAAGACAGAGTGGAAGACAGAATTAGCAGATTGGCTGAGTCTGTAATACACAGTAGAATACTATCTAGAGAACATCAGAGAAATAATTTCAGTCTGTTGCTATGGTGAATGCTGCATTGTGGAAAAATTGCAAAAAATGTTTGCATTATATTGCTATTTGGTTTATTTGTTACCCACGCCGGCTGCATAGCCGCCGGCGTGGGGTAGGGCGTTCAGTTGTGTCTTTCTGTCTGTTTGTTTGTCTGTTTGTCCGCATTCTAATAGGAAAACGGCTTGAGCTAGCAGCTCCAAAGTCAGTAGACATATAGTCCATGGCAGGACCTCGGCATGCACAGACCCTGAGGTCAAAAGGTCAAATCCTGACTCTAACCCTTAGGTAATGGTTTTATCCTTTGTGATAGGGATGGGCCGGGATTCACCCGGCATGGGTCTGCACGTCGATACAACTGGATATTTGCATTTAAGTTTCTGTGGACAAAACTGGTTTGTTGATCATACCAATTACAGGAATCACTGATGTTGATACTGTTTGCATGGTAAAAGTCTTGACTCATCTGCTTTGTGGCTGAAATTAACCAGCTCAACTTTATGTCATAGTTAAACTGTAAATGAGCATTTTTGTTTTTTGTTGCCAAAGTCTGCAATGGATTGTGCTCAATTTGGTTTATGGAATTGTGTGTCACGTCAGTGCTATGCTGAAGGACTCAGAACTGGGTTCAGAGTGCCAGCTGCTGGAGCCGGTCTGTTTGCATGTTGCTGTTGCACGTAATTTATCTGCCAGCTGGTATCATGGCTGTGCTGATGTTGAACTGCTCGGTTGCCTGCAAGAAATCTCGGTAGGTCTGTTTTTCAACTGATTGAATGTTTGGATCAATGGTGGCACAGGTGCACTAATTTATTTAAGCAATGTATAGTTGTTGAATTATTTACTTCACATTTCTCATGTGCTGATATTTCGTACATGATAGATATCAGTGAATAATAATATATACCCCATCAAAAATTTTTTTGAAGAAATCTGTCAAATGAACCAATTATAACAGATTTTGTTACTGAAGCAATTGTGAATTTGTCCACTGCATCTAAAATGCACCAAACTACTGTTTTTTAAAGTGCAGTATTAGTGTTTTTAAGTTGTAAAGATTGTAGAGTCTTTCAGAGCTACCCACTTTTTTGATGAATATAATGTAAGTTTACTCAAACTGCACAGAACAGAGATTGGTTCCAGAGACTTTGCTGTTTTTATTTCATAATGTAGCAGATTTATTAACGCAGTTAATTATAATATTATAATATTCCTGTCATACAGACTGAAAACAAAAAAAGTAATAACAAATGTTTAAATTACCTTCCAGATACAAACGATTTTCTGATTTCTTATGCTCGTTATTTGTTTATTTAGATGTGTTATTTTTGTGTTAATGTTAATTAAACCCAGTCCTGAGCCATGACCCTGTAATGTGCATTTCATATGATGCATATCTTAAGTATATGTACATTCGACAGGTCATTATTAACAAGATCTCATCCAACTGCTTGAATGGCCAAGCACGGCTTACTAAGAGCTGAACATTTTTATGGACACAAGCTTTCAGTTGTTGATTCAACTTTTTGCCAAATTCTATGGGTATACACTTTTATTACGAGTGATAAGTCTGCCTTTCCATTGGCGGATGTGGACCCCATACAGTGTAGTTGTCCTCTGTGGTAACCATCTGCTGGTGATTGTAATTAGCTGCTGGTGAGTCGAGATGACATTCAGACTCTGTTTGGAATCTTGAATGAAAACCTGCGTGAAGGTGTCACTGGAGAGAACCGGCATATTACCATTAGTGGAGGTACAGTGCCAGTGTTTTAGTACAGTTTTAATTTTTAGGCATCACTTCAAGAAAATTGCTAAAAAGAATTTTTATTTCCCCTACTTTGAACATTTTATGCAATTAAATTTTATATGGAGTTAAAAAGTCAATTAAAATTTATATACTTTTGCTGCTGTTGTCGCTGTCAATTTATGTTCAACTTGCCTATATACCATACTTGCTGCATATGAAGTCAAAGCTTTCCATAGACGAATGTGGGAGTAGTGTTAACTTTTATTTATTTCTGATAATAATTATAATAATTTTACTGTTTTAACTGATGAATTGTTACCCGCATGATGCTATGCTAGCATGGTATTTGCTGTCATCGCGTGTCTGTCAGTCCGTCTGTCACAAGCCGACATTGTATCAAAATGGCTAAATGTAGGATCAGAGTTGCATGCAAGAGATCTCTATGAAATTCCAGTGGTATCACCCCCAACGGGCACGGGGGTGCCAAATGCAGGTGGTTAGGTAAAAATAGCATTTTTCGACCGGTCGAGAAGTCTCCAGCTCAGACACCTTACCGCCGAAAATGTGTGTCCATCTGCCACAGTGGTCCACATCCATGACAGTGCGCTGGCATAGAAATATGTGGTGTCAGTCATCAACGATGTTGTTGGTAGTCGACCCCGCGTGGGGCCGGGGTACCCCCTTCCGCCGTTGCTGCTCCCTTATCCATTCACTTCCTCATCTTTTGCTCTTTATTACTTCTTCCCTTTTTCCTTTTTTCATTCACTTTACCTATTTTCCTCT
>Ga0209780_1005263_pt1 | contig 10177 bp, 3 predicted proteins | sample WorMetexBAHAMAS2_FD_187384 | JGI IMG/M metagenome (GOLD analysis project Ga0209780, IMG submission 187384) | Marine gutless worms symbiont microbial communities from Max Planck institute for Marine Microbiology, Germany - Inanidrilus exumae... | ecosystem: Host-associated > Annelida > Digestive... | reverse complement strand
TACACATCGATACCGACAACACATTCGGACAAAGAAAGGAACATCGACTAGAAAACAAATACAGAAATATAATTCCCGTTAGAACGAATTCCCGTCAGAACGAAAGCCCATTAGAACGAAAACGTGTGTCTCGATAGATCGAAATATGAATTGTTCTAGCGGGATTTCGTTCTAGTGGGACGTTCCCGGCTGGGTAGGCACATTCGTCTGCGATAGGTACGCTATGGGCCGGCACATGTCCGCCTGAAAAGTGCCCCTTCACGTCTAATATATGGTTCCTTGGACCCACATAAGTAAGTCCCCAAACGGCATCTCGATCGTTTCAACCGGTTTTGCCCAACACGCATACACAGACAGACACGCAGACCACGATAAGTGCGACATCTGTAGCAATGGGCTGCATCTATGCACTGCGTGCAGGCGATGCGGCCTATTAATATTCTTGCAGGCTAGAAACGTAAAATATATGGGCCAAATATTGATGACGCGAACTGCAGTATTGCGCATTCAACCAAAACTTTGATGGGCCGTGGCCAATTCGACCCATCATACAGCGTCCAACGACTACCAGCGCTAGCTCTGATCCAGCTGACACCGAGACTTGCGCGCCTTACATACGTTCTCATTATTGCATTATTAGGCCACATCGCACGCATAGCATAGATGCGGCCTACTGCGGCAGATGTCACACGTGTCTGTGGGTTGGGCACACGGGTGAGTTGCGCAAAAACGGCTGACCGATCGAGATGCCGTTTGCAGGGTTGACTCGGGTGGGCCCAAGAAACCATGTATCAGACCGAGATCCAGATCCCCCAAGGGGAAGGAACAATTTTAGGCGTTGTCCGCCTCACTCAAAAGCATTGGCAGACTTTGATGCGGTGAACGCGAAAACGGCTGAACCGATCGAGATTCCGTTTTGGGGGGAGGACTCATATAGGTCCAAGGAATAATGAATTAGATGTGGTCAAGGTCGGACAAATCCATTCGCCACCGTTGGTGTTGCACAGCGACATGTCTACAATGCACCGTCTCCGAGAGGTTGCCACCGTCGATAAAAGTGTCGAATTTATCATGACCATCTCTTGTTGACACCTGAGGTTAACACCTGAGGGTGACTTAGTGGAATAATAATTTTAGCACACGGTATCTAACCGTTCGGACGTCAGAAGAGTAGAACCATGGCGAATAGAATGATGGCGCTGGATAGGACCGTTTGACTACGTTCTGAGTCGTTTCGAAACAGTGCACGACATCACTATGACAGATGGACATATAGAATAGCCGCAGTACATAGGGGCCTACTATTAACGACAGACGGCGTCCAATGACATCCATTCAGCACCAGCGAACTGTGTTCAGCCAATGACACTGCCACCATGGACTCTATTTATTGCGCGCTGTCCTCGTTTCTCCGGAGCAAATCGTTGTCTTTCCGCGTAGTCAGTGTTCCGGGATCGTCTTCTACGTTTGACATTAGTTCGCTAATCACCCGTACTAGATGCGGTCGCGTCACGTCACAGCGTCATAAGCACTGTAATCAGCATCGACGTCGACCGGCGGGCGCTGCTGACGCTGGTCGACTCATTTCATACCGGCACTAGTTAGCTGTCTTTCAGCGGGGTCTGACTGACAGCGTCCACGCCCTTCCAACAGCGCACGTCGAGCGACTGGAAACGCCCGACATGATCGCGCCACGTCCGCGAGTTCTCGACGACGACGGTGACTGTAGCTTGCATCTCACGCTGCCAAGTCTTCCCATCCCCTCGCCCGTCCGAGCTATCTCACGCTTTCGCTGATTATTCGTCGTTGCTGCAGTAATTAGCAGCTACTTGGTACTTATTACGAATTCGGGCTGAGTAACAACGCGAAATATTCGGAAACTGCAGCCAGGGCTGTACTGGGTTTCGTTCGAAATATTCGATTCGTGATCCTAGTACGGTACCACGACATACACTCTCCCGATTTGACATAAGTATCGACTCATCTTTGTAGACTTCCGACTTGTGACTGACGGAAAGGAAAAGGAGAAGGAAACGAAGGTTATTTATATATTTGTATATTCATCGACATATAGTGCCATATACTATGTATATCTCAAAGCTCTCAAGCATGGATCACACAGTTTTATCTGCAAATACACCATGCCTGCCTTTCTTTCGTAAGCGTTCACCAGATGGCGCCACCCCTAAATCAGGTAGAAGACATCCAATTGCAGCTTACTATGGACCGACAGACACACGATGGTAGCATGTATACCGCGCTAGCATAGTGTCGAGCGGTAATAAAACGAAATGATGCATGAGCGCTGTCATAAGCAGTGAACAGTGAACTCATCGGCGGTGTCAATCCGTGCAAACATTTGTACCAGGTATGCAAGGACGGCCACCTTGAAATCGATCCGTGTGTTGAGCTTTCAACCGGTGGAGTTCATGGAGCAGCGGAGTGACATATTGGTGTTTCGCAGACGTGATCAGCGTATGAGGTGCGTCATGAAACACAAGTTCAGCGAGCGAACGAAACTTGCTGTGACGCTCACACTGCTGCGTTTTCTACATCCAGAAGCAGATGAATAGTGGTTTTACCGGTACTGCTATAGTGTGCTGTGCACTGAAGCCACGGTACCACAACGACATACACTCGCTCGATGTGACATCAGTATCGACTCATCGACATGTCAGTAGCCAGGAGCTCGTTGCTGCAGCCTTAATGATGTGTCGTTGAGCGTCTGAAAGCATGTCGAGGACGGATGAGGATGGAGATCAATCAGCAATGTACAGTTCTCGCTGTCGCGTTTCCTCGAAGCCGAACCCGATGACTTCCGTCTTGGCATGATTAAACTGCAGACGGCATCATGTCGAAACAGAATTTTGAAAATTTTACGGTAAGGGGTTGTTTTTCAAAAAACGCAAAAATTGCCTGTGTCAGTTGAAATATTGGCTTATTGTTGTACGAATAACGCAAACAGATTAGTATGAGTAGCACTTTCAGCAACTGCCACTTTTTATTCAGCTACCTGCATAGTTTTGTACACTCATCGTTGCACTAGGTACAACTATCGCACAGCGAGCATGTAATGCCGTGCGTGTTATCAACAGACTTCCGTACTACCAGTTTTGGTGATGTCAACTGGACCGTAACTGTGATCAACCAACGTCGACTGCCATCAGTGTTGTTGACATCACCGCGTATTACTCCGCCAGCGCACCATCATGGTCGCGAACCACCGTGGCGGCCGACACAAAAGTTTCAAACAGCAAAAGTTACCCTCAAGCTCACCAAAGGTCACCCGTAATGGTGCCATTCGATAAGCCACATACGATTTCCTATTGGTTTTCAATTGCAACTACATGTCTATCTCGCACCGTTTCCGAGATATTACCACGTTTCCCGAAATCTAAAGAGGTCGCATGACCCTGAACACATCCCTTTCGGGCGTAATCTATCATGCACGCACTACTACTACTCTGTATCAATCAGCACACGAAATTTGAAGTGCCTAGCCTCACCGATTTCAAAGATATGATTGGGGCCAAAATTAAAAACGGGTCACTTGACCTTGACCACACCGTTTTAGGGATAGTTTGTCATCCAAAATCTAGGACTTAATATAGTCTACCTGTACCTGCAGTTGCAAAATTTGACGATTCTAGCTTCAGCCATTCCAGAGATATCATTGGGGCCCCAAAATTTAAAATGGGTCACGTGAACCGGATCACGCCCCATCTAAGGGTGATTTCTCGTCCATATACTGGGACTTGATATAGCCTACCCGTGTACAAACTTCTATCACTCTATCTTTAGCCGTTCCGGAGATATGACTGGTGCCCCCAAATTTAAATAATTCGCGTGACGTGACCACGCTCCTGTCAGGGTTAATTTGTCATACGTGGGTTAGGACTTGCTACGATCAACCTGCTTACTTAGGGCCTAAAATGTAACGGAGATCAAGTCGTCCATGTCGAAGGTGTGGGGTTTGGGAAGGGGCTGTGACCCTTCCCGTATGAGTGTTGGGGCAACGCCCTAGAAATTGTTTTTTTTTGAAATCGCAAGTTAAAGACACTAGTTTTTATTGCTTATTAACCAAGAACAACTCGTCGGCTGGCATAAACAGCTCGTCGTCGTGGACACAAAAACATGGGTTTTGGCCCTGTTACTGCCTTGAAGAGCGTTGCGTCAACAGCTGCAGTTGCAAACACATTCCATTCCCCGGACGATCAATGAAATTCGTTAAAGCTATTAAAGCTAACACGAAAATTATAGTGCAATTTCGTAAAAGTGCTTCAGCTTCTTGGGGACTTCATCCCCCAGACCCCCTACTCGGCCGGGGCTTTGCCCCTGGACTCCCCTGGGGACTCCCGTCCCTTAGACCCTTTGCTTTGCCGTCCTAACTATAGAATGCTGTCGCCGCCTATGCACCGGTCTTCAGTTCGTCACCAGGCATGTGAGCAGACCGATAAACCTATTCGCAGGCTTAAGGTGTTAAGGTCTGACTCCACTTTCCACAGCCACGTTGTCCTTGGTCTGCCGTACGTGGACGCTTCCAGTCCTTTAGTGGCCTATTTGTGAGTGAAAGAGTCTGTCGTGGATTCGGCGCTCGCTAGATGTCGAAAGAGATGCAGTCCTCCTCCGATGTTGGGTTACCGCATGTTCGGAGTCTGGCCTCAATGTTCGAACACCGGTCACGCTGAGGCAGCGTTGTTCAAAGGCATCCAGGCAGTTTTGAAGGATCTGCATCATCAACCTGGTTTCTGCGCCGCATAACAGAACGGTACTAGAATTAAACAGTCATCTTGAGTGGAGCAAAAGCACCTAATGGATGAATGAATAAATGAACGTTGAGTGTTGAAAGCAAACTGTACTGGAACACATGATTTGAAAAATCTCCTACAGCACGCTGAGTGGCTTTAGAAACAAGTACATGTATGTCCGTCCTTCTAATAGGCCTACTCGGACGGAAATTACGCTGGCCGCGTCGCGTGCTGCCGCATGGTGAGTCACGTTGAGTATGCGCCACGTGTCCTATAAGGTTGGAAAGAAATACGGCATAGACGGACGGACGGACGCCAGACCGCAACATTACCCAGCGTAACAAACGACAGCTTAGAAAGTGATCGGCAGAAAATGGCAATGTCTGTGCCCGTAGACGTTTACACTCTCGGAAGACCAAAGTTCCTGCCTTGGTTGTGATGGAAATTCTACCGCCTCGACGGATAGATTGCAGTGATGACATATAACGTGCATTGAGTTGCTCGGTGATCTCACTGATGGTCCATGCGAGTGGCTGAGCCTGATGCAGAGACCGCATTATCCAGCCGGGAAAAATGACGCCGAATAATCTGCAGAAAGCTTCCGACGTGCGTGTAGATGCGCTGGTCGAACAGCTTGTCATCTGTCATATTTAGAGCTTGTGTAGCCACCATGCACTGCAGCGACGTTCCGCTTCATTCGAACGTTCACCTTTACGAGTTTGACATTATTCTCATCAGTAAAATACAATCTTCAGTATACAAATTAATAAAACGTGTTGTGCTGAGTAGGTTACTATCGTCTACAGTGTTTGTTGTAAGTTGATTTTAATGTATTGCCATATATCCGACACACGTTGGCAACAGCATGGACGTAAATCACGCGGGAACACAGGGGAAGAGTCTTCCAGAATTTGGAGTTGGGATGCTAATACAAATTGTCCCCTAGATTTTGTCATGTTTCATAATTTCAAGCACCAGATTGCTTGCATTACAAACACTATACGATGCAGTAAAAGGCTTACCAACTCCATGACTTTGACAGAGAATTCAATAATTTCCAAAAGTACATCTTCAGCGTCTACAAAAAAACCACTTCAGGCGGAAATTCAACACTTTTCTGGCAAGAACACGGACAAAAAACCGCTCAGAATGTACAAAATGTACAATTTTTTCAGGCGAGGGGTCAGCCTACTTCACGGACCCTTTTTCTGGTGAGGAAAGTTACTCCTTCCCCATACCCAACCCCTCGTCCCCATCAAGCCTTCCGGATCTGCACCTGCGTCCCCAGAATTCCAGCCAGATTTACGCCACTGGGCAAGAGTAATGTTTTGACCCAGGATAACTCAAAACGTCATGGGTAGATTTGCATAAAATTTGAGAAGTGGGTAGACTGTAGGCCACAGAAGAGTTTATTAAATTTAGGAAGTGATCCGAAACACATTTTGGGTACCAGTCTGTCGTAAGTGCTGCCACACTGCGACTGCTGGGCTTGATGTAGAACAGGGTCACTGTACACGTCTGCGGCTGTACTGGAACAACGGTCAATATTAACGTAGTTAGTAGCTATTTGACTTGCACGCACGCACCTGCTGTTCGTCGGTAAATAAGTAAATAAATACATAGATAAGTATATAAGTAAGTGAGTGTTGTTAAGCCGCCCCATATCAAAAGTCACAGCGCCGTGTTCATGCTTCCCGAAAAAGGTGACCCTTCAACTGTCGTCTGAACAGTCCGTAGGTGTTATCTAGATTGCGCAGCAGGACCGGAAGGGAGTTCCACAGGCGAGGTCCAGCGGCTGCAAAAGATTTGTCACCGTTATTGGTGAGTGTTTGCGGCACCACGCAAGTCGGCCCGCAGAGGGCGCCGAGTGCTGTCGGACACGAGACAGCAATCCTCTGCCAAGTAGAGAGGCGAACCAGACATGCCACTTTGAACACGACACGCTATCGGATGGGTAGCCAGTGGAGTTGGCGTACATGTAGTACCGGCGTGATGTGATCTCGACGTCACGTGCCAGTGATCAGTCGTGCAGTGGCGTTCTGCGCAGACTGCAGCTTGCGCAGTAGAACGACATTGTGCCTATTTCAATGTGGCGTGGTGGAGGTATGCGCTCTACTGAGTGCATTCTAGTCACTAGTGGCAGTAGTAGTATTAGTAGGCACTAGGCACTATGCCGCTTTGTCTTTCTTCATTCACAATCTATATGGGCCGATGAGTGACTTCGTGAATCTTCTTCGCCCACCGTCCGCCATCAACAGCGAGACGCACAGCAGCAGGAAAGCTGAGTGGTTGGATAGGCCTACTAGTCATTGGCAACCACGGATGTCATCATTCCATCTTATCGCTAGTCTTCTTTAGCCCGCACGGCATGCGATGCCGAAGGGCTTATATTGTACCGCTGAGGTTTTTTTTCTTCTTTTTTCGACGCCAGATATCTGAGGTCACTGAACGCTTTAACACATATTCACTTATGACTGCTATTTGAAAAATTTTGTCCGAACTCACCCGAGGCATTTACCCTCCCCCAAGGGCTGGGGGCAAAAAACGCGTTTTTTGGGGATCGACTTTGAACTTTGACCTGAACTTTGACCGTACATATCTCTGTAACGGATCACAATATCAACAATCGGAAAGAAACTTGTCAATATACAGGAACTCCGCTAAATGCCCCCAAATTTGGTGAGCTTTGGTCCAGAAACGGCTTAAAACGGTTGGCGAGGTTTTGCTCACCCCTAAATTTTCGCATTGGGAGACACGGCCAGCCTTACCGCATGGACGTTATATAACAGCTTACAGTCTAGAACAACAGAATGCCGGACGGGCTCACGTGGGCCATGCATCTAGTTGTAACTTTTCCTTCCATTTATCATCCCTACTATAAACAAACGGTCAAAGAATTCTGACGAGAGGTCAGGGACGGATCTTTTTTTATCGGAGAACAGTTAATGTGGCCGGCCAGTCGGGAGAAATGCAGTCGGCTGCAGCAATCGCTCTGATGCTTTTTCTCTTATTGAGGTCGTATCACATGCACACAGTGCATACGATGCGGCCTATTGCTACAGATATCGCACGTTGCGTGGTCTGTTTGTCTGTGTGTTAGTCACATAGATATGGTGCCCTGCAAACACGACTAAACCGATCGAGATGCCGTTTGGGGGCTGACTCGGATGGGTCCAAGGAACCATGTATTATATGGGGTCGAGATCCCCATGCACGGGAATGGACAATTTTGGGGAATGTCCGGCCCAATGAAAAGCACTGGGAGTCTACGCTGCGGTGTACGCAGCAAAATGATCATTCAGTCGCCAATTACGGCACGACATGCAATGCGGCCTTTCGTCAAAATCCGCTGACCACTTGTTTTGCTGCGTACACGGCAGCAATAACTCACAGTGCTTTTCAATAGGCCGGACAACCCCCAAATTGCCCTTCCCTTGGGGATCTGGACCCCATCTAATACATGGTCCTTGGGTCCACCCGAATCTACCCTTAAATCGGCATCTCGATCAGTTCAGCCGTTTTTGCATCGCTCACGAATGTGACCAACAGTCAGACAGACACACAGACAGACCACGCTACTCCAAGAGGCCGCATCTAACTATTGCTACGATGCGTTCTAAAACGGCAGATTTATAGGCTTTAGCCATTAGCCTGCCGTAAGCTTCAAAGACAGATAACTAAAAACGAAGGAAATGATATATGTATCAAATTAGCCAATGACTAGCTAGAATGTTTTAAGTGTTGCTTGGAAGACGCCAGTGACGGCGTAAAGATGATATCGGCCGGCAAACTGCTACACGACAGTGAAATACGACAACAGCCAGGCAGAACTTGATGCATTCCGGGATACGCAACCAGTGAAGGTCACGCAGAAGTGGTGGAAATACGTCCCATTTACGACTATTAGTGTCTAATCTCGCTGACTGCAGTAGCTTTGGTTAGGCTATCTCTAAGTGTAACGCCGTCGTAATTCAGAGACGAGGGATAATAAAACCGACTGGATGCGAGTACCGACGCGTATCATAGCACTTCCGTTTTGGCGACATTCGGTTAATTTGTAAACGGTTGGACTTCATCCACGTGGTAACATCACTGATGCACGAATTCGTTCGATCCAGTGGCGCCCGAGTCATATCTGGAGAGCGGAACCCATGTCGTCATGGAAACGCTCTCGATGTATATCACTTTCGAACAGTCAAAAGAAGTCAGCAGTATACAGCAGAAACGGGATAGATCCAAGGACAGAGGACCAACGTAGCCATACAGTAGGTATTCTACTCACCTTGACTTTTGGAGATTTTAGAGACATGATGAGGCATTTTATTGTATAGTAAACATATCTAAGTTGTATCCCGGATCTTTTGATTTTTTTTGGGGGGGGGGAGGGAATCCCCGTAAAGATTAAGCGAACGGCGAATAAGCGTCGAGTGGTTGACGGTGTCGCTGACAGATTGAGAAAAATCAAAGCACAGATCGTCACGATGCAGCGTAGTGAGAATGCTGCTACCGAGTACGACTACTCCAAGCATGCGCTGTAGTCTTCACCGAGTGATAGCACGATATGCTAATTGCGGTTTAAGCAATTGAAGTTTTTTTCGCTAAAATGGACGACGAGATTAGTATAATTAAACTATTACTGAGTAATAGTCCAATTATCTGGTCTCGATACTTTAACATCGCTGTAAATATGTCGATAATGATGAGAGAGTAATAATTACTCTGTAATCATTATCGACATATTTACAGCGATGTTAAAGTATCGAGACCATATTGATCTCGAGATCAAAAATTTGGTTTCGGTCTCGAGACCAAATTTTTGATGTCGGTCTTGTGGGCCAAATTTTAGTTCCGGCCAAAATTTCGGTCTCGGGCATTTGGTTTCGGTCTCGGGGCGAGGGTTCGGTCTCTTTTAAATCACTGCATATTGGCATATTATGACAATAACAGTGAAAACGTTCTACGTTTTTTTTTCTTCTGCACGAAATTATGCGCGCTAGTGGAGAAAACAGCAGCCACAAATGCGCCTCAAGTCGGCCGTAGTATTGTACAGCTAGTAGCCTATACGGTGTGCAGATCGTTACTACATCGGCTTGCTTGTACACTGGATGCGTTTTAGCGACGTTCACGTTCGCTATATTAGCATATAGCGAACGTGAACGTAACGTGAGACTGAGTTCACGTTCGCTAAAACGGATCTGGTGAAATCCACGGAAAATTTTTACGGCGATCGGCCCAGGGGAACCCCTCGTCGGGGGGGGGGGTTAAACGCAAGAGGGGTAGCCAAATATAGCGATTTTGGACCTATCGATTCGAAGGCTATATCTCGAAAAAGGTGCAAAATAGGAGGCAAGTTAGTATTAATCACTAATAGAAAGTCGTATATGAGCTTTCAGTTGGTACCCTCAGTGACCTTGAATGACCTTGAACGG
>Ga0209780_1005262_pt1 | contig 10178 bp, 4 predicted proteins | sample WorMetexBAHAMAS2_FD_187384 | JGI IMG/M metagenome (GOLD analysis project Ga0209780, IMG submission 187384) | Marine gutless worms symbiont microbial communities from Max Planck institute for Marine Microbiology, Germany - Inanidrilus exumae... | ecosystem: Host-associated > Annelida > Digestive... | reverse complement strand
AACTATTCAACTTAGAATGGATAACACCTGTGGATGCCACCCGTCCACCTGCCACAGGTTTTCTCTGTCCGTCTCAAGACCAGTGTACAAGCTTTTTTCCAGCACAATGCAAATTATGAACAACATTGAACTAATAGAATTCAAACATATTACACATATACCGGCAATTTTTCTGCAAAATTACTGTTCCATAATATTAAGGTGACCATTCGTCCCGGGATTTTCCAGGACAGTTTTAATTTTTAATGACCTGTCGTGGAAAAATCACAGTTCTCCCGGGATGCCCATTTTTGGCTTGGTGTCCTGATTTGCCCATCTCTACAGCTGTAGGCTTACACATCGGTGGCCAAAAATTAGCTCAGATTTTATCTGTATATACGAAAAAATCGCTGGTGTTCTGCTCTGAACCCTTCTGGAGGAGCTCATGATGCTCTCCCAGGCCCCCAAGTCGGACCTCCAACAGCTTGCGCCTGTGGCACTCGCACCCTACGATTCATATGCCTTCGGCGCTTGTCCCAGATTGCGGTGCCCAAATTGTGGTCACCTTACATAATGTTCATCTGGTTAATACATCATGAAAGCCAGTTGAATTACCTCATTACATGCAAATGCTAATTGTGATCTTTACACAAATTTCAACATATATTCAACACTGGCAGCAATGGAAATATTATTATTTTCATCATGAACTAATATCATGATTATCTTGGTCCTTTTAAACTTTGTCAAATTTTTAGGCCGCATCACATGCATTTGTGTGTGTTGCTACAAATATTGCACATAGTGTGGTCTGTGTGTCTGTCTCTGTCTGTGTTGATCACACTTTGTACTGTGCAAAAACTACTGCAGAAGTACATAACGTATCGCAACGCCGCTGGAGGAGGACCGAGCCATGGCCATAGGCAACATCCACAAAAAATTGGTAAAGATCGTGCATGTGGTTCCGAAGATATCCTAGTGGACAAACACACACAGATGTACTCATCATCATACTTCGCAACTGCTCTCGCGGGTGAAGTAATAATCATGAAACTGCAAAATTCACTGAAGGAAGCTTTGACAAAAACCAACATTAGTGACAAAACAGACTCGTCATGCCTGCTGCAAAATAGAGTCATTTTCAAGACCAACAAGTTGAGAGGCTGATACGTCAGCAGTGCATACCAGCACCTGTCTTTGTTTGCTACTGACTGCACTGCACTCATTAAGTCAACATGGATACAGATTTATGAACATCAACCACTGACGTATCAGAATTAGCAGGCATCCACACTGCAGCCAGCTTTGCAGATAAGTGAACACAGCACGACGTCAAGCAGTGCACAGTCTGCTTTTGAATACAGCAATGTGTTTATTTTCAAGCCTTGTCATTGCATCAAGTCAAGGCCTTGATCTTGATCTTTGCCCCAAGACCAACTGCAAGACCTTCAAATCAAAAACTGGATCCAAACACCCAAGACCTTGGTCTCAGGATCACAACGCTGCCATTACACCATTCAGCACAATAAAATGTATGATTAAATTAATACGTTTGTCTTGCAAAAAAGTTTGGGATAATTTTCTGCTAAATGGCAGCTTTTAGTGATGTTTCTGGCTAACATTTAGTTCTAAACACACCATGCTTTCACACAAAAAATCATCAAAATTGGTGAAGATGATTAACAGTAATGTGGAAAAAACTATTGATACAACTTACTTTCACCACCTCTGTCATATTAATGCACAACACAAATCTATTATTTCACTACTCGAAAGAGGTAATGCCAAGTGCACACATGCAAAATACAATATTCAGGCACTAAGAATTTTCAAAAAGGTATGATGAGTACTGGTATCACACAGCAGCCACAAGGGGATCAACATCCCTCCCCCAGAAACTGGTGGATCTAGAAAGATGAGGAACAGTGGATCTTTCCCCAGTTGGCATCAGTGCTTTGAGTACACTTTGGTGCCTTGAAACTATTGGTTGGGCAACAAAATTTTCCTCCAGTTAACACCATTAGTTCTGTTCAGAATGTATTTTTGATACATTAGTACACTATACCATCTTTAGAATGGGCGAATACAGGCATCTGGAGTAATTCGAGAAAAGAAAGTTGAATAAGCAATAACTAAACCTAGCAGAAAGGTATGGCAAGTAAAATGTCTAATTGGCACAGGAAAATAAGCAAAGTTCTCAAATCATGGAAGCCACTGGTTACCTTGTGCCATTTGCAACAACGGCTTGCTAGTATTAATATTCAGTGATATTAGCTATAACAAAGTAAAACAAACAGGACACTTCGTTTTACAGAACACACCAAACTAACATGAAAGGCATACAATCATAAACCACTAGTACTAGCAGCTTTGTTTATTCGGGAAGATGGTTGAGAATATAAAAAAATAAGCTCCACATGGGACTGATGGTCGACTGTTCGCAATTGACATTTCTGGCAAGTTCAAAGTCACGTGACACAAAAACTAGGAAAAGTATAAAAATCCGGCACAAATAAATTTATATATTGTGCCCTAGTTTAAGAATCAGTGGTCAGTTGCCAGCTCCCATTGTAAATGGCGGCGGAGATAGCTTATGAAAATGAAAGGATTTCCGAATTTAAAGGGCTCATAACCTTGACCTTGGATCTGGTCATACTGCATACCACCATGCATCACTCATCAACCTCTACCTACAAACTAAATTTCATTGAAATCAAAGAAACTTTATGTTGACGGACAGACGTACGTACGTACAGATGGACATTTGAGACCCACTGAGTCGACCTAAAAATGTTACTAGTATGTCAAGCACTACTAAACACTCAAGCACATTGTTTATCGCATTAGCACATCACACAACTAAACTCTATTCTACAAAAATAAAGTGATGCATAGAGTGATGTTAGTGTCGTAATCAACAACCGTATTACCAACAACATTCAACATAAACCATTTACTTAGTCAAAATATCTCAATCACATAATTTAGTCAACATCTAAATCAAACACACTGGAGCTCAGATGTGACACTGGTAGCTTTTCCAAAGACTGACTTTCAGATCCAGCAACTGCCACACTCCCATCAGCAGTCTGACTCGATTTCATAAGCTCCACTGCAATGCCAGAGCCGCAGGACTCTGATGATTCAGTGGAACTTTCACTACCACTTTTTTCCAAACCATCACATACCACATCCATATCACTGATGTCTGATTCACAATTCTCATTATTACCAAACGCATGCACTAATGTCTTATCACAGACATTAGGGAGATCACAAATGCCATCCTTTACTACCTTGGAACCACAATCTTCCAGAAAAACTTTAGTCCTTAATACATCAGAGTAGTTAACATTTTCATTTTGGGTCTCATTCAATGCAAGTTTACTCTTTAGCAATGTACTCTCCACAGGCTTCTTATTCTCACAAGCATTTCCCTTTCTACTGGACAACCCTGAACCAAGCATATATTGGGTAGAAAGAACCTTTGCATTAGCAAACAATGCATCATCTGAAATGGTGTTAGAAAATGAACCATCAGCTCTCTCACTAGTTACATGAGTAGAACCAGAGCAATCCTCCACACATTCACTGGATTCTGTAGAACCATGAGAACTTTCACCAGCATCTTCTTCACCAGCACATGCCGTCTGCACAACAGCAGCTTGCTCATCACCACTTTCTTCCAGTGAAAACGACCCACTACTTCTGCGTCGTCTACGCTGTATCCTTTGCTCCTGTTTCTGTTCTCGTTTGCGAGCACGTCTACGGCGATTCTTCAAGGCAGCATGCATACTGCTCACGCTCTGATTTGCTTGGAACAGCGTGCGGTCAACGTAATCACTGAATGAAACGGACTTTCTCACAACCTGTCTGCCGCTGCTGACCGATGATGCTGCTGATCTATCAGGACTGTCTTCAACGTCGTCACCTTCACTGCTAGTGGTCATGCTCACCTGACTCCAAGTGCCATGCACACCATCATCACTTGACTCTGATACAGATCGCTGCTTCAGGATTCCATGCAGTTTTGGAACGCCTTTCTCATGGACAACAACAATGTCTGATGATACATGTTCATCACCATTTCTAGATTCCTGCAATTTATATGCCACACACACATCAATACACAGTTACAATCAAGCTATGATGAAATTCCTTATGAACAGGCATAATATCTAAATTAGGTCTCAGATACTCCTAAAATCAATGTCATTCAATAAGCAATATTATTTTCAACTATCACTAACAACGAGCTAAATTAATACAGAAAAGTACGAATTTAACTAGAAAATTAAAGCAGTTCGAAAATAGGCTATATCGGGGACAACGTGTTGGGTGGAGTTTAGTTCCACCAGGTTAATGATGGCCAACGATATAGTAACTTCCAAACCTCGTCGCCTTTTTGTTCAGTTATGACCCAAAATGGTAAAGGCTCATTTAAGTTATTATGCTAGCGCCTACCACAGAGTGAAAACTAACCAACCACAATAAACCTATTTATCAGTTCAATATCTTGTGTAATTGCTGTTCTACAGTCCTATAACATATCAGTGCCTAACGACTCTTGTTGTATAATATCTTTTCTGTGTTGGTCTGGCTTTAGGATGCTTCTCTTAGGTAAAACCCAAAAGAAGCACACAAAGGAAGAAAATTAAAGCAACTACAGGATAAGCTTTATTCATATCCATTGCCAAAAAATACATTGTATTTATATTTTAAGGCTATGCATTCCATCCTTTTACTAAAAAGAGACAAAATGGCAAACAGTTATCAGTCAGAGTGCAAAGCTAAAATATTACACACAGTTCAAGTACACTGCAACAGTGTGCATATTTATTACGTGAATTCAGTTATGATGCGGGTGACGTCACGGATCCCAATTTTTCATAGACTGACCAATGAAGCTTGCATGAAGGCCCAACAAATTGCCAACCTATCATTATAATGTCATCACCATCTTGCATACGTTAGTGAACATTACCATCTATAGGCTGATAGGCAGGCAGACAGACATTCCATTCCACTGACACTATCTACCGACATCTGTATTCTGGTATCAGTCAGTCACTCTGCAGATGGATCTTGACAGTTGTCAAAAAACAGTGGTGGCAGGCGGAGAATGGGAGGAAAGAGAGAGAAGTATGTATCCCCAGGCCCAGACTTGTCTATTCGCCAAGGTAAAAATGACAACGCTCACAACTAGAGTTCGGATGATGTACACATCGGACGTCGAAAATCGGCCACATCGGAGCATGCCAGAACATCAGCGAATTGGCGTCAGCAAACCGCCGATATCGATTTTGTAAAAAAAATAGTAAGCAGCATGCAACGACATTAAAGTCAGATCCGCGACAGCCGCCGCGGACGACTACCCACATCAGACTGCCGTGTAGGTGGTCGTCCGGCGGGCAGCATAGGTAACTTCAAAGGCCACCGCAATGGCCAGGTGTCAGACGAGACCGTTGTGACACGGAATTGAACCTCGTGTTATTTGCGTGTGGTGGACAGCATGGCAGCACTCTGTCATGGCCGTCTATTCGGGGCATTTCAGGTGGCAAATGATCATTGTTGAGATAATTATCGCCGATCTGCATTGTTTGTCCATCGGTGGGCGCTGTGTTTGCCTATGTGTGTTCGTGAATGCGGTCTGTGCCAGCCAGCAGTGCACATGTGCGTTCGTGCATGATATCGTACTCTGACTCACTCGGGCCATCAGCGCCGCTCAGCAGTTATGTAATATCGACGGCAAATGCCGTACTGCAGCACCTCAAACACGTAACCAGAGACTAACTGCCAACATGAGTAACTGAGTCTGCTGATGCCCAGCATTGTCTGCGATGTGATGTGACTGATGTCTGCTCAGCATCATATGTGCACGACGGTAGGGGTGCACTAACTGAGACCATTGCGATGGTCTCACTAAGAACACTGCCTAGACTGTTCACGTGTCAGCATTGCGTTCTAATTCTGGTAAACACATAAACGTCGGAATCGGACATCGATTTTTTTGGCCTAAATATCGGAACATTGGACATTGGCCATTTTACCCGAATCGGCCGTTCTCTACTCACAACAGTATGCAACTTAGTGTCAATTGCAAAATGTGCACGCTAAACATTGTAATTTGATTCCAGTCAACTGCATCCTGCAGCATTGTGCCCAGTTATGCAGAATGGGCAGGTATGGAGAAGAGGCAAAGACAGGGAGCGCAGCGCCTATGAACACATTCATAGACAGTGTGAAATTACCGAAGTACCTATTGTCCAGCAATGCTAATGCTGCTGATATCACGCAGCCACAGACATGACACTCGCACGACTCATGCCACAGAAAACGGGTCATTTCAGTATAATGCTGTCCTTGATAGAATGCAGATCGGTGCATAGTGCCCAACTACCACATAATAATGAGGCTACAGTGCACAGACTAATGTTGCTTCAAACCTCTAAAGTAATGAGTGCTTTATCATCAGCTTCTGAATTAACTTCCACAGTAAGTGCTGCTTTATGTTCAAATTGTATCTGACATGGTTCAATATCATGTGATTCAAAATTGCTGGTTAAACAGGCACTTGTACAAAACTGTCGTTCCTGTATGTCAACACACAATAAAGGCAAGACTGTCATACCATTAGCAATATATACTGTTGGTGCTGGAAGAAGTGACCAAAAGGTTCAATTCAACCATTTCAACTGTATGCACAATACTGCCTACAACAAGGCTTCTCACCAAATTTGATGATGTCGAATATCAAGGTCATACAATTCATTTAGTCGTTAGCAGCAAAAGTGTCACTGATGAGGTTTCACAAAGTTTCAACAAATCTGAAGTCCATGCATCTGTTACCAATGACATTTTTGTTGCTAATCACTAGGGATGTTAATTCCAGAGAAATCTCATTCCCGAGATTCAATCGGCCAATCCCGGGACTCGATTTCGACCAAACCAAATACTTACCCATATTGGTGTGCTTGCAAAGTTGCGGCCTCACTTAATCCCATGACTGCTGCACTCTCCCTTTTCCCATTTGGCGGACGGCGGCACCGCTTCACTGGCAACAGCGTTGTCAGCAGTTGTGGCAGAGCGGAATTAACAAACGCACGCACGCTAGTCGGGATCAAAGACAACCTGGCTAATGACTATGAGCAAACATTGTCCATTGTCCATTGCAAGCCGTTCATTGACACGCTCTGACTTCCACTAAATGTAGGCCTAAAGGTTCGTTCACACCAGATGTGTTGCGGTGTCATGTTGGCAACACAATGCAACGCATCCCCTGTGAACCAACTTTTGCAGCATTATGCGGCACTCGATTTAGCGACCCCGGAGGGATACAAGGCTGAGCTGACCTTTGTTAAGTGAAAGTGGACCGGCCAGGATTGAACCCCCGAGTCGCCGCGACCTGTAAATTGCAAGTCCAACACCCTACCGCTATAGCCACCACACCACCACCAGTGGCAGGATTACTGGAACCACAGGTTCAATTCTCACACATACTACAAGCAAAGTTTAGCGAGCTGCAAACTCACTGCATCAAGTCAACTCAGCCTCTTATCTTCAGCAGGATGGAGGATTTCGTAGCAACTTACCTAGTGTTAGCTATGGAGTGAAGCTCTAGTGTGGCTGAATGAGGCATTGGTATATCCAGTACCACTGCATAGTAAAAGTTGTGTGAAAGTAATTACATTTAAAAAGATCAATGTCTGTCTTACTTCAAGGTGGCTAATGTCTGGTCCAGTCCAGAAAGTATTCCACATGTGGTGACACTGACTGGCCTTTGCTACTACCAACACCACACTGTCATCCATAACATTAAACGTGTAACCATCATCCTTGCATTTACAATCTTCATCAAACTTCATGAAGCAGCATATGTGAGACAGGACACCACCATCACCAACATCTTTATCCATTTCAATTCTACAAAATGTGTTAGAAATGAAACTGACAGATGCACTACCAGGCACCACATCCTTTATTGTGAAAATGAGGGTGACACTTTCAAGGTCTTGTGTCTGAGAAAACTGTATATTGGTCAAATTATTTACAGATTCATACACAGCATGTTCATGTTTGGTTGGCATAATAAAATTTGCTTCTTGACCAGATGCAATCTCTGTTGATGCATGTGAATTCATTGAAACAAATTCAGTATTCACATCACTTTTTGAAACCAGTATTTCACCAGGAACTGTTGAAAAACTAGATTTGCTTGATGAGGCACATATTCTTGAACTGCTCAACACAGGCATTGTTACACAGAGTATCTTTCTTGATTTTACAAACTTTGCAAAGCTGTGATTTTCATCAACAACATATGGTAAATCAATTTCTAGCTTGTACCATACAGTTCCAGTCGACGTAAGATGTAGACGTTTCTCAAACACATCCAGACTTATTGCCAGTGCAGTGCTAACCAATGGCAGTTCAATGTCAACTACCAACATCTGTGAAAATGTAACACCATTTACTACTGGTACTACTTCATTAGCTAAACATGTGACAGCATATTTTGGCACAGTAAATTTTTTGTTGCTATCATCAATATCTGCATCAACATCAATCACTGTACTGGTATGTGGTTTTGCCTTCCGATCTAGTATTTGGGACTTGTCGCTGTCTACTGAAAGTTTGACATTTTGTTCTTCGCAGCAGTTCAGTACCTTCTGCTTATGTGATACTTCTGCTGTAGGCCCACTGCTACCTCGCAGCACTGATGCATCTTTCTTCCCTGTAAATGCTTGTACTCCTTTGTACTTCATCTTTGGAAATTGAAGTTTTCTTACATTTAAATGGACATTATATTCTCCTGCAACAGCTCCAATAGCTAACTCATTCAGCATACTCTTGAAACGACTGTTTGTCTCAGCCATTCTACAAGTATCAGGATGTACCTGAAAGTCAAAAACTCGATACGTCTGTTTGTACTGCGAACCATTAACGACCTGCTCAGTCAACGTGTGTGGTATTGTCCATGATAATGCAAAACGTTCACCATGTGCCATTTGCTTTGCTGGTGACGGTTTTTCGACACTTTCCATTTTACAAACATTAACAAAAACTGTCATCCCAATACCACCAGCAAATGCCTTGATAACGTATCCAGGTTCGGGAGTTACGTCATCCATGAGTTTGCTCGAACTGTTATCCATTAACGGACAAGTTCTCGCCAAATGGCAACTGTCATTCGAACTCATGACTACATTAACACGCAGAAGAACTCCAGCATGTTCACTGTCGTTACTCGGCTACTTAAAACAGCTAAAGTTTCGGATTGGCCATTTAAACAAACAGCAGCCATGTTGTTTACTCACAAGTTACCACTTCCTTCTCTCTCTGAATTAAATGAACAAGTATGCAACTGTTTTACTGTAATTTAATGTAATGTACAGCGTGGACAAAAAAGTGATACCTCTCGTACAATGTAATGTAATGTTCGAGAGGTATCACTTTTTTGGCCCACCCTGTATATCACAAATCGCCAAAGTAAAGTCAATGATGTTGACAGACGCAGGCTCCTATAAGCCTCTATATCCCCATCCGTATCGTTCTTGAAACACTACTACAAGTTTTCAGTAATTTTCATTGTCAAACTCAGATCGACGAGGTCGACAGTGTAATCACTAATCATATTTGACATCTTGGAACATCCAAATGTTGTCAAGTCTAAGCTTAAATAAATCAACTGAGTCAACTTCAACTACAGCATTTGGCAAACTGTTCCAAACATTAACAATTCGATTAGTGAACAAAAATTTTCTAAGATCATAATGACTTCTATCTTTCAACAGTCTAAAATCATTTCCTCTCGTTACTTTATTAATGTTGTAAATCAATTCAGGTGCTACTTTATAATCATATTTATGTTTATCTTTAAAACTTCCATCGTGTTACCACGCAATCTTCTGTTAGTTCTGTACTTGAGTGTGGGTAAACCTAAATGAATCAGACGATCTGTAAAAATGTTTTAAAATGAAATAACTAGTTTAGTTGCAGTTGCTGTTTTTCGCACCTTCACAATAGCTTCAACATTACCTTTTTGTAGGGTGACCACACCGAGTTGGCGTATTTGTGAAATTCGAGGGAAGTGTTGGTGGTGTGAGATTCGGATTGGGAGTTATTAGTGTGGTAGCCTGTAGCGGTGTGGAGGCTGAGTGTGTGCTGGTGGTTACAGTAGATAACACAGCGGTAGCCTC
>Ga0209780_1005261_pt1 | contig 10179 bp, 4 predicted proteins | sample WorMetexBAHAMAS2_FD_187384 | JGI IMG/M metagenome (GOLD analysis project Ga0209780, IMG submission 187384) | Marine gutless worms symbiont microbial communities from Max Planck institute for Marine Microbiology, Germany - Inanidrilus exumae... | ecosystem: Host-associated > Annelida > Digestive... | reverse complement strand
TTCTTTTATGCTATGTGCTATGTTTATGCTTAGGCCTAGATGTTTGTATACTTGTGTGTTTTTTATGCTGTCTTCTTGACGTAATAAATGAATGAATAAACTGGTGCCCGAGACCGTCCATCTAAGTTGACAGATCAGCCGTTCCACAGATACGGTTGGTGCCCACCAAAATTTAAATGGTTCACGTGCCCTAAACACGCCCTTTCAGCGATGGTTTGCCATCCGTGGGCTATCACTTGCTACCGTCGACCTATTAAATTTGAAGTCTCTATCCCCACTCACTACGAAGATATAAAAGGCGATACATAATGTCGAAACTGGGTGGTTTCGAGTAGTTAGGGTCAATCAAGGTCACTGGAAATTACACCAATCGATACAGCGCATACGAACTGTTCCTATTAGTGTTCCACAGTAACTAAATATGTCCCTATCTTGCACCGTTTCTGAGATATAGCGAGATACTGGTCGAAAATTGCCGTTTGAATCTACCCCATCTGTATTTGGCGCCCCCGATGGCGGTGATCCCGTTTGAATTTCGCCGAGATTTTTGGCATCAGAAAACCAGAGTCCCTCCCTGGGATATCGTATGGCGTTGTTTGCGTGATCCTATGTTTAGCCGTTTTGGTACAGTGCCGGCTTGTGACGGACGGACGGACGGACAACGCACGACAGCATATACCACGCCGCGCTTGCATAGCGTCGCGCGGTAAAAATGTCTCGTGCACCATCTGCGAGTGCATTCTGTTGTAAATTACTACAAGCGAAAATCGTGCTCTGCGCGATTTTCGCTTGGCCGCCCACCCGTCCGTCCACCCGCCGTAAGCAACGCTCCTGGCCAAACAAATTCACCCACCGACGGATTATTAGATATACAGATGGTCTACAGATCTAGGCATCACCGCACCTCGTTTGCGTTATTCTGTGATGCTGCCAACGGCACTGAAAAATATCTTTCATGCACCCGACATAACCCGGCGTCTATAAATATCGATCGTTTTCTCTCCGTCTGATCCTTCTACGACATGCGTAACGCTAACGACACGCAAAGATGACGGCAGCCGGCATTTAGAGATGCGCCTGTCATTTAATTTAGCAAACGTGTACACGAAACTTGTAAATATTTATTAAACGTTCACATGCAGTCTGGCGGTACACGGCAGCGTTATAACTCCAACTCACTTCGCTTGTGGTCGTCCGTATAATAAATATTCGTCTTTAGTCGTTTTGCTTTTAATCGGCACAGCAATACCGCAAGACATGAGGGGGGAGCAGTCCATAAACAGGTAGCATCTGGATGGAGGTTAAGAAGGCGACTTTACTGTGTATATTGTCTGCTGGCGGATCAATCCTTCATGTGTAGGCCCTATGAATATCTGAGTAGCTGGAAAGCACTTCCGTTCCTGGTGACGTTAGACAACTGTCTATCTACAGCAGCGCAGATGGTTCTCAGTATTATTAACGACAAGTAACAGCCAGTGGTGGCGCGGTGGCGTAACGGGTAGAGCGTTGGACTTGCGGTCAACAGGTCGTGGGTTCAAATCCTACTCGGGGCAAAGCTGCGTAACAACCTTGGGCAAGTTGTTCACACCTATGTGCCTCAGTCAGCAAGCAGTATAACTTGGTACCGGCCTAGGGGCGGTGATGCTCTGCGGCTGGGAAGGTAATCGCAGGTCTGGCGGAAAGTAATGGCAGCCTACCGCCAGGTGGACGACTTACAGTCACCTGCGGGCTGACTGCCTGTACACTGGGATCAGCTCCGGGTTCAAAGCTCGGTAACGAGTATGGGAAGCCTTTACCGTTTTAACGGCCAGTAGCCGCCCGTTACGTTAGATCGCCAGCCTTTAATGAAATTCACTCATCCGAATTCCCCGAATATCGCGTAATTTTGCATTTAGTCGTAAAAATCGCGCGTTGTTTTAGTTGACACTTAATTTCTTAACAACGAATTACGTCATTGCCGCTATAATCGTTTTAACTATCGTCTAATTTTGTAAACGTTTGTTTACACGACAGTTACCGTGTAGTGTACACATTTAAACGTGTGCACGTGCGCATCACTACAGCTGGCATGCTGTCGGATGAGATCGATGAGGCGTCTCGTTGCTAATAGCAACTGAGCCACATTACGAAAATCAATAGAGCCAGATATCACTTGGCATGCGTTCACGGGTCAGACAAATTATACGGCAAAATATGAAAAACTAGACATGTCGCAACTATGATGGTTGCAGCGTAATGGCCGCCGAAGAATGGGTCACAATGAGCAAACGGATCTCAGCCGTTTCTGGGTCAGATGTCACGAAAAGTAGGTCAACTTTCAGGGGACACATTGTAAATTGACATTAGCATTTTTGTTTGTCGATATGACGTTTCGTTCCTGAGATATGCGGTGTTGAGTGCAGAAGTCGCGAAAAAGTGGTCCAAAATTTGATGTTTTTTGTGCCCCAAACTTGGGGGAGGGCCCCCGAAGGTTTTGGGGGCATTTGTAAATCAACATCACTTCCGACCTACTGGCCAGGTTTGGTTGAGATCCCATGGCTGGTCTTGCATCTATGCCGACGAATTAAAAAAATCAGCGGCAAAATATAGGCCTAATGGCCTTGCCTTCGGCGGCTATAAAATAAACAATGGCTGTAAATTGCTGTGCAGTCGAGTAACGTCGACTGAATTATGCTGCTAATTATTAACACTTTTCTCTTTCGGGTCACGAAGGCGAGTGACGTGTGATTTCAGTCGTCACGAGGAAACATTCCTTCGTCACATTACGCCGAGTAGCGGGATGCCACGGCCGCTGTGAATCCAGACGCCTCGTCGTCTTCGTTGCCTGGCAACGCATCAGTCTGCGTCCGCAGCAATACGTCTTGTTCAGCTACGGCCATCCATCTGTCCAATTAGTGACAACGTGGACGCATCAAGTAGGCCTACATGCAGCCAGCTTCGCCGTTGACTGAATGCTCGAATCGCTAGTCGCCAGCAGTTGCTTTCGTAATAAGATTACGCCTACTTGCCGGCGAATGTCGCCGTGTCGACGGTTCCGCCGGCGCCACGTAAACACGAGCTGTCACTGAGCGAAGCGCACACGTTAAATCCTACAGTAATGAGCCGGTCTGTCTCACGCCACCTAAGTCGCAGATACATCGCCGAACGGCACACGATAGTTCCGATAATTGGGCTTCTTCTATCACTGCCAACACCTGACTTGGGTAAAACCAAAAACAGTGAACAGCGGGCGTTCGACAGCGCTGAACAATTATTAAATATTTCTGACTATCACGGTTCGTACACTACACTACATAAACAGATAATACCTAATTGCGTTTTCTTCATCAAAGACGGAAGCATACAACCTAGCATTGAACGGCAGCCTACATTGCTGTAATCAGATATTCGCATAATCGTAAGCCAATCTGAAACAAGGAAATGAAAGCTGATGCTTTCTCTCCCGCGCCTACCTCATCATCCTCTTTTCCCTTATCATTCCTCTCCCTCTTCGTCAATTCCACTGTTTTAAATTTAAAATAGCCATGTGACTCTGTCCATGCCCTCTTTGGGGTAATTCACCATCCACAGTCTATAGTGCTTGTTACGATCAACATATACTAACGTTGAAGACTACAGCTTCACTCATTTGAGTGATAGCAATAAAGGACCAAAATTGACGGTTTAACACGAGTGGTTTTGGGTCGATCAAGGTAATTCAAGATTATCGGCAAACGGATAGACGTACGGACGAACAAATGAGACCAGCCGAAATTTGGTTTGGGCACCGAAATTGAGCTCTGTGTAGTTTCGGTGCGGTTTCGGATACGGTTACAAAGCACTAACGCACATTCGGTTTTCGGCCGAAACTGTTACGTCAGTGACCGAAATAGACCGGACAAAAGTTCCCCGAACAGCGTCAGATTACACGGTTGAGCAACCCTGGAAGCCGACATAGCTTCTGCTGGCTAGCTGCACCGTGTCAGGAAAAATATGCCACTATATTTTTGCCGCTAACTTTGCCAAATACTGACCGATTTTCAAAATACTTTCACCGGCAGACTTATCGGTACATTTGTAGTAAAGCGATAATAAAATATCCCACCACCCCTCAAATGTGTCGCTACACTACCTTGTGAAATGTTTGTGCTCAAAAATAGTCTTCTTGCTCCATAGCTAAGTGGAGCGAACTGCCATGCAAACCTCAGCCATTCGAAACAGTTGCTGAAAAAAATCATTCAATCGATTGACCTTTATCTTTTTACCTTTAACGCTCTTACCTTCGATCTGGACAGTAACAGTTTCTTGTGAATTCTACATGCATGCGTGATGTTCTATCAGTGCGTTAGCACTGGGGAATTATTTGCACATCTTCACTATACCTTAGCTGTAAATTCCCATTAGATTCCTTTAACATACGCCAGAAGGCCCAGCGCCTATAAAACATTTACGTCAGTCGAATTTCTGGTGTTGTTTCGGGCGGGTCGGGTAGGCTCTGGTCAGTAATCTAGCGGGTCGGGTCGGGTCAATAAATGTATAGACTCGTGTACAACTCTGGACAGGCTACGCTCGATGTATACAGTAGATACGACTTGCATAATATGCGTAGACGTGCGACTTTTCTGATAACAGCTTGTGAGCACTGACTCTAGCATCTGTGGCGGTCGAAACGTGAAGTCGAGGTTGTACTTGGCGTTGACGTTGAACTTGACTGTCTTGTCGGCAGTCTCGAAGCGCGCTCCGTCGACCTTGAAGTGCACTGGCCGGTCATACGGCTTCTTGATGATGTTCATCTGGACGCGAAATGTCTTCGTCATCGTTCCAACACTGCCACGCAGCTGACGACGTCGGAGCTTCGGTTACCGGCGTGTACGCAAAACCGAACAACTCGGCAATCCGCGGATGAGCAGATGAGTTAGCTTAACCGACTACCGGTCACCAAGTTGACGGAGCTGTTCTAAATTTCGATCCGATCGATCCGTTCTTTTTCGTCACAACCGATCTCGTTGCTCCACGTCGTCCACGAGATCGAACAAGATCGGTTAGCTTTGTACGATCGACTTTTCGAACGCGACCAACGCAGTGCAATTATAGATCGTCTCGCATGCCGGTCGTCTGTGATCACTATACCTTGCTGTCTGGCGCACGTTGTGTCGGGCAATGACGCTCAAACACTCCTGCAGCAGCAGCAGCCAAACACGGTGCGAGAGAGACTGAGAGAAACTGTGTGTACGGACGGACGGAGTGTACATGTACGTCTCGCGTCACGCGCACCGACCCTCTCCGCCCGCCGCCATCGATCGTCGGTCAGGCAGGCCCGTGGGAGCGGCCCGTCAGCCGGCCTGCCGCACAGCAGTCGCATCGACCACCCGCCGCTAATCTCTCAACGCCGCGCCGAACGACTAGCGATGCCGAAAAAAATCCGATCACGTTCGGCATACTACCTGTTGAAATCACTGCATCTGATCGCTCCTTTCGTTAGGCTTCCCCTTGTCTCTGGAACCAACTCCCTTTATCTCTTCGTCAACCTCATTCCGGTACCAGTTCCTCCGTTTCCTACTCGCCTATTCGATCATTCACCCATCACTTCTACCTCTTTTGATTCACCACTCTGCTCATCCATAACTCCCTCTCTTTTACTCCAGGCTTAAAACCTACGCGTTTCACAAATCCAACTCCCCTAAGGCCTTAGTCTCATTTCGTCTGCTGTCCCGGACTGCCTTCACGGACTATTGCCCGGACCGTTTATTTTGAGCTACTCGGTTTTCACCCGCGCGACGCTATGCTGGCGCGGGTATTAGCCGTCGTGGTGTGTCTATATGTCTGTCTGTCTGTCACACGCCGGTATTGTGTCAAAACGCTAAACGTAGAATCACGCAAACAACGCCACGTGATAGCACAGAGACTCCAACAGTCATTGGCCGGCGACGCCCCATTCCCCCTAAATTTTGCGCTCAAAGTGACCCACCCCCTTTCGAACACAACAAATTCGACCAATATCCTCACATAGCACGTCAACCGCGGGAGAACTAGCGAAAAATAGTTCAATTATCACTAACAGGAAGTCGATCACGCACTTTCCAACGAGCCATAGATGAACAGTGTACGTTACCCCTAAGTCCCCCAAAAGGTGGCACAAAACGCGATTTTGCTGTTTTTGCCAGTAACATCCAAATTGTGTCGAAAAAAGTCTGCTACAAAGTTTCGTTGTGTGAAAACTTCCAGCAGCAGCGTTGTAGCTACATCACTCCTCTATCTAACGGTCCATAGATGGATTGCAGGAGACGTCCACATTCTACCTAAAATTTGCGCTCAAAGTGACCCACCCATTAAGCAAACGCAAATTTCGACATATTTCGCTTAATACTGCCACAGCCGCCAGAACTAGCGAGAAAAGTTCAATTATCGCTAATAGGAAGTCGACAATGCGCTTTCCATCGAGCCATAGATGAACCCTGTGCGTTACCTTTAAGGGGGCTCACAACGAGATTTTTGCATTTGGCGTTACCTTTCATTTCTTCGTTGCAGGTAATCGTAGACACTTCAAACTTGGTATGTGGGTTGATCATAGCAAGTCCCAGCCTATACGGACGACAAATTGTCCCTGAAAGGGGCGTAGTGATTGTCACGTGACGTCTTCAACTTTTGGAAAATAAGTGATAATATCTCGAAAACGGTACGAGATAGCCTCATAGTTTCTATTAAATTCGAATAGAACGTCGTATGCGCTCTATCGAATGGTTATGTTGCCGATGACCTTGGCTTGGGTGACCCCTACCCAACGTCAACCAGCTCATTTTCTACATTTTGCGTTGCCTTATACATCTTCATAATTGGTGATCGCAAATACTCCAAATTTGATGTACAAATGATGTGGTTCAAAACGAGAAGTTTTACTCGCGCGGCGTTAGCGATGCGCCGGTATTGCCGTCGTCGTGTGTCTGTGTGTCTGTCTGTGCGTGTGTATGGGGGACTTATACAGGCAACGCACATGGTTCATCTATGGCTCGATGGAAAGCGCGCTGTCGACTTCCTGTTAGTGATAAATGAACTTTTTTTCGCTAACTCTCATGGTTGAGGCACTACTAAGCGAAATCTGTCGAAATCGGCGCTTTCTAAAGGGGTGGGTCAATTTGAGCGCATATTTTAGGTAAATAGGACGTCACCCGCAATCCATCTATGGACTGTTAGATAGAGGAATGATGTAGCTACAACGTTGCCGCTGCAAGATTTTAAACAAAGAAACTTTGTAGCAGACTTCTTTCGACAGAAGTTGAATTTCACTGGCAAAACAGCAAAATCGCGTTTTGTGTTACCCTTTTGGGGACTTAGAGGTAACGTACACGGTTCGTCTATGGCTCGTTGGAAAGCGCGTAGTTGACTTTCAATTAGTGCTAATTGAACTTTTCGCCGGCTCTCACGGTTGAGGCTCTATGAGCGGATATTGGTCGAAATCTTGGTGTTAGAAAAGGGTGGGTCATTTTGAGCGCAAATTTCAGGGGGAATCGTGGGTCGTCCACCAACGACTGTTGGCGTCAAAAAAATAGAGTCCCTGGGCTATCACGTGGCGTTGCATGAAAAATATTGGCCTGTAAGCCACCTCTACCTATGTAGTGTTGGGCTAGTTACTCAAAAATAGTAACTAGATACAGTTACTAGTCACTACTCTAAAAAGTAACTAGCTACTTTACTTAGTAATTTTTTTGCCAAAAGCAGATACTTCGTCGGGTTTTTTGCCAAAAGTAACTCGTTAAGTTATTACTTATTTTAAAAACTAACTGATTACTAATTACTACACAATTTACTGCAAGTTTATAAATTTAATTACGGACCATCCGAAATAAAATTTCATCAAAGTCAGCAAGTTTCGTGAGTTATAACATCAGCATTATAAGGAACGTCAGAAAAAAAAGATTACTCAGTGACAACTATGTACATTATTCACTAGCACTGACACTGTAAATCGCTTTTGATTTATTTAGTTATTGGCAGACCCCCGTTAAAGACGACATAGTAGCTGAAAACTGAGCCAAGAATTAGGCCTAAAGTGGAAAATAACATAGATGTAAAAAACGTTTTTTTGTTTTTATTTTGGTCAAGTTTTTTACGTTTTTTAACGTTTTAATTTTGTCAACGTTTTTTTTTATTTTTAGAAAACGTTGGCAAATTAGGCATGCAAGTAAGCGAAAGAACGGCAACGAAATAATACAGTTTAATAATATAATACATTTTTCAAAAGTCGATTAATAGGAACGGAGCAATTAATAACCCAGTAGTGTAGTTCGATGCAGTTCTGTTAGGCCTTAGACATTGGGGGTTAAACACAGGCTAGTATAGGTAACGTTTTTTATTCAACGTTTACAAACGTTTTTATTTTTGTCACGTTTTTTACGTTTTTAACGTTTTTTATTTTTATTTGAACGTTTTTTACATCTATGGAAAATAATGAGTTTTCTTCCAGATTACACACATGCAAAAATGGCCAGTCGTAAAAAGAAAGATATGAAATAGAGACAAGAATTTAAGTAGGGCCTACCCTTTATGCTGGAATTGGATGATGAAAGCAAAATCGTCAGAAAAACCATTTGTGAGAAAACCCATTTGTGATTAAAGAAGTTTGTTCTTGGCTGCCTCATGTGTTGGATGGACATAAAGTTTGCAGCCAAGAACATATTTCTCACGCCATGAAGAGTTTGGAGACTGTGTTTATTGGATGTCTTCTGCCGTTAGTCATCCGACATATAGTCGAGTGTTGTAAGTAATTGTGATAATTTAACTTCAAACGATAACACTGCGCGAACGAAGACTTAAATGCTGCTGTTGTCTAGCGCCGCGGCCATACGTCGTGACAGGATTTGTGAAACAGGTAGGTTTTAAGCCGGGAGTGCAAGAGAGAGGGAGTTATGGATGAGCAGAGTTGTGAAACAGAAGAGGAAGAAGTGATAGGTGAAGTAGTGGGTGAGTCGGAACTGGAGGAACTGGTAGCCTACCAGAATGAGGTTGACGTAGAGATAAAGGGTGTTGATTCCAGAGACAAGGTAAAGCACCTAGTTACCTAAAAGTAGGCCTAACTAGTTACGTCACTAGTAACGTGCATTACTGTAACTAGTTACTACCCATCACTGCCTATACAGAACTGGCAACACCTGTCATCCGCTGACGTTGTTGGACACGATAGATCTCGTTCTAGTGGGCATAGCCTAATCGATTTTCTGCACACCAGTCCTCACTAGTAACACCATTATATGTATACACCTATAGTCGTAGTGTTGTGGTAGCATGCGATGTTATGTGCTCAGGTATGCAGGAGATTTAGTGCAAATGATCAGGCCTATCATAAAATTCATATCTTAAAATTTGACAGTATACGCAGACAGCCTAAGTTCCGTTAAATATTGTCCGGTATCTACCACTAGAGGCCACCCATATAAATTATATACGTCACACTGTACTAGCATCCGCAGTCGATTTTTTGCCCATCGCGTAGTAAAAGCGTGGAACAGTCTACCACAGTCTACGAACTTCTCGTCACTAGCTGCATTTAAACGATCTATGCTTCGGACGGACCTGTCAAAACATCTTACTATGCTTTTTCTATGATGCCGAGGATTCTGCTAGCTTGCTGAGAATTTGTCTAAAGTGTTTGACTACCTACTGTATAAATAGTATAATTTGTTTTTTTAATTTATTTTTATTTTTAGGTTTAGTTGTCATGGGCAGACATCAGTGCGAAGTTATCGCCTGTCTGTCCAGCCAAACGCAATGCGAACTTATGAATTGTTATATTGTGTACTGAACTTATGACAAATGAATTTGATTTGATTTGATTTGATTTGACACTGGTCTGGTTTACGTCAACAGACTGATGCGAACTGCACGCTGACAGCAAGATCGCTTTTTAACAACGTAGGCCTACGGGCTGTTTTAGCTTGCGGTGATGAGTATTGTGTGAATCCGATATTTTCAAACTGGTTTAGTTGCAAATGTTTTGGTTTCGGGTAAGCCAGCCTATGCCTACCTATTGTGCATGCCGTTTTTCCAGGTGACCTTGAATGAAATTAAACGGCAAAAACAGCAAAATGGCCCTTATTTTGCGTTATTTTACCGAATTTGGTAGTGTCCGGGGCGCATTGCCTAAAAGTGGTTGACAAAGCCATAACTATGGGCAATTTACGATTACTGTCTACTAGCTAGTAAACG
>Ga0209780_1005260_pt1 | contig 10179 bp, 5 predicted proteins | sample WorMetexBAHAMAS2_FD_187384 | JGI IMG/M metagenome (GOLD analysis project Ga0209780, IMG submission 187384) | Marine gutless worms symbiont microbial communities from Max Planck institute for Marine Microbiology, Germany - Inanidrilus exumae... | ecosystem: Host-associated > Annelida > Digestive... | reverse complement strand
TTGATAGCTCATTTTACAACGATTTTGCTGATAGTTTTGCCATTTGTGTGTGATTAGTGACAACTTTTTCACTTAATTTTGAATGCTGACCTTCAAAATTGTCCCACTTGACCTTAATTGACCCTACCAGACCCGACCCAAGGCCAAAACGTTTACATTTAAGGCCACTTCAGTTCTAATCAGTTGCTATACATTCATTTTTATTCGGCCGAAGTTCGGGCTAATATTGCAAATACTGTATGGACCAAAAGAACGGCCTTCACGCGTTCGGCTATAACTCCGCCGAAAGTGAACCGATTTGGATGAGATTTGGAACACTGTGAGCCAAATGTTGGATGCTGGTCATGGCCGATTTTGGGCGCGATCCGTGCAGTATCGACAGTTTGAGAGGGAGCCAAATTTTTTTGGTGAAGTAAATAACGCACGATTTCGCCAATTTCCCGTCGGACAAATTTTAGTATTTTACGACATCTCAACACAACATTAATCGTTGAGGCGGTGAAAACTTTCGGAACAGAATTTTGAAAATTTTACCGTAAGGGATCGTTTTCCTAAGAAACGCAAAAATGGCTAAAAAAAATTCGAGGTCTTGCGACTTCAGGCCGTCATAACTCCGCAATGATTACAAATGCCGAAAACTAACGGCTAAATGGTCCCCCTACGGGATGTCTAGTTTCCATTTTTATGTCGACTCCTCCAAGTCGATCAAATACAGTGGGTATAAAATGTCCGGCCGTCCGTCCGTACGTCCGTCCACAAAAAAGTTATTTTTCGATTTCAATGAAATTTGCTACGGTATGTAGGTAGAGGTCGATGAGTGATGCATGATGGTATGCAGTACGACCCGATCCAAGGTCAAGGTCAAGGCCACGAGCCCATAAAAGTGGGAAAATCGGCCATTTTCAAGGGCTATCTCCTCCTTTCTCAATAATGGGGGTTGGCAAATGACCACGGATTCTTAAATTAGGGCACAATACCTGAAGCTTTTCGGGGCCGGATTTTTTTTGGTCCTAGTTTTGTGTCACGTGAATTTGAAGTCGGCAGTAAGTAGCCGTCCACAAAAAAGTTTCTTCGACTTCAATGAAATCTGGTATGTAGGTAGAGGTCGATGACTGATGCATGACGATATGCAGTATGACCCGATCCAAGGTCAAGGTCAAGGTCAAGGTTAAAGCCCTTGAAAGTCGGAAATTCGGCCATTTTAAATGGCTATCTCCTCCCCCATTTATAATGGGGGCTAGCAAATGACCACGGATTCTGAAATTACGTCACAATACCTAAAGCATATCGGGGCCGGACTTTTGATTTTTGTCCTAGTTTTTGTCAGTAGACCGGGAAGCAGGTGATACATGGCATGGTTTGCTGCGTTTGCATGAGTTGCATTAGTGAACAATTTGTCATCATAATCTTGCAGTAGATGTTCAAGCTTTTATGATAACAAATGTGACATATCCATACTTGAAAGCACGCTTGAAAAGACTATTTATTCGCAAAACATCGACTTTTATTTAGGAAACCATACCATACTGAGATGGCATACATAATTTTTTATCGACAATAGCATGAAACACACAATTTAGCAATTCTAGGCTAAGACCCTGACGCCTAAAAGCCTATGTAGTCTCTGACTTGAAACAGTGATAATATGTTTAAAATGCATATCACAACTGAAATTTTCTTGAATGCCGGTGTCTGTGAACGATATGCTGTCAATCGAAAACATGAACGGACAGAAGGTTTGTGTTAATAAATCTATCAGTCGTCAGTGTTCGTCGTATTTAGCGCGCGACGCTATGCCAGCGCGATATGCTGTCGTCGTGTGTCTGTCTGTGTGTCAATGGCTGCGTTCTTTTTCTCGAGACGGGATTACTCCAGTCCAAAAAACGAGATGACTTGGACGAGTTTAATCTCGTCCGGCGTTAAAGAACGGCGCAAGCAATATCTGGTCTGTTTACATTGGTGTTGCTATAGCAGACAGGTAAACGTAAACAGACTGCAGCTGCTTGCGGAAGCTAATCGGTCGCTATGTCCAAAGAAGAAAAGTTGAAAGCAGTGGCTTTGGGAATGGCCACTGCTGGCATGGAAACTGGAATTGAATAGCAGCAGCAGCAGTAGCGACCACAGTTCCCAGCGCTTGGAGAACTTTGCAGAGGTGGTTGTGCCTCGGTCTTGACTCGGTCTCGAACCAACTGCCTCGGCCTAGGCTCGGCCCATTTACTTTTTGTTCGGTGTGCCGGGAACGTGACAATTGTGCAAGCATGCTAAATATACAGATTTAACTAACAAGAAAGGCTGTTATCAGAAACAATTTTCACAAAAGTTACTAAATATGTACAAAAAAACCGCAAATACATACATTTCGTCAGAATTCTCCATTCCCGCGCAAAACAGTAAACAAGTGGGCGTGGCAATTCGTTTCGTCGCACGTTTTGGTCGGAGCAAAGTCAGAGCGCTCGGACTGGTCTCGTCCGGAGTTAAAGAACGCGAAGCGAATCGCTCGGACGTAGAAAAAGAACGGCTTGATACGAGACGGGACCGCTCTGGAGCGCTCGGAGGCAGTAAAAGAACGCCCCCACATACACACGACGACGGCTAATACGCTGCACGCTAGCTAGCGTCGTGCGGGAAAAAATCGGCCCGACTCGGCCCGACAGGTAATATTACTAGACATGGAAACGGTTAGCGACTTCGCTTTGTGTGACGATAGCGGGACCGGAAAATGTAGCAGATGGCATCATACAGAACAATGAGCGCGCTGTAGGCCCAAGGACAAAAACCCACACGACAAACGGCAAAATTTTAATACAATCACGTGACCATAACCACGCCTCTTTTGTTGGTGATATGTTATCCTGTTGCTAGAATTGATCTAGCCTACCTGTGTACAAAATTTGATGACTTTAGGTTCAGCCGTTCTAGTGATATGATAGGAGCCCCCAAAAATTTAATGGGTCATATGACCTGACCACGCCCCTATCAGGGACAGTTTGTCGTTCGTAGGCTATGACTTGCACGTTCAACCTGTAAGCTTACATCAAATTCGGAGTCTTCGCGATCACCAATGACGAAGATGCATAAGGCAACGCAAAATGTGGAAATTGAGGTGGCTTAAGGTGCATAGGGGTCACCCAAGGTCATCGGCAACATAACCATTCGATAGAGCGCATACGACTTCATATTCGAATTTAATAGAAACTATGAGGCTATTTCGTACCGTTTTCAAGATATTATCGCTTATTTTCCAAAAATTAAAGAGTTCACGTGACAGTGACCACGCCCCTTTCAGGGACAATTTGTCGTCCATAGACTTGCTATGATCAACATGCAGACCAAATTTGAAATATCTAGCTTTTAGCTTAAGCCGTTTCAGAGATATCTTAGTGGGACTAGAAATTTAAAATGGGTTATGTGACGTGACCACGCCCATTTCAGGGACGGTTTGTCATCTGTAGGCTGGAAGTTGCTATGTTCAACCCACATACCAAATATGAAATGTCTACGCCCTTTCTGTATCTACTGACGATGTCTGTGACTGCAGCTAATTTTCTACAGCCTTTGCGTCGGGCTGCGAGCTCTCCATCCCGCGACAACGAACCGACCGTTGCATTTTGCATCTTCGATGATGCAATCGTTAATTGGATCAGTGGCCAGCCAGGTGCGCGCGACCACCACCTGCGTCGCTATATACGGTAAACAAATCTGAAAGAAGTAACGAAAAATAATATATTGAAATTATCTACTAAAAGTAATACACGAAAACTGATAAACCAGAGTCGCATAGTGCTTTAACTTACCAGTACCGAGAGTTGAAGCAAATAAATAATAATAAAAAAGCAAGACGCGTTATAGGAAGCTGGCGTTGAAAGCGCCTAAAAATAAATAAATATTGAATGCGTTTTTCTCTCACTCAATCAGACCGCTCTAGAGCGATCGCGTCTGGTACTTGGCCGTTTTTTCTACGTCCGAGCGATTCGCTTCGTGTTTTTAACTCTGCACAAGATCAGTCCGACCGATCTGACATTGCTCTGACTAAAATGTGCAACGAAACTGGACGGCGTGCCACGCCAATTTGTGTACTCTTTCTGCGCGGCTAAATGCAGAATGGGATTATGGGAATCCCATGGAAAAGCATGTGCATGCAGTGTTTTGTCAGATTTAGTAATGTTTATATAAAAAGTGTGTGTCTGTCTTGCGTATAAATGCTAAATTTACTGATTTAGATAAATACGTAATCAGACACTTTTTATATAAGAGCAGTTTAATCTCGTCCAAGTGACCTCGTCTCGGACTTGATTAATCCTAAAAGCGCAGCCATTGTGTGATAGTGCCTCAGATTCGCTTGCGACGTTACGGCGCTGTATAAATTTGCTTTGATTGCGATGGATTCGTTGATAGATTAATTGATTGATAGCGAGTGAGCGAGCGAGATGACGCACCTGACAGACGATGAAGACGGCTACAACGGAGACAAGCATCAGCGTCACGTTGTTCTCGCGACACTGCCGCACGTTCATGCGTTTCCGGTCGGCACGTGACCTGCGCACGGCCAGAACGAGGCTGGCGTTGATGGTCGACAGAGCGACGAGTGGCACAATGCACATGACGGGCAGGTAGAGCCACGAGTAGTAGACGCGCACATAGATGGGATCCGTGGCCGGCCAGGTGCGCTCGACCACCACCTGCGTTACGTTCGTGTCACCGTCTGTCTGTGTCTGAGGTCGGTACTCGAACCAGCGTGGAACGTTGTAGAGAGCAGACACGACGCACACGACGCCGACCACAAACCTAGCGAAAATCAGCCACAAAACAACGCACGTTGATTAACCACATTAGATAATGTGAAAACAACACACGCACAGATAACTTGCTTTCAATGAATGACAGCTATTAAATTTATGTTTACAGGCCTAGTACAGATAGCAATGTACCATTATAATATGTATGTGAAAGTTGCGTATGACAACTTCGATAATAAACGAAAATATGAATATGATGATGAGATACGTCAGCGAGCTAATTCTAATCCCTGTATGAGACGACATAGTCGCTGAAAACTGGGCCAAGAATTAAAGTGAAAAATAATAAAATTAAGGTTTCTCAAGAACACGCATGCAAAAATGGCCAGTCGTAAAAGAGAAACATATCAAACAGAGCAAAGAATGTACTGTTTATATCTGAATTGAACTGGACGATAAATGCAAAATCGTTAAAAACAAAAACTATTAGTGATTAAAGAAATTGGCTGCCACCTGATTGGATGGACGGAAATGTCGCAGACAAGAACAGATTTCTTTAATCACTAAATATTATTTTTAACGATTTTGCATTCATCGTCCAGTGACAATGACGTAATTTATTTACTCCTACCTATGCCAGCTGCTATGGCCGCCATGTTGTTGGGCATGAAAACATAAACGTTTTGCAGCAGTTACAGTTACATCGCCGATCTGGCGCTAGCATTAAGCTTTCTTAAACTTATCTATTCAGTCTTATTTAAATAACATGACAAATATTTACCAGTTAACTTCTCAAAGTACGACAACATCACCTAAAACACGGAGACCGTATCGTGACTACAGATTACTGTGATGTCAGCTCATCCTACTTATGTGCAGAGTCTCAATATGTGCGTCATCGTGCCTAAGATATGGCAATCTATGGCGATTTTCAAGATGGCGGCCGTCCGCCATTTTGGATTTTGTGAATTCGAAATTTTATCGGTTGACAGGGTGCAGCGGACCCACTGCTGAGATATGGCGATTTTTCGGTTTTCAAAATGGCGGCTGTCTGCCATTTTGGATTATTAAAAATTCGAAATGTTAACTGCCGAGTGCTGAGGGTCAAAATGCGGCATCTTGCGAAATTTTGTGACTATCGGTCAAACCACTCTTGATATATAGCGGTTTATTGATTTTTCAAGATGGCGGCCGTCCACTATCTTGGATTTGTTATACGCGTGTTTGAATCACACACAAAGTGTATCTGGTGGTCTTTATTGTTGTGCAAAATTTGGTTGGACTCGGTGCAGTAGTTTCGATAATATGCTAATTTCAATGTTTTGTGAGTTTTGCTTGAAAATGCCTATTTACGCCCATTTTTGGGTGGTATCTCCGGAACGGCTAAAGCGAGAGTCGCCAAATTTTATGCGTAGGTAGAATATACTAAATGCTAGCCTTGGGATGACATACTACCCCCTAATGGGCGTGGTCAGGGTCACGTGGCCCGTTTTTTTAAATTTTGCCGCAATCATATCTGTTAAGTGGTGAAGCTATGCACTTCAAATTTCGTGTGCTGTTTGATACAGAGGAGTACTAGTGCATGCATGGTAGATTACACCCGAAAGGGATGTGTTGAAGGACACGTGACCTCTTCATATTTTGAGAAATAATATCTCGGAAACGGTGCAAGACTAATACGAAATCGTATGTGGCTTATCGAATGGCACCTTTATCAGTGACCTTTAGTAACCATGAAGGTCTCTTTTGCTGTTTGAAAGCTTTCTGTCTCGCATAACTCGGGAAATACAGCGCGTATTATCTACGATATGTTTATACATGAATCGGAAAGCGCACGTGGCTTCTAATTTCAACTATCTTGTCGAAAACGAAGGACTTCTGAAAGCCACAGCCAGTCACGTACACTGTAAATGTAGAAATATATCGGAAACTGTGCCAGATAGAGTCGTTATTACCAATGCAGACCGCTAATAGCAAGTGATATGTGGCATAGTCACTAGAGGCAATTCCGATGACCTTGAGTCACGTTCAAGGTCATTCTTTACTACAAGCCTTCAAATGTGATTTTTGCCCGCGCGACTTGATGTTTGCGAGACATTTGTTGTCATCGCGTGTCCGTCTGTCCGTCTGTTTGTCTGTCATAAGCCGTAGTTGTACCAAAACAGCTATATACACGTAGGATCACGCAGACAACGCTGCGGAATAGTCCAGCGACACTGAAGATTTTTCATGCAAAAGATACCCTCAATTATCTATGAAATTCCGACGGAATCACCCCAACGGGGGCGCAAGATGCAGGTGGGGTAGATAAAAGTTGCGTTTTACGACCGGTCCAGATTCCAGAAGTCTCAGGCTCAGACGCCTTACCGCCGAGAATTTATGTCCATCCGCCACGGCTGTCCGCGTCCATGACGGTGCGCAGCCAGTCACGTAAACTGCTGGAGAATACGCGGTGTCTTCAACGTGTAACTCTGATGATAGTCGAAATCTGATGATCACCGTTACGGTGCAGTTAACATCAATGTCACGTCGCTATTAGATTCTTTCTTTTGACGAGGTTCAGTGCTGCGTGGAGTGAAACTGGCCGGTCACCATACCGTTGAGTAATCTCATACAGCCGATGTTGTGCGATGTCGTGTCATAAGGTGTGATACACTGACTTACTGTGTTCACTCGCCTCAGAAATACACGTAATATAAGATAACCATTCAAATATAACAGAGGCAGGCTGCAACAGAGGCACAAATGCCTATCAATGCTGGCTGCCTATCACAGCACGTCGTGGTCTTGCAAGGTAACAACAGAGTTGTTGGTAGGCCGTTCAGGTGAACGGTCGCAGAATGTGGACTTAGAGGCACGTGATGCCAGTTTTTCCGAGCGTGATCAACTGATCATCGTCGCATTCTAGACTCTTGTGTTATGAACCTAGTGCCACGTGTTCTCAGGCTGTGTGAAGAACTGGACGTCTGGTTGTAGTTGTGGAGCTTTGGAGCTGTTATCAATATACGGAGCTGGATATATTTCTTTTACTATTATACGAATATTATCAAAAACCAGATTCTGTGTTGCTTGTTAAATTACAAGACGTCATGATCAGAACTGAGCCAGTTGACCTGGATGAATAAGGATAGGCCTAATCTTCAATTGGACACTGTGACAATCAACACGGTTGGTTGTATACTGGCAGCCCATGCTCGCTGTGCGATAGTTGAACGATGCGTGTACAAAACTAGACTATGCAGGTAGCGGAATAAAACGTAGCAGCTGTTGAAAGTGCTCCTCAGGCTAACAGGCTCTGTTTGCGTTATTCGTACAACAGTAGAACAACATTTCAACTGATACAGAGCGTCGCGCGGGTCTCTCGGCGACGAGCGTCTTGTTTGAATAACGTGACAAATCTTCATCAGTTAACTTCACACTTTACGACATCATGTCCCACAACACGGAGATCGTATCGTGACCACAAATTACTGTGACGTCACTTCACCCCATGTAATCGCGCTGGCATAGCGTCGCACGGTATAACTGAATGTTTCACACTGGCGTGATAGCACTGAAATCCGCCTACTAGTTTATTCACCGGATTCGTGTCACGGGCTCGTCTGGCTCAACAATTAATTTACACCGTGTTGCAGTTTGTCCATTGAGTTGCATCTGTTTTGCGTCTGGCGACGACATCATTCACATTAGCCCACTACCGACTTTGAGTGGATATCATGAGCCTGATATAAATATTCACAGAAGCCTTAGGTCTGCGGCGGCGACGATAAACCACTGCGATTGGGTTTACAGCTTATCGAATTATGCAACGAATCGCACGAACGAAGACTTGGCTTCATTTGCTCAACGTCTTATACACATAAAACCGAAAATGTCTGCCTGTGTGTCTGTTTGTTTTTTTGTTCCGTCTGCACGGCCAAAGTTATGAGCGGATCTGGACGAAATTTGGCACGTGGCATCCTTTATACCCTACAGATGGTCACGGGGTTAACGAGCGCCGCTCGAGCCCGCAGGCTTGCGCTCAGCGCGCCCAAATTGGCAATTTGGAAGGCGCAACGGACCGAGCGCTATAGGCGCGTGAGCTCCGTCTGGAAGTTCGGAACTAACGGCCAGCAACCGTAACGGATCGTAGGCGCGAGAATGGAGCGCCGTAGATGAGAGGTGTGACCGAGCGCCGTAGGCGCGAGGGTGGAGTGCTAGTTTTACATAATACATGGTGACGTCTACACGACCTTTTCAAGTTGCTAAAACTGCTTTGTAGTATCATTCGCGGATATCATGGCCTCTTGTCCGGCGATGAGTGGGCTACAAAATCGAATGCCTGACGTGAGCTATCAATCATCTGCTCAGGCGCTTGCATACATATATAGCCTACGACATCAGCCTCGTCTCCGACACTATACGGTGGTTGCCGTAACGGCAGCAGACAGGACATGCGTCGTTCCACTTAGGAGTTTCGGCAACAGAAGCTTTGTTGTTGCTGGTTCACGTGTGTGGAACGGTCTACCGTAGTCCTTGCGTCAGGACATTAGCTAGAAACTGTTGAAGCCGCTATTGAAAACATTTTGTCTATGGGAGTTGACCACGAAGCATTGTGAACTGTTACTTATTCGCGCCTTGGTTATATTCTAACTATATAACTATTTAACCAACCATAGTCAAACCGATGTTCGAAGTAGCTACCAGTTGTTGCAGTAGGTCTAGTAACCATAATTGTTTGTGGAAGTGTCCCATCGCACGATTATAACTACGTCCTGAGCCCCTGGCCAATCTGTACGCAGCACACTGTTATAACGTCTTCGATATGTTCAGTGTCTTGAATGTGATGACGGTAAACAACAACCTGTTGCAGACTGTCCAAACTGAACAGTTCAAACGTTCGCTTCGCTATTCGGCAGCCGATTGATGAGTTGAGACTGGCGAGCAAACACGAAGTCAAAAGTCTGCGACGAACGTTGAGTCTGAGCAATGAAGTATGAAATGGCGTAAAAGCTTTAGAACGAAAGGCATCAATCCACTGTTCAGAACGTCCTCAGGGTAATAATATGAACTGAACAAATATCAACTCGCCGCATACGAATTAATGAATCGTCATTTCGCATTAACCGCCGCGGTACTGTTTCATCATTTTTAACCCGCTCGGCATGCCTGCCCCACAGGCTATACGTTTTGCTTGCGTTAATTTCTTTCTTTTTATTATCTGCCCAATAGCTATAGCATATAGCATGGACAGATAATAAAATCGTTTTGCGTCTGTCCGTGCGTGCGTGTGTGCGCGCGCGCGCGTGTGTGTGTCCGTCTGTTGAGTGTGGACACTCTCACGGCCGCATTTCTTCGTCGATTTTCACCAAATTGGACACAGACGTGTAAACCCCCAAAAGTAAGAACGAGTTCGTTGGGGATCAATATCGCCCCACCCCTTCCTTTATTTTCCCCCTAAAAA
>Ga0209780_1005259_pt1 | contig 10179 bp, 5 predicted proteins | sample WorMetexBAHAMAS2_FD_187384 | JGI IMG/M metagenome (GOLD analysis project Ga0209780, IMG submission 187384) | Marine gutless worms symbiont microbial communities from Max Planck institute for Marine Microbiology, Germany - Inanidrilus exumae... | ecosystem: Host-associated > Annelida > Digestive... | reverse complement strand
CGCCCAGACCACCCACGTTGTCGCAGCGCCACATGGATTTGCACGTGTGGTCATACCCGCGGCCCGGTTATATATTCCAAGTTTCATCGAAATCCGTTCATGGGTTTCGGAGCCCCAGGGGGTCAAAATTTGGCCTTTCCCATCACTTTGGCTAGTCGCTTTTACAACAGCTTGTACTACCGTACAAGCCGTGATGCCTACGTCACAGTCGTGCACGAAATAACAGCATGACGTAGCGTGTTAAAGTACCAGTTGCGTTATTCTAGCCTATAAAAGTTGCAGAGTATATTAATGTTCTGCTTTATCTTGCACGTTTGATGTGTGCTTCGCAAAAAGTATTAGTATTAGTATCCGTGAAACCTATCACGCCAGACTTCGTCGACGCGTCTAAGTATTACTCATATTTTTTTCCTGAAAACTGAAATTTGTGCGTTAGCTATTAATCTTAATGTACACTCATACCATCAGTTACTTCTAGAATGACGCAGACGTGTCGTTTCCGTTTCTTCTGAGCTACTCGGATTTTGTTTTTCCTTATTTTTTCGTTTCAGTGCCGTGCGCTACATTAAGCTGGCCATCTAGTCCGCTTTTGAGCGCACGTTAATCTATCGTATCGTATCGTATCGTATCGTATCAGATGTGGCTGCATGCAATGACGACAGCTTTGGCATCCAGCTGTGATGTCTGATAAGTCGCCAGACGGGCATACAAAATATTCGCCATATTTAGTTTCCAATTCAGTCTGCTTTTCTTCTATGTCGGTAGCCAGGCAGCTGCAGCGTCGTACGTGGTTTAGCCAATATCGAATATGGGACGTTTCCGAAAAATAACTAGCGAAATTGATATCGCAATTTATAATAAGCTGTTTTACTTACTGCATTACTGGAGACATGGTGTCACGTGACTCAATAATGCTGCGTTATCGATAGCATAAGTATGTAATCGAAATCGCGAAAACGTTAGGTGGGTGGGCTTCTTGTACGGAGCGTACAGCCCAAGGGAAAGACTTTGAATCAGTGCTCGAATTACGTGGCCCCCTTAGTTTATATGTCGGCCCCTTAAATGCTGCCCGAAGCTGGAGTCCAAGGGGCCCAGCTTTGGCCCCTTAGTTCTTCAACTGTGTGGCTGAACTCCAGGATAAGATGCGAGTCGAGTTTTGTTTTAATATGACAGACGCGATGACTTGAAAGGAACTCGCAGGTTGCTTCGGATGCTGCCGGTGACTCCAACAGACTTATGACAGTGACCACTGCCGCGCTGCTATTACAGTTCCGGAAACTCAAAGCCGGCAGGCAGCCGGAAAGGCAAATAAAGCAAGTTCTTGCAGCTGCTGCAACGTACCAAGTGACGTCTGCGGAATGTGGGCGCGGATTTTCTACCATGTATAATATTGCTTCTATTAAGTTAACAAGTCTCCACGAGTCCCTTTTAGATTTCTTTTATTATGTTTCAGACCGAATGAATAATTTCACAACAAACGTAAAACTCAGAATGTCCGAATTCAGAATGTCGCATATACCACAGAAACAGCATAGCATCAGTACAACTTACAACGGCTGACCGATCACAGTTCCATGAAACGTACGCTAGCCCGAGCGTCCAACCAATATGTGTTCTTTGTGCATGTTATTATTATTATTTTTTTTCTTTTCTCTTTTTTATGGTTTAATGGTTCCTTGTGGACTGATACAATAAACAAATGATGATGATAATGATAGGAAGGGAGAATTTGTCCAGAAACATTAGACCACCCGCAGACGAGATACATGTGATTGGCATTTCTGTCAGAGTGCGTCGGAAGACCATCTATTTTAGAGATTCCGAGGATATTTCCTTAGCGCTTTGTCACTGTCAGTATGCGAACCTTCAGTTCATTACTTGCTTAACAGTATAGCAATACTCCACATAAATGACATTGCATGGGACAAGCGAAATTCGCTTCATGTGGAGACAGTCTCCAACCTCATGTTTTGGCTTTAAATGGTCCGCCTCTAGAAAATTTTGATCCGCTGTCTCATATTCGCTCATGGATTGATCAAGGTCATCGGAAATCAACATCCTAGGTAACAAGACCGCGTGCATCCAGCCGTAGTGAAAGGCGCAGTAAACGTTATGATTTAATGCAGCAGTTAATGGCATTATCACAGTAGATGTGTTGGATCATTTTGTAAGTAACTGATGTTGACAGTAAATTTTTAGTTGGTTAATGAACTTTTGTTCAACGTTACAGTAGGCTAACTGTGCTGATTTGTTTTAAACATGTAAGTATAAGTTTTAATTGTTGGTGTCAAGCATTGTGCAATTCATGTTTTGTCTTTTTTGGTTAGTTCTGTTACTTTTATAGCCTCTTTAATAAACTCTTCGCCACTCATGCTATGCTACTTTATTTTGTTCACTTTTACCGTGCTCCTTTATGGAGTGCATTAAGTGGAATCTACAGTATGTTCTCTGGTACAATTTTTAATCTGTGTTTATGTTTTTTGTCGTGTTCATAAGTTGATTTCATGCTTTAAAACAGAAGTATATTAATTTACTTTGTGTTTCTTTTATTGTTTGCGTTTAATAGTGCACAATACAAAGGGTCGCTAATATTGAAGACAACCAGCAATCTTGCATCTTAACTATGTTTTGGGGTTAATAATGACTTCACAAACCACACAGATATCCCTCAAAAGTGGCCAAATTTCCACGTCAGTTGGGCGCTGCTGAACTGTAAAAAGCTTTCAGCTTCATTTACATGCATACGCCCCCTGACACCCTGACCAGGGGCTCTGCCCCTGGACCCCGCTGAGGGCTCGACCCCAGACCACCATTATAGGCTCGCGCTCCGCGCTCGCCATAAGGACCCCTGAAAACTTTCTGATAATTCGACCACTGCTTTGAATTGATTCTAACGGTAAAAATAGAAACTAGACATCCCGTAGGGGGTTCATTTGGCCGTGAGTTTTCGGCATTTGTAATCATTGCGGAGTTATGACGACCTGAAGTCGAAAACCTGAAATTTTAAAGGATTTTTTTTTGCATTTTTGGAAACAACGACCTCTCGCGGTAAAATTTTCAAAATTTTGTTTCAAAAGTTTACATAATGACACCAATTGACGTTGTGTTGAAATGTCGTAAAATATGTTCAACCAGAAATGGGCGAAATCGTGCGTTATTTACCTCGCAAAAACAATAAAATTTTGGCTCCATGTCACATCATCGCTAATGCGCGGATCGCGTCAAAAATCTGTCAGGGCCAATGCCAAACATTTGGCTCACATTATTCCAGATTTCATCCAAATCGGTTTACTTTCGGCGGAGTTACAACTGACCGCGTGGAGGCCGTTCTTTTGGCCCATAGGGTAAATCCATTATTCGCCAGAAGGCCTTCCGGCGAATAATAATAATAGTGTACACATTATGCACTGTTCTTTCCGGAAAAAAACAGCAGTGCAAAAAATGATACAGAATGGAAAAGTCAAAATACGTCGTAACAAGCTTCTATTGCCTTGAAAGTGAAACCACCCACGACCCGCTGTACCCAGCACGCATGATACCAATCGTCAACAAGATGCAGTCGAAAACAGCAGACATCGCCCCATTGCCGCCACCTGTTTAGATGTTTCCTGCCAGAATTAGCGCATTTGATGACTTTTTATTTTGCGCTTTACAACAATATGGACCGGTTGTCGCTGCAGTAGCTATATTTAAGCAACTGATTCGTTTCGAATGTCCACTGGATCCGGCCAAATTGGCACTCCATTAGCCTATTATTTTTTTCCTAGCTACATCGTGTTAAGCTAATGGCACTTCATCGGTCGAATTGTGGCTAAATGAAACCCTCATTAGAAGTGTTTGCGCCGAGGTACAGTGCTCGTTAGTCAGTTGATTAGTGGCCACACCATTGGACAAGAAGCGAACAGATGGCACAGCACTGTGGCAGCTTGTAGTACCATGCAGCACGAATTTATTTTTGAAAGATTTGCTCTCGACAAAATAGCCTTGAAAATCGCCATCATTGGTTTAATAAGTTTATTTTTATGCGCCAGTGCGATTCGGAGTGGGTCAGAGCTTCATCCGGCCAATATTGTTGTGATACGTTAAATTGTTGGAGAGATATAAGGATTTTAAACATTTTACATTTTATTAACTAACGGCCGTCCGCCATTTTAAATGTGGAAAATTTAATATTTCGAGCGTTCATGGGATGTAGAGTGATCCTGCGTGGCATCCTATCAAATTTTATAGCAATATCTTGAATAGTCGCAAAGAAATGGCGTTTTTATTTTTTTTCAAATTAACTGCCGTCCACCATCTCGGATTTTTGATGCAAAATTTTCATGTGTCATTGGGGTTTAGGGTGGGCAATAACATCATCCTGGCAAATTTCATTGCGATAGCGTCAGTTCTTCATCTCCTTAAATTTTTTTAATAACAGCGGGTCCGTTTTCTTGTATTTTAAAAACTTTACATTTTATCGCTATAGCTTGAATGGTTTCGGAGAAATGGCGGTTTTTAAATGTTTCAAATGGTGGCCGTTCGCCATCTGGGATTTTGTGTGACGCCTGCTTGGGACCACCGTCGAAGAGTATTTGGTGGTCTATCGTTGTGCAAAATTTGGTTGAAATCCGCTGTGTAGTTTTGAAGATATGCGAGTTTGGTTTGAGAATACCTGTTTACGCCTTTTTAGGGCTCTTTTTGGGAGTAGAAATAGAGATAACGGAAGCAATAAGCTGGGACTGACATCCTATAAATCAAACAGCGTAAAGAATCGGTTCTGCCTCGGGACGTGAGCAAAAATATGGTTACAGAAAATGAAAACTAAAAACCACGCGAGAGTAATATTTCACATATTTGCTGGTACATCCTCACTAGGGCGATCTCTTTGAATTTTGTCATGGGGGTGATATCGCCGACGTAATTATACGTGCCAGATTTTGTGACAGTAGGTTCGGTAGTTTCGGAGTAACGATATCACGATTTTGCCATTATCCGTAGGCTTAGCTGGTCGCCCGTAAAACAGTGATTGATGAAAGCACTATATACCGTTCTTTGCGGCAACGAAACGAAACGTCGTTCAACTGGATGGCGCGTCTGCACGGATGGGTCTTCGCGGATGTAGATTCGTGATGAGTTTACACTTTACAGAGTCTACGTGATCTGTCGCAGGTACGCTTGTCACGATCTAACCGACGACTTTTTAGTTGTCTAAATAGTTGGTCCAGTTTTGCTCTGGCTTCATATTGATTATGATGAGTCGATGACTTTTTATGCGTAGTCACCGAACTAGCACACACAAACAAACACACCCACACACACGTATACCTATTACCACGAGGACGAGAACGGTGACCTATGGACCACGAAGTTTTACTGTTTCTGGTCCTACCATCTCGAACACTTTTTGCCATCGACCCCACGTGCATCGACCTCTACACTCGGACAGTTTCAGAGTGGACTAAAGACAATACTGTTTCGTTTGGCCTACGGGGCATGATAAGGCGCTTTCGTGACTGTTTAGGCCGTGAGATTAGCGCCCTATAATATAAATTGTCTTACTTACTTATTTACTTACCAAGAAACCTGCCTATCGCAAACAGTTCATCAGCGGCAGAAGTCAAGTGCTGTATGATAATTGTACAACAAATTGCATTTAAAGGGTTTACAACATGTGATATGACCATAAATGTCACCCAAGATTACCGGAAATGGTACTGTTCGATAGACCCAGTCCATTAGAGCCATGAATGATTTTCTATTCCTCCGTAAGCAAATCCTACCAAATATGTGTTATCTTGTCTAGGCTCTGCGACTTTAATATGTTTACCGACCGCGTTAGTCAAAGGTAAAGAAATTCGTAGCGTCCGTCTGTCCGTCCGTCTGTCTAACTGTCTGCGTCCGTTTGTTACCACTCTATCTTTTGAACCGACTGACCTTTGAACTTGAGAGTATATATGTAGCGAGGGGGTCATGAAAGTTGAGGTCCTAGGTCAAGGTCAATGTCCAGCGCGTATGAGCGTATAGTAGTAGCACAGTAACTCGGTCGGTCTGAGAGACCTCGATCGTCGATCGAAGACAGTTTTTCTAGTTTATGTGGCTAAAATGACCTTCAAAGTAATTCAAGATTACTGCTAATGGCGCCATTTGAAAGCCATGTACGACATTCTATTAGTCTTCTATTGTAAAAAGTAAACAGTGTATAGCAGTTTAGCATTAACTTAGCTCTTCACCGCTATGCCCTTATCTTGTAGCATTTCCAAGTTATTCCATCTTGTTTATAAAAAGAGATAAAAGAAGGCACGTGACCACGACGGCGCTCCCTTTTATCCACACATGCCGATATATTGGTTACTGTTTGTTTGTGTGTGTGTGTGTTTGTTTATTCGTACGGTTACCGATTTCTCCGCCGAGGACAAAGCTAGCGGCGTCATATTTTCATATTTTGCACGGCGGTTCATCGACGTCCAATGCAGGGAATCTCCCATTTTGGGGAACTTTGCTCCCCAGGAGCCCAAAATCGGACGAATTGTCAAGCGCGCGGGCCACGCCCACCCGCATGTAAACATTACCGTACAGATGCGCCGACGTAACCGTCACGCTAGAGATGAGCTGTTCGTGAAATTACGTAGGATCGGCATGTGTGGATATACATCCGTCCCGAACACGGAAGTACTTGTTGGGGGGGGATCTATCATTCTTAGGCTGGCGTTCCCCTATCTCCATCCATGTACCAGGTTTGAAGTAGATCCACCCATTTCAAAAACGGAATGGGAAACAAAGTTAATAAATGTCCACGTGACTTTGGCCACGCCCTTTGAGGTGGTTTGTCATGATGACATGCCGTGGTTAATCAATGTAGTAAATTTGAGGTCTCTAGATTCACTCGTTCCGAACATTGGAATAACGGTAACCAGAATATTACCAATAGTGGTTTGGGTAGTTTGGTCACTCAAAGTAATTAAAAATTGTTTCGGTCGCTTCCCATTAGCCTTGCGTAGTCACTATGTTCATCTTATACCGTTTCCAGTGAGCGAGTCAAATTTTTTTTATTAAAACCTGCCAATGTTATCTAAAAAATTTTTCTATGCTGTAACAATGTCAAACTTTGTCTGCTGGGGTTACTTCGTGACACGCTGCATGTATACAGTAAACAGCATGTCGGCTAGCAACTGTGTTAGCTGCATGTTGCATCATCAGCGGCTGATAAGTAGGCCTACTATAATTTATAGCCGGCAGGTTGCAGCGGTTGATGAGTGAGACGTCTTTCAGCGGCGATGGAGAACGCATCGCTGTCGAATGACGCCTGGAACCACGTCACGACGTCCGCGTCGACGGACGACGATCTGACACTGTACCTCGCCAACATCCGTTACCTCGCACTCAAGTTCATCTACGTCATCATCGGAACTGTCGGCGTTCTTGACAACCTGTTCGTACTTATCATCTTCGTCTTATACATCAAGATCACAGAGAAGGTACTGGCGGCGATGAATTAAAAATTATACAGAAAAAAAAAAATTTTTCAGTTCATTTATTTTTATCGCCACGTTTACTTGTTTATCGCACCACCAAAACGCGTCAGTAGCGGACTTAAATTCAGGCTGAATGTGAACTCGCTCAAGTCCCCGTAGCCTGCACTCGATCGTTTGAAGATCATCAGAGTTTTCATGTTGCCATGACAACGTGATCAATGCGATAGTATTATTTCAGTAGTTTCATGTTGAGCTCGTGGGAGCAAAAACTGAAACGGCATGAAGGATTGAAAATTTTATTGTACGCATTTAAAAAAGCACAATGAAGACATTAACTGTTGCTCATAGACTAACAGCCGCGACCCCGCGCCTGGGATTCGTCTTTGCAAGACCGGCACACGACGCTGCACATTATTATTAATATTATTAACTGCAGTACCACGGTAAATGTCTTATCTAAATTCATAATTTTCGAGAAACTGTATTCAAAGACAGAATTGTCAGACAATGACAAATTTTGAACAGGTAGGACTAACATATTGCAAACCGAAAGCCATCTTCGACGATAGCAATTGCTTTATTTCTTTTATATTGTCGTTTTACTCTGAATGCACTTTTTACAAGAAGCTTAGCTATCGCAGAGGGACCGCGCGACGCTGTATATTACGGACTGCCTTCACGGACAATTGCCCGGATCTTTACTTCTCAGCTACTCGGTTTTTGTTCTTAGTTTTTCCTTATTTTTTCGTTTCTGTGCCGTGCGCTAGATGAAACTGGCCATTGCCTCTGCTTTTAAGCGCTCGTATATATATCGCGTAGTACCATATCGTAAATTCGTATCGTAAATTCATGCTATGTTTCACGATGTATGGCAGTTAGAAAGGTTTCAATCAGCAAAAGTGACCTTCAAGGTCATCAAAGAGCATTGGCAATGGTTCTATTCGACAGGCCACAAACGATTTCCTATTAGTCTTTTATTGCAACTATGTCTCTATCTTGCAACGTTGCAACGTTAACGTGATAATTATTATCACTTATTTCCCAAAATGTGAAGAGGTCACGTGACACTGAACACATCCCTTTTGGGAATAATATATTATGCGTGCACTAGTACTCCTGATGATCAATCAGCACAGAATATTTGAAGTGCCTAACTTCGCCAATTCCAAAGATATGATTAAAAAACGGGTTACGTTACCCTGACCACGCCAATTGAGGCGCAGCATGTCATCCGAAGGCTAGCACTTGATATGTTCCACTTTCATGCAAAATTTGGCGACTCTCACTTCAGCCGTTCCGGAGATATGATTGCGGGCGTCGAAATTAAAATGGGCCATGTGAGCCTGACCACGCCCCTTTTAGGGGTGGTTTGTCATCCGTAAGCTAGGATTTGATACGGTCAACTTGTATGCAAAATTTGACGGTTCTAGCTATAGCCGTTCCAGAGATATCATTAAGGACGTCAAAATTTAAGTGGGTCACGTGACCCGGACCACGACCCTTTTAAGGGTGATTTGTCATTCATGTGCTGGGACTTGACATAACCTACATGTGTACAAAATTTGACGACTGTAGCTTAAGCTGTTCCAGAGATGGTTGGTGCCCACCAAAATTTAAATGGTTCACGTGACCTGACCACGCTATTTTCAGGGATGGTTTGACATTAGTGGGCTAGCACTTGCTACGGTCAGCCTATTTACCAAATTTGAAGTCTTTATCTCCACCCACCACGTAGATATGACAGGCGATACAAAATGGGGTGATTTGGAGTAGTAAGGGGTCAATCAGTGTCATTGGAAATAGCGCCATTAGATAAAGCGCATATGAGTTTCTATTAGCGATCAATAGTAACAGTGTATCCATATATTCCTATCTTGCACCGTTTTTGAGATACAGCGACTTATTGGTCGAAAATCGCCGATCTGAACCTATCACACTTCTATTTGGTGCCTTTTTGGTGGTGACCCCGTAGGAATTTCGCCAAGATTTTTGGCGTCAGAAAACTAGAGTGCCTGTGCTATCGTATAGCGTTGTTTGCGTGATCTTACGTTTAGCCATTTTGGTACGATACCGGCATGCTACGGACGGATGGACAGTCAGACGGACGGACGAACAGACGGACGGACGGACACACGACGACAGCATATACCGCGCTAGCATAGCGTTGCGCGGTAAAAACAGGCATGCTGCTCGAAACAAAGAAAAATCATTTTCGCAGACTTTTATTCTTGACAATAACAGGTGTAAGTCATATGATTGCTTGACGAAGTTTTGATGCAAAATCTCGTCGTATACGTTATTATATGTTTATGTTTGGCCGACGGCATAGAACTCGTTACTGGACAGTCTTCGACATCCAACACGTTCCTTTGATTGTTTTCGGCGTGATTTTTAAACTTTGTTTTCTCGTCGGTCTAGCATCGCGTACATCGCGCAATGAACGCTTTGTGATTATGCGATGTATAACTGCACTATTGACATTGACATTGACATACAAAGTGTCCAGTTAATAATATTGTTTTGAGCACTTAAAAAATTTTATTTTCTTTAATAACATCATATGATTATTGCCAGACATAATGACAAATTTCGAGAAGGTAAAGCCTGATAAGTAAGTAAGTAAATATAATAATAATGGCGACGTCGGCTGACAGCGTGTTGCAGTGAAAAAGGCGGGCATTTTGAACACAGATTAACTGTAATTTGTAATTATTGATTATTTATT
>Ga0209780_1005258_pt1 | contig 10180 bp, 8 predicted proteins | sample WorMetexBAHAMAS2_FD_187384 | JGI IMG/M metagenome (GOLD analysis project Ga0209780, IMG submission 187384) | Marine gutless worms symbiont microbial communities from Max Planck institute for Marine Microbiology, Germany - Inanidrilus exumae... | ecosystem: Host-associated > Annelida > Digestive... | reverse complement strand
GGGAGGGAGGGGGCAGGAGGGGTACAGGGTCAGAGCACTCAACACAAGAAAACTAATATTGGAACTTTACGCTGATGCCAGTTAATCACATCGGCACCACATAGCATAATAATATGACTTGCAATAAACATTTACAAGGTACTGCAAAACAGGCTTACTTAAGTTATTATTTTAGAATACAAAGGATTAAAGCACAGTCTGTGTGCCTCGTTTCGTCGAGGGCCGCAGAGCAGAATGCATCGCATCCATCGAATAGAGCCTATAGATCTTACATATAGCCCCTGTTAATTTGTACTTAAAACTGTGCCTTAAATAATACTGTTAAATTGGCTGTTATGCGCCCTAATTATCTAAGGATTCCCTTATCGTTTTCGCTTTACTTTTAGTCATCGAAATTACACTTCTACCAGGTGCACCGTAACGCGTTGGCGATGGCTTATTCGTGCTTGGTAACGACTGATTATAGTACGCCGATGCCAAAAAGACTTTACGTGAACGTGCGCCATTTGGCTTTCGTCTTCGCTTAGCAACAATCATGAAACACTAGCAGGAAATAGCATACACTGCATACAGTAGGCACACACGGTTACTTAAAAATGACAGAAGAGCAGTAGCTAAACAGTGGACTGTTATGCCCGTATCACAACTGAGATAAAATGTTTTAGCTAAAACATTTTATCTAAAACGTTTCATCTCAGTTGTAATACGGGCATTAGCTGCTGCTTATCTTCCACTTCGTGATACATGGAAGATTACAGTAAACGCCTGTAACAACTTTACAAGCGACTTGATAAAGTTTATTGGTCGATGGCGTGGAACGTTTCACGACTAGCGTTTGAAGTGAACAAGACCAATGTACCGCACCGGCGGCCTGCTATGACTACATGAGCTTTATCTATGTAGGCCTGTTGTATGGCGCTGCATAGCGCTCAGCCGAATCGCGAAACTCGAAAGTGAAACCGTAAATCCCGATACCGATCGGCAAAGCTCGTACGAAAACGGAAAATTATGTGATAAAAATTCAAAACTCTGAACCCAAACATGTCGTCGTAACTCCATACCGGGAACCGAAGACGGCAGCAACATTGCGAGCAATGAACGCCACCGACAACGGCATTTGCACCACACGAATGGCAAAACCTGAAGTTCGGAATTTCTCGATTGGTACAGTATTTGGAATATCATTTCGCTTTCGGAATATGTCGATCTCTTCGGAATGACGCGTTCGTGTTACAGAATATGCCGTTTCTTTTCAGAATTCTGCGTTTTGACTTTAGGAGCGTTCGGTCTCGAAATTTCGAGTTACACTTTCGAAGTTTGGTATCCGGATTCAGAATATATAGGCTAGTTTGGGTTTCACAAAATGCGGTTTCGGTTTGGAATAACGTTTCATTACAGAATTTTCCGTTGTCGGACGAGATTGACCTGAGCGCTGAGAGGCACCATACTGTTGCCCTGCTTGGCGTGATATGGCTTCCCGCTGCTTATGGGTGTTATCTGAGTTTGTTTGGGGAACTGTGGACCATCAGCATTGGAGTCGCCAGCTATGGGGCTCTGGGGCACGTGCCCACTTACAGATATTTAATCTTTAAGTGTACTTTGACCGATACCAAGCCTAACAGCGACTATATGTTGACATTCGCTTCATGTAAATACTTGGCAACTTTTGTGCCCCTCCTGGCACCGAATCCTGGCGACGCCACTGGCCATCAGTGACTGTGCCCGTATACACGGCTGTCATATTGTAGCCAGTGGATACGGCCATGGCTTGTCCGTGTCCACTTTCGGTGAATTTCGGTCTTCATCCGAACAGTTTCGGCCGAAACCGAAACTGCACCGAAACTACATACATACGTCAGTTTCGGTGCCGAGACCAAAACCGAACTTTGGCCGGTTTTTATATTAACGTGAATTAAATAATATACTTCACCGAGCGCGGTAGCGCTGATATGGGTGACCGTTCGCAGGTAGGCCTATACAGCGCATGGGTACGGTATATGAATTATAAACAGACTACAGACACACCTGGGCTCCATACAACCTCCATTCCCAGTGTGTCGGAAATTAGTACCGGCCAAAGTACGATGATACCCTGAGGCTGCGGGGTAAAGACGGGAATGGCCCATTCCACTTACGGATTAAAGGTTTGAGTGGCAGGTAAAACATTGTGATTCCTCGTTAACACGCATGTCTTACCTGAGCACTGACTGAGCGTACCATATCAGAACACCTTAGGTCGGTACACACGGATTGTGTTCGATACGGCCCGTCAGCATCAGAGTCGGACTGGAGGTATTTTAGGGGCTGTGCTATCTGCAGCAGCAGTTTACGGGCGCCATTCTATAAGTGTATCATATCCTTCTGTAAAAGTGCATTATCTTCCTCTTTTTCGAAGGGGTGCCTGTGTTCGTCGAATGGGGGGGGGGCGTTTGTGCCATGGCACAATGACACAATAGCCAGTCCAAGTCTGGTCAACACTGGTGTCATTTTGTACACCGGCGTTGACCCGTCTTGGCTGTGTTTACGTGCGCCTCTCCACGCTACCTGTGAACACGGGCCATGTTGACGGGTAGTGTTCAAGAACGTCAAAACCGTCGGTCGTGAACTCGAAACGTCAACAAGGATGTGCAAAATGACAACCCGTTGATGGGTGATGTCGACGGCCGTCAACCTGCGGCCGTGAACACTGAACACAGGTAAAACGATTTATATAGCGCCAATATAAACTATGTATATCTCCAAGCGCTCAACATGGATCACACAGTTTTACCTGCAAATAGGCCATACACCATGCCCGCATTTCCTTCGTAAGCGTTCACCAGATGGCGCCACCCGTAACTGATATAGAAGGCATCCAATTGCAGCTTACTACTCATCTATCCGAAGGGATGAAATGCTGAGTTGGCCTGGTTGGTTGACCTATAGCGGACGGTATACCCGGCATTACCCGCATAAGTGGTCATCCTCGCCCACCAGCTACAGGTCGAGCGCAGGACAGGGAAAGTTCGCCGGCCAAAGACCGACGTTCCACGCTGTGCCACACACACAGCCCAAGTGTACCGACCCTTGAGTATCATAATGCAATTGACTTATCATACAGCATGGTTGTTGACTGCAGACTATACTCGTTGGTGACAGCGGTGTTGGAAAGACGTCTTTACTGGTTCAATTTGATCAGGGAAAGTTTCAGCCGGGATCGTTCGCCGCTACTGTCGGCATCGGATTTATGGTATACTTGCACATCTCCGATTATCCAGTTTTTGTCACCACCCCCAAATATTGTGTACGTACTGTACTGTAGAGTACATAGTGAAACCCCCATCTTTTCACTTTTATGGTGTTATTAGCATTAAATATGCAATAAATCGTGGTTTTAGCGATATTTTGTTATTTTCGTGAACAAGAATATAACCAATCTGTTTTACCGTTTATCATGATAAAACGTTTTATGGTATAGGCAAATATACTTTTTATTAAGTAGGCCTATATTTGGTATAGGCTACACTAGCAGTAGGTAGCCAGGATGAGTAATTGTCGTCTACTGCTCCCGTTCAGATATTGTTACCACGATGTCTCATGAACGACTTGAACAATTTTGATAGAACTTACAGAGAATATTCATTAAGTTCTGGAGTTCAAAGGTTAAAGGTCAAGGTCACAGCAGGCCGTGGCGAAGGCATCCACGTCGACGCTGGGGCGTCGACGTTCATGTCAAAAGTATTGTGTAACTTCTGTATAGGAATAAAAAATAAATATAAAGGCTTCCCATACTCGTTTGCGAGCGTTGGGGCCCGGAGCTGATCCCGGTGTACAGGAGCCCGCAGGTAACTTAAGTTATTCACCCGGCGGTAGGCTGCCATTACTTTTCGCCAGGCCTGCGGTTACCTTCCCAGCCGCACAGCATCACCGCTTTTGGCTTGTACTAATTTTACCGTTCCACGGAGTGTAGAAGGCTGATTCGATCTGAGAGGCTATTACATACCGAAATAAAGTGCTGCCTCCGGAATTAAAATAGCTCGTACAAACGAAAGCAGTAACAGAATGATTAATGAGTCTTTGCTATGATTAGTTTGAATAGTGTTTTTTAATTATTTGAAATTTGCTGCTGTTGATTTTCAGAATAAAATTGTAAACATCGACGAAGAGAGGGTCAAACTACAGGTAATGTACACCGTGTTTCATAAAAAAGGAGCCGGTACCAAAATCAGCCTATTTTGACAACACGGATCTAAATTAAACGAAAATCACTCAAAGCACGCGCGATTTATTATTCATTGTGATTATGAAATAAATGTTGTTGGTTTCTTAACAGTACTGTTCTCTGTCAATCTCGCTCATACGCAAGGACTCTAATACACAAAGTAAACAAGCAGAAACGACAAGAAATATTCGCATGAAAATCGCACTAAAACTTCAAAAAGTCATTATTTAAACAAAAGTTGTCGGTCACGTACAGCATAACGCTTTCTGTCGGATGCTCTACAATATTTCTACAGTGACTGTTTAAAATGACCGCCTTTTGCAGCCACAAAAAAGCGAAGATGTCGTCGCCACTCTCTGACTGCGTTGTCGATCACGTGCTGGTCCAGGCATTCCCATTCCTCAATGATAGGCTGTCGCATATCGTCCACAGTTTGAATTTTCTTGCTGTAAACTCGCTGCTGAAGAACACCCCATATCTTATAAGCAACCGGGTCCAGGTCTGAACTATTTGGAGGGAATGAAGGCCAAAGTGAAGTCTGGTGTCTTACGCTTAAGCAGATCGACCGTATCAAACAACTCGAATTAATGATAATTTATCATTATTTGCAAAGAATATTTAACGTGTAACATATTTTACCATACCCAATCAACAGCATCACTTAAACCCTGTATGTGAGCCAGCTTTCACTGATTTAAAACTACTGGTTTATAGCAACAAATATAGGCGGTTCCTTTTTTTATGAAACACGGTGTTGTTGTTGTTGACTTCTCAAAACGGCCTCAATGCGCCGGATTCCAACAAAGAGAGAGTGTAATCTCTAGCTCCAATCGCTATTAATATTTCGGCACTGAAAATTCAAAATTATAACATTTTCGCGATTTCTTAATGGTGTGTCGTAAGCATGTAATCTGGATTAAGAACTAACTCTAGTCTCTCTTCGCAAATTTGCCGTACTGCGATAGTGTAAGTAAGTAAGTAAGTAAGTAAGTAATCTTTATTAAGTGTGACAAACGCACACAAACAGGAACGTGACATGAGACAGCAATGAGCAGTATATAAAACATAATAACAATAAAACCAAACTAGAACATTATAAAAAATCTAAGGGTGTAAACAGGTTATAAAATAAGGAACCAATGAGTTATATAAACCTGTACAGTGAACGCACAACAAAAGATTTCTTATGAACATTAATACTACACTCAGGGAGGTTATAAGGATGGCCACGAGCTCTAAGGTTATCAACCATACGAACAGGGGAAGGACGTGATGTAAACAATGATCGCGCCGGCGCATGCTGCTGAACAGATCATAGTCTGCCTTGTCTAACAGGTCTGACAAAGTATGATAATCCGTGGTATAGCCATACCTCTTAAGCCTCTTAAACATAGCATCAATCTTACAGTGAAGTTCCGCGGATACAAGTCCACCCCATGCAGGAAGGGCATATCCAATGCGAGAAACAATCAAAGAATACACAACAACACTCAACTTAATCAGTAGCATACCCCGGTGCTGCAACAACTTTAAAAGATACATTCGTTGTGCACATTGCAATAAAATGTAGGCCTACTGAACATGACAATCCATCTTTAGGTTATCTTGAAACAACACTCCCAACAATTTGACACAATTGAGCTGCTCGATCTCTTCAAGGGCTGGAGGCATATGAAAATGCAGTGCCCGGGGCCTCTTGAAAACAATTTCTTTAGTTTTAAGGGCATTGAGCAGAAGTTTATTAACAGATGCCCAAACTTTCACGTGTTCATACTTGTCATGGATACTGACATCTGTGTGCTCAGGGACGACTAAAGTAGTGTCGTCTGCGTACTTAAAGACGGTGTTCAGCCTAGAAATAGCTTGGAGATCACTTTTCATAACTGCGCTCAACATAGGGCCAATTCCTGAAGAAAGCGTGTAAAGCCAAGCGCCTTGTGACATGTAAATACTGACGTAAAGGCTTCCCATACTCGTTACCAATCGTTGGTCCCGGAGCTAATCCCGGTCTACAGGCAGTCAGCCCGCAGGTGACTTATAAGTCATCCATCCGGCGGTAGGCTGCCATTACTTTCCGCCAGGCCAGCGGTTACCTTCCCAGCCGCAGAGCATCACCGCCTCTGGGCCGGTACCAAGTTATAATGCTCAGTGGCAGAGGCACATAGGTGTGAACAGCTTGCCAAAGGTTGTTACGCAGCTTTGCCCCGAGTAGGATTTGAACCCGCAACCTTCTCATCGCAAGTCCAACGCTCTACCCGTTGCGCCACCGCTCCACCTAAAGTATAGTGTGATAGGATAATATTAATATTTATTCACCTACAATACAATTAATACATTCTTACAGAAGCGCAGCCAAGGCGGTGGTATAGGTGAATTTTCACGCGTCACTCGGTGTGAAAAATAACACGGCCTAGCATTAAACAGTCCCACATTTACCTCTGGTATCGCTCTTAAAAATCCGGGCTATGATCCTGATGATTATGATAAGCTTCATTCACCACAAATGGTAGTAACAATATACAACAAAACACGATTGAAAATAACTTAACTAAAAAAGAAAAAAGAAAGATTAAAACGCACACAAACAAATGGCATGTACTTATCTAAAATGGTAATTAAACAGGACATGTAGGCTGCATAACATCTACATATTAATGAAAGTTAGCAAGTTGGTGTGTTGGCTGATTATGTATGTTATCTTAGAAGCTTGAATTTTTTATCCAGCCAACAATTCGATCTTTTGTCGTTGGATTCGCCGCCGGTAAAACACCGAGAGATCGTAAAGAACGTAGTTTTTGGACAGGCGGCAAAAGAACGCGGCCTAATCGGGTCCAAAACCGCGCGCCGACATCGTACGCTCCAAGTTGCTGGCTCCCTTGTGATTTGTGCCAATGGCTTCGGCCGGTTCCCGGGCCGGTCAGTCTGTCGTCTGATCCAATTATAACGAGATGCTGGCGTGTGCTGGCGGACAGCGACGCTGCTTGCTGTCTCGTCGGTTGCCGCCAGCGTTGACGGCGATGCCGATGCGATATTAACCCTTTCGCCGCAGCGCGAATTGCAGCCGAAAAGGAAGGTGGTAAAGCGTAAGTTAAGGCTGTAAATTTTTCATTTTCACGGCCAAAAATGGATAAAATTGCAGTCAATTCGTGACAGAAAAAGCAAAATTTGCGGTGAATTTGCGGTCGCAATCACAACAGCACACATATAACAATTACAGGTTTGAAAGTGTAAAAAGTAAAAGGCAGTTTTGCTTTAAGAAATAAACAACATTAAATTGACAGAAATCAAACGACTGGTGAGTTAATGACTATAGTGTTTTACATCAAAGCAGTTAGTGATTTAACACGAGCTGCTATGCTATGCTTATTGCCATGTCTTCTTTTGTCAGTAACGCTATAACAGACGATAACTGCAACGTCTTTGTGCCATTAACCGATGAAACGAGCCAGATGCGCGGCGACTCGCGGCGAAACTGAAGAATTTGCGATAATAGCTCAAATTCGCGAATTTTGGCGGCAAAAATTTTGCAACGCTAATCATACTCCATCATCAGCGTATGCGGGGTGCAGCTCATGTGCCTTTCTGAGGCCGTTTAACCGTGGGTCATTTGTTTTTTCATATGTTTTCTTTTCTGTGCTTGTGCTTGCGTTTTTATAGCCTACTACTCACTTTGCTACTACAAAATTTTGCATGCTTACTTATCTACTTACTTACTTACTTACTTACTTACTTACCTACTTAGGTGTACAAATGAGTCTGTAACGCATTTCCGAGTTGGTCTGGACGGCTGGTTACATACCAAGACGGTCTACCAGCGAACGGTCACCCATTCGGTACTAACCAGGCTCGACGTAGAGCAACAATGCGACCAAAGCGCCAGAGCCGTTGCACACAACTTTATTTCACCACAAATATGGTAGCAGATACCACATGCATGGGCGTAAATCACGGGGAACAAAGGGACGAGCTAGTCCCCCGGAATTTGGAGTGGGGGACGCTAATACAAATTGTCCCCCAAGATTATGCCATGTTTCAAAATTTCAGACACCAGATTGCTTGCACTACAATGCAGTAATGCAGTAAAAAGTTTATCAACCCCATTATTCTAACAAGAGTATTCACTATTACCCAAAAGTACATCTTCAGTGTCCACCAAATCACCACTTCAGGCAGAAAATTCAGTATTTTTCTGGCAAGGACGCGGACAAAAAGTACAGCTCAGAATGCACAAAACACGCCATTTCAAGTGAAAAAATCATTTTTTTCTGGGAAGGGGGCTACGTTTCCCAGAATTCCAGCCAGATTTACGCCACTGACCACGTGGCCAAACCGCCAACGAATTACAGTGTGACTTCCTTTAATTAATAATGATCAAGCAGGGGCGGAGGATGGGGTGCGAGGTAATGAGGTTGCACCCTACCCGTTTTCAATGCTTGAATTTTTGTGCGACTTTGATGTACTACATCGGTTTCGGAGCAAACCACATCTCGATCCAGCTCGTGAAAATCAAGAGCCGCCGCTGTGACCAGGAGCTGCACGCATTTGTCAGATTTCAGTTGTAAATCACTGGATCAAAAACGTGCAGCCTTAACGTGAAACATCCCTTACTATCTTAAACTAACTGGATTTTTTGCCACTTCCTGCACGGGATAAATCTCTCCCCGAAACCCGGCTAATACAACCCCGACAGTAGCAACTCTTTGTCAGTATTTTACCGACAGCTAGTCCGTTAATTGCGTCGCAATTTCGTGACTAACATATAACATAACGGACGAGCCTTCGACTTGAAATTGGTACAATGGGTGAGTTTTGGTTTAAAGGTAACAAAGGTAAAAGCTTTCCATACTCGTTACCGATCGTTGGGCCCGGAACTGATCCCGGTGTACAGGCAGTCAGCCCGCAGGTGACTTAAGTCATCCACCCGGCGGTAGGCTGTCATTACTTTCCGCCAGGCCTGCGGTTACCTTCCCAGTCGCAGAGTATCACCGCCCTTTGGTTGGTACTCATTACATCGTCAAATGGAGGGTAGAAGGCTGAGTCGACCTGGAGTTTTTGGGTACCGGCCCGCTATTCCCACAATCCTAAAGGGTTAGGGTTAGTAGGGTTTGGGGTTAGATTAGGGACCGGACTGTCGGAATTGCTGCCCTTCGGAATAGCCGACTGGAATCGAGTTTTTGCATTCGATACAGCGCTGGGACCGGAAAAGGTGCCTACCCCCAGTCCAGTCCCCACTGCAGGAAATGTAACTGCCCACCTATCAACAGTCGTGTACCAATACGGTAGTGATCTATAACGGTCCCTCTGCGGCCGTCTGTTTACTTACGCTAAAGGGTTACGTTGGTCAGCAAAAGCGAGCTTGTGCGATGAAATTAACGCGCGGATTGGTCGTGAATACGTAACATGCGGCGTCCGACTGAGAAACGGCACGTCATCCCAGCGTCCGTACCCCACTATCTACGTGTATACTCCTATTGCTTGCCATCAACGCCGTTCGGCAACTCAGCGCTCTTGTCAACATACGATAAGCTGTCCATCAGAGCCATATATGAGCCCGCCGCAATCTCGTTACGCAAGACGGAAACCCGTTTTAGATAAAATAATTAATGTACAAAACTTTACAGTCTAAAACGGTTTTAAGGAGGACCGTGGATACATCACACAATTAAAACAGCAAAAATCAAATAAGGTGTTATTTCTTAGTAGCACATCGCCATAGAGTCAATGTGCAACAGGTAATATCAGAAATATCGCAATCGCGTTACGGCAGACGGAAACCTGGTTTATTATCCCGCGAAAGCGAGGGAGTATGTTTTTTACCGGCGTTGGTTTGTGTGTGTGTGTGTCTGTCTGTATAGTAAAGTAAAGTATACGTCGATTTGTATAGCGCATTTTTACGCAAACCGTCTCAAATGCGCTCAGACATGGATCACACAGTTTTACCTGCAAATTACACCATGCCTGCCTTTACTCCCCAGCCGC
>Ga0209780_1005257_pt1 | contig 10181 bp, 11 predicted proteins | sample WorMetexBAHAMAS2_FD_187384 | JGI IMG/M metagenome (GOLD analysis project Ga0209780, IMG submission 187384) | Marine gutless worms symbiont microbial communities from Max Planck institute for Marine Microbiology, Germany - Inanidrilus exumae... | ecosystem: Host-associated > Annelida > Digestive... | reverse complement strand
GAACATAATATTGTTCATTAACATTTTTGCAAAAACTATGCTGTCATGTAGCCTGTTCTTATTAAAAATTCCAAAAGTTCCAATTAAAGCCAAGTCATCCATTCTAATAGTCGATAATCACATTTATTATTATTAAAATATTAGTTTTATTAGCAATGTCTGCAAGATGGGTAAACAATTTAGGACAAATGTTGTGTCATTGAATGTTAGTGTAGCTTGTCTGTTATCATAGTAAACATATTTCTTGTGATGTCATGTCACCATTCCACAATATATCTACAGCACCCAAAACCTCCATTATTTGCTCTTGTTTTAGTGGCAAAGCTCGTAGTTCTAATGAAATTGTTAGGTATGTGCCACGTAATGTGGTCTAAGTAGCATTTCAGTCTTGAATTGCCATTTTACTGCTGTTACCAAGGATGAATGCTAGTTTACTTAGTAAAAGGGTTTGCTTATCATCTCTGTATTTATGTTTATACCCGCCATTTTTCTGGATTTTGATGGTACTAATTGTGTGTATTTCTTTAGTTGATAATAAATGACTGTTCTGTTACAGTGGTATATTGTAAATGTGGTGGCTGCATGCATCTGTGTCTGTTACACAGACCGTGGAGGAAATAGGACCACTGAGCTTGGAGCTGTCAGCTGCAGTTGCGGCTGCTGACAATGGTCCGGCAGCTGCTGATACTGACAGACAAGGCCAGTGGCTGCGTCGGCGTCGTCTTGACGGTGCTCTCAACCGAGTTCCTGTCGGCTTCTACACTGACATTTGGAAGCTGCTGCAGCGGGTAGGCTGACAGCATCATCCACTCTGCTTCACAGTAGATAACAGTGACTGCTGGCGTTGCTTACAATGCCGGAGGCAACAAGTGTGTACACGTGAACAATATACAGTATACATGAGGTTGGGCAAAATAAACAGGGGAGTTAGCGGCAGAAAATATACCACTGTATTCCTGTCCATAACTTTGCCAAATACGGATTTCTTCACAGTGTGACTCGATGATACATTTGTAATAAAGACATCATTAAAGATCCTACCACACCTTAAATATGTTGCCTCACTACCTTGTGAAATATGCATTACCTATTTATCACACGTCGGCATATCACAGCGTGATATTTGTTTACCTGTTTGTGTGTCCATTGTGTGCTGGTATTGTGTTAATACAACTTAATCGATCATCAAACAATCAACACTGCGTCGTATTAGTGATTTTAGGGAGGCTGTAAAAGGGTAAAATGGTAATATTTTAGAAACAATACATGATAGTGATGTTCTTTTTCACAACAGACTGCTAATATGAAGTAATATATAGCATGTTGAATAGCATTATTTCTGATTACCTTAAGTTATAACTACTGAAAACTGATCTGTCTGCTTAATGGCTTGTGACGTTACCCATGTTATATTCGTTTTTAAATTACTGATCTGATATGTCAGATACTATGTTAAATGGTTTGTATTTGCATTAAGTAATTAAAGAAATGGATTATTTGGTCTTGTGGTTGTGTTTAAGATATTGTATCTGTTTGTAGTGTCATGGCCTGTCAGTTGGTGGTCATATTCTGTCAGGCAACCTCACTCGTGAGGTTAGTTCATTTCATTGTTTAAGTAGCGTCCTTGCGGTTCTATACTTAGAAGAAGCTAAAGCTAAATGAATTGGTCTGCAATGAAAGGGCACTGGCATCAGAGAGCTTGCATAAAGTGACAGAACATGTGGATTAATTGCAGATGCTGTAGTTAATAAAACCTGGCATATCTGATAGACATGCATAATGTTGTTTATGTCAAAAGAGGCCGTTAGTTCTGCCGGTACGGCTGACGGCATTCAGAGTGAGCGCCACATATCATTCCATGTCTTCGATCGGCGTACATCATACACCGCTTATGCAAGCCATCGGGCACACGTAGCTGAAGTGGTTCCGGTGGCCTGGAAATACCTCTTCTCTCTGGAGTCAGGTGGTGAATGAAGAGAGAATGAGGTTGGGCCACTGGTTGGGTCAGTGCTTTCTATTTCCTTTGGTGCTTTGACGAGGATAGTTGGTTGAAACGAAGGACATATGGCCCATTAAGAACCTGTGTCCAGTTATTCCCAAAGATTCTCATCAGGGACAAGTGATGGAAGACAACAAAGAGGGAAACAGTTAATGCTGATCGATCAGGAAAGTTATTTTTGAGATCAAAAATGAAGGCCTTTAAACGTGAGGTAGTTGGAAGAAGCAAAGTTGCAGCAGCTGTTTAGCTGATGATGACTAAGAGATTGTTGCTGCTGATGTAGATGACTGCTGGTGAGCTAAAGTTTGCGTTGCAAGTGGAAGCGATTCTTAACAAGATCACTCAGCCAGAGTACCGGCAGCTGATGGTGGAAGCGATCATGATACTCTGCCTCATTGTGGAGCATGACGGCGGGAAATGTCACTGGAACGAGATGATCGTTGTCGACAAACTTGTCCGTCATGCCAATGAGGTTTTCATCAAAGAACAGGTTGGATTACTGGTTTGTTTTCTAGTCTTTTGCCCCGCTTGGTCCCGGGGTGTAAGTAAGTTGGTAAGTGTCTACGTAAGTGACAAATTTATGAAGCGCAGAAACCAGGATAGTCCAGGCCGTAGCTCGTAGGAGGCGACCAAACGTGGCTTTAGTTTTTTGGGGGTTAATTTTATGTTTTAGTATATTTTGCTACGGATGCACGTATGTTTGCTTTTGTTGTTTGTTTCAGTTTTTTAGTACTTAGCCAAGAGATTGGCTGCAAAGAACGTCTCCGAAATGACCTATTTTGTGTCGGGTGGGATGTAAAACCTTAACTCAGTCAATCAGTTTCTAGTCGTTTTTTACTGTTTTTTTTCATTTAGGTATGGACGAATGTATTGAATGAATATGTTGTTGACCATCAACAGAATTATCCGAAAGTAAAACATATTTAACATTTTTACAAGTTATCATGCAAGTTGCTGGTGTATGTTAACACAGTAAAAATTCAATTATAATATGCACAATTTTCAACATTATTTGCTTTACTTTACTCTGTGGTAACCGGGTAACCCTCATACCAAAAACCAACTGCATCCATTTAGACGTATAGCCACAATACACCAGTGTTATCGCATTCGGCTAAAATAACTGTTCAAATGGTTAATGCAGAGTGAGGCGTTTTTGTAATGAACCTGTTGATGAATAGTAAGAGACAAAGTGACCGAGACTGCTGGGTTTAAGCTTGCAAGCTTGTGGGTTGAAACGGTGTATGATGTTGACAGCGCGAGCTGGATGGTGACGTCACACTGTGTTGTGCCTCCGCAGCCGGCCGGCCACCAGGACCGTTGAAATGTGGAGGAGCAGCCAGCATCTGTCAAAATCTCTACGATTCGGCGCCCAGCGGCCGATACGGAACGATGTCGTATTTGTGTCGGTCGGCTGTGCAGTGTCTGAGCATGCCAACTGCCGCTGATGGCAACCTTGACTGTGTTATTCAGTGATCACCGAATGCACGTCGATAATGCTCTGCCCCGCCATTGTTTCTTGTTGTTTTTTCATTGTCCGGCCTCGTAATTTTATGCACACACACACACACACACACACACAATCATGTTGGGATGTTCTGCATGTTTTTTGCCCGGTTCATTAACTGTGTATATATTTTTGTCAGCTTTGCTCAGCATTGGTTATAGTGGTACTGTCTGTCATGTTGTTTCAATGTTGATAGATGCCGTTGAGCTTTGCAAGGATGGATCCAGTGGGAAGGAGGGGATACAGTTGAACCTCATTATGTGGAACATTAGGGGACCGGCAAGATGTGTTCGATACATCCGCAGTTCGATATAAACACATCTCTAAACCTTAAGTTTTTTCTTAATTATTTGTTTCTGTGTCGTGCACTAGACTAAGCTGGCCATATCATCAGCTTTTTAGCGCATGTAAATATATCGTATTGTATCGTACCCACCACGAGCTGCCAGTGCAACCCACCGTCTGCACCGCAACCAGTAGGCAACTACGCACAATGGACACATGAGAAGAACGGGGTTTGCTCAATGCTCAATATAGCCCAAACTTTAATATATTCGTATTCGATATATCTAATGCTTTTCCCACTATTTTATGCCCCATACGAGCTCCAGGGTGTTAATGCGCCCTGATTCATTTGTTGATTTCTTCGCTGTATAAATTGTTTGTTGGTTTGTTTACTTAACTTCCTTCCTCACTTTCTTCCTTCTTTATTTTCTTCTTTCCTTATACTTTCTTCCTTACTCGTTTACTTCTTGACTCTCGTATCTGCATCTTCCAGAATAGGCCCGTTCCATTTCCAGGCCACAGGTCGTAGGAGGCAACCAAACCTGGCTTTAGGTTTTGTGTTCATTTTATGTTGTACTATATTTTGTTACGGATGCATGTTTGCTTTTGTTGTGTTTGATTTAGTTTTCCAGTACTAAGCCAAGAGATTGGCTGGGAAGAGCGTTATCCAAAATGACCTATTTTGTGTCGGGTGAGATGTAAAAACTTAACTCAGCCAATCTCTCTCTCCCGTCATTATACAGTGGCTTGCGGCTGGGATCAAAGTCTCAGTTGAATATAAGATGAATTTATGTGAGTTCAATATAATAAGGTTCGACTATACATCCCCACCAGCTGTGCCTTATATGAACGTCACTTTCATCTTTTTTCTATGTCTGTCTCTGAATTTCAAAACTAACAATCTTCTCTGGGAGGGGAGTATGCCGCCATACCTTCCTGATGGTGCTCCCATGTTCAGCAGTTGCGTGTTTTCTGACCCATGAGCATTCCTATCAAGCAAATCCTGGATCCGTCCCTGATGATTTGCAGGGTGTCTAGCACTTGTGGAAATACTGGATATCCTGGAAATCTACTTGAATTTTTTGCTACTGGTAATCCTGGAGTTCTCCTGGAATTTTGCCAGGTCTCCTGGAAATTTCATGGTGCTGTGGCATTTGTTGCGATTGATATGATGCAATGATGGATGCTGATGTGATTTTCCCGTGACATTGCATTGTCCCGTCATGGGAAAAATTGCGTTGACTGTGTAGATTGTGTTAAAATATGTACTTAAAAATATCTACTGGAATCTCTTGGAAATCTACTGGAATTCTGTTTCATGATTTGTTAGATACCCTGATTTGTCAGTTTAGAAAGTGGAATGGCGATATTTGCCGTAGGATAACTGGAATGATGAAGCTTCATATAATCGTGTTGACAGTTGCAGTGAATAACACTGGGGACATTCCCTGTAAGCTTTCCCAGGGTAGTTCAAGGTGAACCTGCCACTAAACATTTCTGGTGCATTATTAAGCCTTAAAACCATCATTCTTGTTTGCATTGACCATATAAAAGAGAAAACCTATAAGTATTCAGGATTTCTCGATGGATGTACTCCCAGGTAAAATATTGGGGGTTTCGTCTACCTATGGGCAATTAATTCACATTGAGATCGTATGCATTATTTATGTCATTTGATAATATGCAAAGAGTACGTGCAGAGAAATAACGTTAAAGTTATAATGATAGTAATGAATGTCAGTAATTAAGTAATTAATTAGTGCACAATTAATGTGGCTGCATAAATATATTATATGGCAGTTTAAAGAAATGATTTATAATTTTTAACTATGGAAATTAGCTTTCATGATTAGTATTGACAAAAAGTACAGATTTTACATTTCTGTCAACAACATGTAAATAAATGTAAACAGATTTCTTTCAGTTGGGAGGTTCAACTCAAATGTGGCTGTGGCAAGTGAATTTCCGATCATGCAAAGTTGCCAATATGAGCGTTCTTCTGTTAATTTATGGTTGTAATATACATTGATCAGCTGAGGTATGTAGATTTGTGCAATGTAGTCAGATGTGTTACTGTAAAACTAGTCAGTTGTGTTATGTGGAGCTGTTAGTGCAGAACTGTTTATATAATAAATGTTTTTCTTCTTAGTGTTTTAATGTCTCGTGCATTTCTATGAATATTCTTAATCCTTTCATCTCGTACATTTCAGACAAAAAGATTCAGCATATTGACTTATGTATAAAAGGACTTATTTGTGTTTTCACCAGCTATAAAGTGACACTTTGGCTGATGGAAGGTGGCCAAGATTCATCTTGTGTCAACTATTAACAAGTGTCCAAAGTAATACGGCAAAAGGTCACATCCCCATCTTGTCACTCCCTCAGAAGTGCCCTTTTACATGGGGGATCTGGACCCCATCTAATATGTGGTTCCTTGGACCCACGTGAGTCAGTTCCCAAATGGTGTCTCGATTGGTTCAGCTGTTATTGCAGAGCTCATCAATGTGACCAACAGACAGACAGACATACAGGCCATGCAACATCTCTAGCAATAGGCCGCCTGTATGCACCACCACTTGTGACTGCTTGACAATACAGATATCTTGAGTGCAGTATTTTCTTGCGTTTGTAATAATGACGAAATTATACCACAGTGTTATGAACTTTTTAGGTTGACTCTTCTGAGTCGACCTAATAAAGTGGGTCTCAAATGTCCATCCGTCCGTCCACAAAAAGTTTATCCGATTTCAATGAAATTTGACATGTAGGTAGAGGTCAATGAGTGATACACGACAGTGTGCAGTATGACCCAATCCAAGGTCAAGGTCACGAGCCCTTGAAAGTTGGAAATCCTTCCATTTTCAAAAGCTATCCCCACCATTTACAATAGGAGCTGGCAACTGACCACTGATGCTTAAACTATGGCACAATATCTAAATTTGATTGGGCTGAATTTTTTATATGTGTCCTAGTTTTTGTGTCACGTGACTTTTAACCTGGCAGAAACGTCAGTTGTGAAGAGTCGACCGTCAGTTCCATACTGGGCTAATTTATCTTTATTATATATTTGATGCACTTCCATAATAATGTGTAATAATGTGTTGGTGGACATATGTATGTGTGAAGTGTGACAAAAGTCATGGTAATACTAATGTCAGTTGATGCTTCTGGAATATGAAATGTATAGCTGCTGTAGTCCTATGCAAAAAAAAATTCTGTTTCAGATTGCTGTAAAACTACAGTTTCTTGCCACAAATTTTTACATGTGCCTGTTTGTTCCATGCACTCTATGTCCAGTCTGAATGTTGAGTAATGCTGCTGTTGTGACATTTATTGTGAGCTGTCTTTGCCCTGTTGGTGTGACATGATATAGGAGAGAACATTTGCAATTATTTGTGGTTTTGTGAACACCTGTGACTGCTTAACAATCCATATTTCTTGAGTGCAGTATTTTTTCTTGAATTCTCAGCAATGATGGAAGTGTTCTGAACTTTTTGTACTGTTTTGAGTTATTTCTGTGTACCTGGGTAACAACAGTGCTCTGTAATAAACTTGAAAGTGCCCGGAGTTGCAAACTTGCATAGTTATGCAAAGTATGAAACTGTTGTGTCAGTCAAATGATTTTATTTGCAGTCAGAGTTGTAATGCCTGTGAATTCCTAACCAGAGTAGTTAGTGAGATCTCCCTTTTGGCATTCAAAGCAAAACTGGACAGAGTGGACAAGCTGCAGAAAGATCGGCTAACAAAATTTGACTACAAAGAACATTGTTGTCTCTTAGTGGACGGTCTGGACAGAAAGTAACTGCATACTGTAAATCCATAAATAGAAGCCCCTGGCTTCTAGTAATACATCCTCATTACAGTGAACTGGCGGCAACGTGTCATTCGATGGATAATGCACAAACGTTTCGAAATTGCTTGCTTGTGTTAAACATTTGATGTAGTTTAGATTGTTTATATCAGTTTCTGCTGTGTATTATGCATGCTACTATTCAAATTCATACTCACGCCAGGGTATTCAGACAAAGAGTGATAACTAGAGATGCACCAATAATCGGCCGACAACTGGTATCGGCCGTTTTGCCGATAATCGGTATTGGCCGATTAGTACGTTGGTATCCGCCGATTGTCGTTTATACAATTGATAAGTACAAGTTTTTGTTACATCATGGTGTATCCATGTTTTAATTTAGTTTGGTGAATGTTTGAAAACCAAAAGTAAACAAACATGAAAGTTGCTTCATGCACTGCTCTGTAATGTTAGAAGCACATGGTCGCGCCACCTACCAAATGCCTGTCATTAGCTTTATACCAAAGTTACAAAGAAATGTTAATTTCTTTGCACTTTTTAATTCGATCATCTGAATACGGATGACCAGTGAAGTCCAGTCGATTGTTCCTGCTTCTGTTTTTTTATGAGAATTCACTCTAAGCTTCTTCAGAGATTCTCCTAAAAATAAAAAGAGTCACAAACTGCCATGCTTTGCAAACGTGATAATAACAGTGGTATCAGTTGACATTACTTGAAAACAAGAAGCCCAGCTGCTGCAGAGGGAACACGCGACACGCTATGTTAGTAAATTTGTGCTATGTTTCACGAGGTATGGGAGTTACTAGTTAGAAAGGTTTGAAACAGCAAAAGCGACCTTCAGGGTTATTCACGGGCATTGGCAACGGTGCCATTCGATAGGCCACATACAATATCCTGTTAGTGTTCTGTAGCAACTACGTCTCTATCTTGCACTGTTAACGAGATATTATCACTTATTTCCAAACAATTAAAGAGGTCACGTGACTCCGAACGCGTACCTTTTGATGATAATATATCGGAGTTCCTAGCATACCGCGCTAGCATAGCGTCACGCAGTAAAAAATGGGTCATGTGACCCTGACCACGCCCCTCCCAGCGGGTGGTTTGTCATCTGTAAGCTAGTATGTGATATTGTCAACCTTTGTATAAAATTCGACAACTCTAGCTTCACCCGTTCCAGAGACATGGTTAGTGGCCACCAAAATTTAAATGGTCCACGTGACCTGACAGGATGTTTGTCGTCCGCGGGCTAGCACTTGCTACTATCAGCACATCTACCAAATTTTCAGTCTCTAACAACTCCACCTACTACGAAGATACGAAAGGCGATACAAAATGTCGACAATAGGGTGGTTTGTGGTAGTTAGGGATCACTGAAGGTCACTGGACTGGAAATAGCACCATTCGATAGAGCCTAACATATACCGCGCTAGCATAGCGTCAGTAATAATGGGTTATGTGACCTGACCACGCCCCTTTTAGGTGTGGTTTGTCATCTGTAAGCTAGGATGTGATATGGTCTACCTTTGTGCTACACCCAGGATCGCGCAAACAAAGCCATACGATAGCCAAGGGACTACACATAGTTTCCTAACGCTCAAGATTGCGCATTCCTATATCGGACATTGCCAGTCGTCAGCATCTCCGATCTGCCACTGGCCATCAGCTGATCGTACCACGTCGTCGTTGTAGTAGGTTGGTGGCGTGGCGTAGTGGTAGCGTCGTTGGTCTAGAACAACGAAGTGAACCTACGCTGAACCCGTTTAGTACTGGGATGGGTGACCGTGTTCGGGTTCGACTCCCAGAGGCGGCACTTTATTTACTTACTTGTACTTGTACTTGTAGGTTTATGGACTGGCAAGCTCATCGGCTTCTGGCGTCCATATCCTTGTCATAGTTGTGATCGTAGGCGTTCTTGAAACCATTGACCGTCTCCGCACTCACAACTTTCGCTGGAAGACGATTCCACCAGTTGACCACACGCTGGCTGAAGAAATATTTTCTCGTGTCTAGTCTCGGTCTTTCCTTGGTAAGCTTCATCCCGTGCCCTCTTAAACCATGGTGATTCTGTGCTAGTTGGAAAAACTGCTTGCTGTCGATCTTCTCTCTTCCAGTTAATAACTTGTACACCTCTATCATGTCACCTCTTTCTCTTCTGGTATGTAACCAACCACCCAGGTCGACCTCCGTGGGACGGTAAAATGAGTACCAGCCAAAAGGGTGGTGATGTTCTGCGGCTGGGGAGTAAAGGCAGGCATGGTGTAATTTGCAGGTAATACTGAATGATCCATGGCTTAGCGCATTTGAGGCGCTTTGCGTAAAAATGCGCTATACAAATCGACGTATACTTTACCACGGTGTAAAATATTTTACACCGTGACTTTACTTACTTCGGGCGTCGGGCATTCTTCGTGGCAGGTCCGATGGTCAAACCTGCTGCCTGATCACCTCCGTGACCCATCGCACAGCATCGGATCTTTCTGATGAGCACAAGACATTCCTTTTTTCACCGAATTCACCGAAGCCACCAATGAGTACATTGATGGCATAACCCATAGGCGGCGGAACCACCCTAAAAG
>Ga0209780_1005256_pt1 | contig 10182 bp, 7 predicted proteins | sample WorMetexBAHAMAS2_FD_187384 | JGI IMG/M metagenome (GOLD analysis project Ga0209780, IMG submission 187384) | Marine gutless worms symbiont microbial communities from Max Planck institute for Marine Microbiology, Germany - Inanidrilus exumae... | ecosystem: Host-associated > Annelida > Digestive... | reverse complement strand
AAAGTAAGTAAATCCTGGAGTGACGTGGACGCCACCACGGGGTCCGGGAAGATTCTCCGAGATGACGGCCGGGATGTGGCGCCGCCATGTTCACAGGTGCGCGAGCGAACGCCAGTTTGCTAGGACTGACGATCGACCGCGCAACGAGCTCGAACGTAAACCACACGTTACAGACGCATTCGATGTAGAAGAACGCCCAGCGAGGATCCTTCCTGTGCCATTTTTGCCATTTTGTCCTTCACGTGGTCGACATCCTCCTGACTAAGAAAGGCGGCTCTGAGCTCGTCGAAAGAGCGGATGATGTCGTCGACGTAGAACCCTTTTGTTGTCCTCCACGTGGTCGGCATCCTCCGGACCAAAGAAGGCGGCTCTGAGCTCCACGAGGGAGAGGATGTCGCAAGTGTAGAAGAACGCCCAACCAGGATCTTTCCTCTGCCCTTGTATTTTGTAGTATCCATGTGGTCGGCGTCCTCCAGACTAAGGAAAGCAGCTCTTCGAGCTCCACGAGGGAGCGGATGTGGTCGATGTAGAAGAACGCCTCGTGAGGCTGGGTTCGCTGCTTGTCGAGCAGCCACGGCAGCGGTCCGGCCAGATGAGACCCGGGCGACGTCGCCGTGTGATTGGCGTAGACGTGGACGGACAGGTTGCGGATGATCGGCACTCGCATCGTCGGATGAGTCTTGAGACAGAACGACAGAATGGAGACGAGGATGAAGAAGACGGATACGATCGACGTCACCTGCAACACGCCGCTCAGCAGCATCAGCACCAGCGACACCGCGACGGATTCTGGCGTCTGTCTGTCCGTCCGTCTGTCTGTCCAGCCGGCATACTCATCGCGACTCACCAGGGGCAGCATGCGACGCGGCCAGCGTACATTTCTGCCCGACAATAAGGAGGACCGACATACTTGCTGCTATAGTTGTTCCGAACGTTCGACGAGTTCTGAACGTTCGAGGAAACGAGTTCTTAACGTTATTTATTCTCTGAACGTCTTTTTCGTTTTGCGATTTTCAGAACTTTTCATTTCCGCAACCAATATAAGTCTCCGATAAAATAGGCCTACTTAGAATAGACCTAAGTCCACGCAATAGATTATAATTTCCCTTTTTAACTGATTTTAACGGTTTCGACGTTTTCTTATTGCGTCAGTAAACGTTCGAAACAACTCGACTTGTTGTGACCACTTTTGTGGTCCACGTACAGTAGTAGGTGCGGTGTGTGTGTCTGAGTTCCTGTGTCTGTGTGTCGATGCAATAGCTGTTGAAATAAATCACCTTTGATGCGGCAGGATGGTTCAGCTGGACCCTATCTAGGTCAAGTTTTAAGGTCAAGATGGCAGGTCAAATTTCACGGTCATAAGTTGAAAAATATTGCTAACGAGGTCGGTGCGACCTCTAGTGAGGGTTTTCTAGTTGAACGTGCAGTTCTGTACATATTGCGCAGTTCTAATTTTTGTGTAGTTCTAGGCAAATGTGTACAGAAGGGTAATTTATATACATAACAAAAAACCGGGGCAGAGCCCAACGTGTAACCCGCCCGGTATGAGCAATCGCGACTGTGCATTTCTTAGTTACTTACAGACTGGCAGTTGCATAGACTGGCTAAGCAACTGCCACCTAGCGAATAACCTTTAAAACCAGCGCACAGCGTATTTCAGCCTACGTTGACTCACCACCCACGCAAATGAGCCACGAGATCTCAGGGGTTACTGGACCAAAGTTCACCAAATTTGTAGCCGTAGTAATTTCTTCATCGACGGTGTTAACGCAACAATCGTCGTTGCGATCCGCCTACCCGTTGTCAAATGAGAGGGGAGTCATTAAAAGAGTAACATCGGTAAAACATAAGCCCGACGGCGGCATACATATACATATACATATACATACTTTATTTAAGCCAATCGGAGTATAAGCTTACATAGTAAACGAATATAAGAACAGTAGAATTCACTCTGATGCTATGGCCGAACGAAGGGCATTATGATACCGGGCGGACTAATGAGTTTCGGATTGAAACTTACATCATTACAAAATGAGTGTTTGGTGTAAGATACGTGTATCATTCATAATGCACGCCTATCGCCCAGGTACATCAGGATAAGTTTAGTTCATGCTCACAAATGTGCAGAATTACTCTCTTCGTTAATTTGTTGCTAGTTCAATCCAGGCTGCCGCTAACATGCACAGGGTGAGTCAAAAAATGACTTCCCATCTTTTCACTCTTGTGGTGTTAATAAAACTAAACATGCATGAAAAAAGATTTATAGTTATTTTGATAAATTCACAAACAAAAATAGTACGCAGTCAGAATGCTTTTATTGTTATAATGTTAAACATTCTATTGTACATCAGCAGAAACCAGAATAAGTCATTATCGTCTACCATGGTACGTAAAATGACTGCTGTTTAAAGAATCATGATAGACTTTTATTTGAAAAACATGTTGAAATCCACTCGTAAACCACTATTTAGCAGCAGATTTATTCAACATTTTTATTAGCAACCTTCCACTTTTTTTCTTATTCTCGAGTTTTTATATTAGAATTTAATCATTACTTATTACTGGGCCGCCTACGCATAGTGTAGAAAGCCAGACTAGTAACGGTCGGTGGCGTCTGTCGTCGTCTGTAACACTGCGCATGTGCAACGTAACTTGCCAGTGGCAGCACGCGGCGGGCCAGTCGTGTTACGTCCCGCTAGGGCGACACCGTGTTTTACCAGTGTCTCAACTTGGCGTCAAGGATGACAACATGCATAGAATATTTAATCAATAGAATAGTAATAGGCGTCTAAAATATTATATCTTAGTGTGACACTGCATGTCACACTCAAATCTGACAAAAAGCTTTACTGATACACATTTTAACAATTTGTTTAGCAAGAGTAGGGGTTCGTTTTTGGCGCACCCTGTATAGGTGAATTATCACCAACATTATTACCCAGATGTGCAGTTATAAAAGTGTTTTAACAACATTTTCACACACGTAGATGAAGTTAAACTCCTCATCGAAAAATCGGTAATTTTTTTCAATATTGTTTAACTAGCAACAATTTGTTTTGCGTATAAAACTAATATTGGGCTAATTTTCTACTAAATTTTATCCGTGGTCGACAGGGTCGACTCAAAACTTATCTTAAATTTAAAACTTTTTAACCCTTTGTTTTAACTAAAGCTCGAAAGTTGAAATGCGGCACCCTGAGACATGCCCTATATTCTCAAAAGTTATTCGTATTTTTAAAAACTGTTCGTTATGATTAACTGTACTGTAAAGGTTAAGGTTAATATTTCGCTTTCACGAGACAAAAATATGCCAAAAATGCACTCTATGCGTTACACGTGGTAATTTTTCGTTTTCGGTCGATGACCATCAGTTCAGTTTAATTTCTGATGAGCGTGTGATGGACACATATTAACGAGATTTTTACACACAAAAGTCGTGGTATATAGGCCTAAACAAAGCCAACTCGTCCGTTCTGCATGTGCCGTGCTGCAGATAAGACAATGCATTCATAAGAAGCAGTAAACTTGGCGGATCGCTTTGTACCGTACAGTTAGACTTAAACCTCTGTCGGTCGCTGATTAGGCTAACCGACTAAGCCAACCTATCCTGCTTTATTACGGTCATAATTATCAGTGTCCAAAACTGTCCATTCTATTACGATCTCCAGCTACTTTCGGTTATCGCAATTATGTCCAAGCTACGTTTGTTTCACATTGTCTTTTTCTTTTAGTCCCTTACAAATAAAATCAAAATCAAATCAAATCAAAAACACATTTATATAGCGCCATACGTCGCAAGCGAATCAGAGGCGCATGGTGGCGATGACTAGACAAGTTGGGCAACATAAGCTACATTAAACAGTTTGGTCTTTAATCTACTCCTAAAAGTACTGACAAGTTCTGCCTCTCTACAAGCTTCAGACAACTACTTGAGTATAGCGTACTGTGTGCTCAGTGTGCTGAAATGTAAATTTATAACGCCAAGGTCATTTTAAGGTCAATGTATGTGACTTGGATTCCAGTGATTGAACTGCATAGAATGTAGAATAATATACAACGTCGATGTACCAAATTTGTTTAATATCAGTGTGGGAATTAAGTTAAAAGAACTAGGGAGCCCGCTGCCCCCAAAGTCAACATTTCTGACAAAATAGGGGGCTGAATACATGAACTAGAAGGGTCGAACCTTCAACCCTCCTCGGTAACTGCAACACTGGTTAAAATATCTCTATAACCGTCCCTGAGCTACCAGGTTGTTTTGATATTTACGGTAGCGGCTCCTTTGATCTGTTGGAGTGCATATACAAGTAGACTGCTTGACGATCGACTTAGGCCTCAAATTTCGTGCAGATCTGATCTGCCGCTTTGAACTAATAATGACTTCACTTTATTCGCCGGTTTGGCTTAAAATGCCTATTCTTGTGCCGTTTTGGGGATTTGACCCCCTGAATATAGTAACAGGAAATATCAACCCAGGTATTTTGGGAAGGGCAGGTGCCACAGATAATACCTGGCAGTACCACACAGATGACGCTTCCTATACATTTCTACACTCTTTCACTCTCGGATTAAAACCTACCTGTTTCACAAATCCTCCCCCACCCCGTAGTTTCACTTCTCTCCTTCCGACTGCCTTCACTGACTATTACCCGGACCTTTTCTTCTAAGCTATTTGGTTTTTGTTTTTAATTTTTCTTTATTACTGGCCCGCCTACACACACTGTAGGGGACCGTACTAGTATCGGTCGCTGGTGTCTGTCTTCGTCTGTCGTCGTCGTCTGTCGGGGTCTGCAACACTCCGAAGCGGGCCTGTAGGTGGCTTCACCCACGCAGGCATGGCAATGGCGTCATGCCGCCTCCAGTCAAATTATAGCTCCACGGCTGCACGGCGGGCCAGTCCTGTTACGTCCCGTTAGGGCGACACCTTGTTTTTAAAATACTTTTTTGGTGCCGTGCGCTAGATTAAGCTAGCTCCACCGTCAGCTTTTAAGCGGAACGCACATAAATGTACCATATCGTATTCCATGCCTCTAACCCAGTATCTAGGCCGTTTTATGTTTTCTTTTAACCAGGTTAATTGGCCATACAATAATTACACGTTACTGTGTGCCAGAATAGTGATGCTATATACGTGATACGCGTCTCATTACTTCACAGATGCTGCCGCGGGTGATGAAAGCTGATCATTTTTATCACGCACCTGGCGCACCTGACTGACGTCATAAGAATGAAACATCTAACTGAGATGAGCCATTATGACACACCTTTCATCATTGTACGCACCGTATTTTACTGTAGTGCTATATTGCTAGTATGAAATTGTATTATCCCGATTCTAGAGTTCTTGCTCGTCAAAATTTTTTCTCTGTTCGCGCGGTTCAAGTATGGAATAATCTACCAAACGAAGTTGTATCAGCTACCTGTGTCCGTGTTTTTAAATCTCTCTTAAATTCAATTCAGGTTTCTTTTTTTAGCCTTGTGTTTTAGTGTTGTATTATTATTGGGCAGTTGTAAGTGCTCTTTGAGCCTTTCTGTTTAGTAAACACAGTTCTTTTTTATTGCATTTTATTGTTCTATATGTTGCTTATTGTATCTGTGTCTACAAATAAATATATATTGCTTCATAACCACGCTTACTTTATCACCTCGGCGTATCTATAATGTTGACGCCTCCACAAATCGGCGGCGCCAGGGAGGTAAAGATGATATGGCAAACTTGCCTACGATAGTTGAGTTTTTCTGTCCATCTAGACACAGAATAGGTCATTTTGGAAACGTTCGTCCCAGCCAATCTCTTGGCTTGTACTGAAAAAACTAAACCCAACACAACACAAATTAGCTCCATACGCGACTGACGGTCGACTCCTACTTACTGCCAACTTCAAAGTCACGTGACAAAAAAACTAGGACAAAAATCAAAATTCCGGCCCGATAAGCTTTAGGTATTGTGCCGTAATTTAAGATTCCGTGGTCATTTGCTAGTCTCCATTATAAATGGGGGAGGAGATAGACTTTGTAAATAACCGAATTTCTGACTTTCCGACTTTCAAGGGCTCGTGACCTTGACGTTGACCTTGGATCGGGTCATACTGCATACCATCATGCATCTCTCATCGACCTCTACCTACGGCCAAATTTCATTAAAATCGAGGAAACGTTTTGTGGACGGACGGACGTACGGACAGACATTTGAGACCCACTTTATTAGGTCGACTCGGAGGAGTCGATCTAAAAAGCAAGCAACACAGGAACAAGTGGGCTACATCTGTTGGACTGGCATATATCCACACATGCCGATCCTACGTCCACACGCCGCGCGCATCTCTAGCATGACGTTTACGTCGGCGCTTCTTCACAGTACTATAAATAGAATGCCGCTCTGATTTCAGTCAGCCTAGGTCTGCAGGCTAGGCTAGGCTCCTTCCAGTTCTATCTATAGTTCACTGCGCGCGCTGGCCGATTCGTCCGAGTTGGGCTTCTGGGGAGCAAAGTTCCAAAAAGGGAGATTCCCTGCCTTGGACGCCGATAAACCGCTGTGCAAAATTTGACGCCGCTAGCTTTATCCCTGGCGGAGAAATCCGTAACCGTACAAACAAACACACAAACCAACAGTAACCGCTATATCCACACATTGCCTATCGGCGTGTGTGGATAATAAAATAATCTAAGCCACGGCCACAGGTAACATGTAGGCCTACGGAATTTTTGGTGAAATTTCGACATGTGGCTTTCGAGATATGCGAGCGGACAGACGAACAGACAGACAAACAAACAAGACAAACAAACGTACACATAGACACGTTGATCACAATACTTTGTTCATCTACCGGTGACGAGACGAAGTAAATATTTTGTTATCTGTGTTGTGTCCGGGATTGGGAACTACGGGCCTCAGTGTAACCATGGAAACATCCTCAGTCACCCAACTTCACCGACCCACACTGGGTCACATTAAGTGAAATATAAGAAGTTGAATGGCAGTAAGTAAGCAACTAAAGCAAGTTAATTACCGTCCTGGTAGAGAATCCGTCCGTTGTGTATCTGCGTCTTCGTCCGCTAACTTTCGAACGAAATGACCTTGACCTTTGACCCAGATATTCGGTCAAGTTCGTAGGTCAAGGTCAATAAAGGACGACGTTGCTAAAGTGGTCGGTGCGACCTCGAACCCTCGCCAAATTCTTTTGCCCTAGTAATTTTGCTCAATTGACTGAAATGTGTTTTTTTCAAGACAATCGGTGTCTACTTTTCTACGCAAGAATTCAATTAATGAACTGCAGTTAACTATGAAGGACGGTGCATACTGCAGTGTAGGGGTGGCAGGCATAAGGCCCCTTTAACACTGGGAAGTTTCTGTCAAATGTCGCTTTCAAAACTTTCGCTAGAAAATTTTTCTGTGTGAACAGACGGTCCACTGTCGAAAGTATAGCGCTTTCGAGAGTCACTGTTCTATTTCACGAAAGTGACCTTCGAAAGCGATAAACTTTCGAAACGGGACCGTTCACACAGGAACGTTTTCTTTCGAAAGTTGACTTTCAAAAGCGACTTTCGAAAGAAACTTTCCACTGTAAAAGGGGCCTTAGGGGCGCCATGTCAAAACTTTATGGATGGGCAAAAACTACTAACGAACTAAGCACTAAGTCATAAATGCAGAACTGAAGTCTAAATATTCAATTTGTAAGAAGGCTAAAACACAATCACATATCAGTGGTAACACTAACACTCGATTGCAAAGCAGGAGGTCATGGGTTCGATCCATGGCATAATACAGACAAAATTAACTTATGAAATTAGTGATGCGCACGATGGAATTTGTAAATATTTACCAGATATAATTTAATCATGTGTTCTTGTATGTCTTTGTTCTCTTGTTTCCGTTCGTATTAATTAAGTTGTAGCACTGTGGTAAACCTAGTGCTTGTAGGCTACAGCATCTCAACGCCCGCGCTAATCAGCGCAGCACACGAGATACGAAAAATAAAACAGAAAGCAAACAATAATTATACATAGCACATATCTCGCAGACCACGCCGCTATTTGACATGCATCTCTTAATAAATCTGCCTTTACGCGTGCCCACAACCTCAGCGACGTCCTTAACTCAACAAAAAAATTTATACACTCCGCAGCCATTTCAAAGGTATTAAAAATCTTCCTAGCACATGAGATAAATGTAAATAGGTAAAAGGTCGGATTGTTATATAGCGCTGCTTAGGCGATGACCGGACCAGCGTGCTTTACAATCTCGGAAGTGGCAGTTAATTGGCAAGAGCCAATGGTGCTGCAGCGCAAACTGCGGCCATCCAATTGAACGCGTTAACGTACAATTGGACCCGCGTTATGCAGCTAGCAAACACACCACCGCTCCAATCAACCACACCAGGCCTTCACCCCGTAAGCATTCACCAGACGTCGCCACCCGTGCGAGGAAGCAAACATCCGATTACAGCCTACTACTTAATTTTATCGACCTCGAAAAGATCAAAGGCTGAGTTGGCCTAGTTGGCTGACCTGTAGCGGACGGTTTACACACATAAGTGGTCACCCACCAGCTGCAGGTGGAGCGCAGGACAGGGAAAGTTTGCTGGCCACAGACCGACGTTCTACCACCAGTGCCACGCCACCAACTGGGCGTGCATAACGTTCTAGGTGGAGTCCTACCAAAGTGATTTTTGCCGTTTTACAGCTATGACTCTGTCGCCCTTACACCTGGTTGTAAACTGGCCAGTTTTTACCATTTATAACTTGTAACAGTGGTAACACTATTAGAATCACCATTACCTTCTGACAATGTAAGATTTAAACCGACTAGACTTTGTCGCAGAAACCCAATCAGAGTTCAGAGCTGCGGTTGCCCAAACGTCATTGCGAGCTTGCTCCTGAAAAGCAATACTAAAACCAGTTAAAAGCATTCTCAACATCATTTATCCAAGGAACCACATTGTAGTGCTGGTTGGTTGGTTGGTTGGGCGATAACGTCCTCAAAAATAGGCTAAATCAGGGACAAGGTCTTGGGTGGAGATTTAGTTCTGCCAGGTTAAGGATGGCCAATGATACAGTAACTTCCCGATCAATACAAAAAGCTTAGTACAGGCATTTTCGGTCACTGCCACGCGCAACTGGAACTCACTACCACCTGACATTAGATCATGCCGTACTGTGGACACACCCCGTTCCCTCCAACAGACAACATCTGAGCTATGGCGATTGTCTGGAGGGTAAGAGGGGAGATTATTTGACCAGCTCTGTGCTGTTGTGCTCATAATTGTGCACATCATATGCACACTTAAGCAGTTCGTACACAGTCGACTGGATCGGGCTTTGACCTTGCTTGGCTTAGCTGTCTTCTGAGCACCTCTGTGTCTTCGGTGTACTTGGTGCTATAATACAATTACTATAATTTTTTGGATTACATCCTTTTCTTTACCTTTTAGTGTGTGGAGCCTGTGGGACTGGCTCTTGACCTGGAAAACTATCATCCTTCAGTGCTATTACACTGTGGTTGGGTCATCTGACCTGTAAAATCGTCTCCGAAATTACCTATAATGTGTCGAGTGGAACGTTAAACACTACAATACCATACCATACTTCTATTTCTGCACATACGTTAGTTTTTATTGACTTTTATTGTTCTGCACCTATGTTCTTACGTTAGTTTGTAATAGGCGCACTACAAATGTCGTATGATGATGATGATGACCAAACTGTGGACACTTTCAAACGACACCTCAAGACCTACCTGTTCAGACAGTCTTAACCTGATGCCACCAGCGCCTCTGTATCTTCGGACTTTACGGCGCTATACAAATCTTATTTTATTATTATTATTATAACTCACAACCATCACTTTTTTTGCTTTTTCGTTTCACCACACACGATTGGTTTTATCAACAGAGCTGTTGTGGTTCGGCACTGCCTCACAGCTGCGTCAGCTACCACAGCAGTGCAGGACTATAACAATCAACAACACTGTCATCGAGCCATCCAATCTAGGAGTATGGATCGATGCGAATCTGTCGATGCGCGACCACGTCTCCCGTGTTGCAAGGACATGCTTTTTTCATCTGCGTCGCCTGCGCAGTCTCCGTCGTCAACTCGGTCGAGATGTAACAGCCAGACTAGTTTCAGCACTAGTGCTGTCAAGACTGGACTACTGTAATGCCATTCTTGTCGGTCTACCGC
>Ga0209780_1005255_pt1 | contig 10182 bp, 4 predicted proteins | sample WorMetexBAHAMAS2_FD_187384 | JGI IMG/M metagenome (GOLD analysis project Ga0209780, IMG submission 187384) | Marine gutless worms symbiont microbial communities from Max Planck institute for Marine Microbiology, Germany - Inanidrilus exumae... | ecosystem: Host-associated > Annelida > Digestive... | reverse complement strand
GCTATGCAGAAGCGACCTTCAAACAAATGCTGAAGACATTCTTTCTGACGCAGCACTAGTGTGTTCAGCGCATTAGAGATTTTATGACGATGCGCTATATAAATCCACGTTTCATCATTATCATCATCATCCACTACCGCCAGCTTTCGCTGTGACGCGTCCTAAAAAAGCTGCTGCAATGATCGCTACGACCCAAAGTGAGCATTTTACCCGCGCGACGCTGTGCTAGCGCGGTATTAGCTGTGGCCCTGTGTCTGTCTGTTTGACTGTTTGTCTGTCTGTCTGTTACAAGTCGGAGTTCTATAAAAACAGCTGAACGGATCGAGCTCGCTTTTGGCGACTTATTACTGGCCCGCCTATACATAGTGTAGGGTGCCAGACTAGTGACCGTCGCTGGCGTCTGTCGTCGTCGTCTGTAACACTCCACGGCGTGCCTGCAAACGGCTTCACCCGCGCAGGCCAAACGATGACGTCATGCCGCCTCCAGTCTAATTATAGCTTCGTGGTAACACTGCACGGCGGGCCAGTAGTGTTACGTCCCGTTAGGACGACACCTTGTCTACACTATGCTGAAAGGTAATTTGGGTATCTCCAGAAATTAGTTACATCTGGAACTTTGTCCCATATTCCAGACTTAGAAAATTTCGCAAATGTACATCGACCGTCGCAAGTGCTGTCAACAGTGGCCAGTTTATCACGCACCTTTGTGTACAAACAATGGGCGTAACGCAGCGTGTCGCGCGGGACTGTCAGCGGCAGCTGAGACTTGCTTACTTTTTCAGAGCAGGTAATTATGAACGGCACAAGTTCAAGCAGATTATTCGAGAGTCAGTCGATGGTACCACTGTTAGCAACAGCATCGCCGCCATTGGCGAGCTAAACCTCGACGAAAACATTATTATTACAATGTCCAAATAACCAGCCGATCTGACATGCAACAGATCAGGTGGCTTCAGTGTATATGCATTACACAAACAGTGACAAACTGCATATAGGCCTACATCCGCCTTTTGTGATATAGACTGTTGAATTGTAAACTATTTAGCGAACGGCTAGATCAGAGACACGTTTTTAGTAGCTCCCACGATGTATACCGGATCCGAGCTGGAGTCGTCGTCCAGGCCGACCTCGACATACCTGGGCGGATCAAGTTCGCGAAGATGCCGGAATCCCCCTGTCAACGCTATGGTCTGCTGAGGTTGCCAAAGGTCACGGAGCGGCGCGACGGTCCTCGACCAGGCGACAATGATGATGATGATGACGATGTATACACTTGGCTAACAAGTTTTTTAAATAAATAAATAAACTGCTAGCGAAGCTTAAAGAAACGATGTGGACAGTATCTGTGGCATCCATGGTGACAATTACGCTTTACATCGCTCGTGTATTGAACTATTAATAGAAGTAAACGTTGAGTAACATAAACGCTATTACAATTACGTTGCAAAGTCGTATTTAGAAATACGTCGAAATCTACGCTATAGGAATTTGTAAACGCAAAACAAAAACATGCGTAAAGTCTTAACCACGCCAACCGGAACGATAATTAGCAAAGCGTAGCCAACTTTTTCTACGCTACCTTTGTCTACGAAGTCTACATAGGAAGATAGCATCGACGTCTAAAAACGCTTTTCCTGCAGTAGGAAATAGTAGCAGCTACTAAACAACGCGTCTCTGGTTACGGGCCACTCCTCTGTTGCTTAATAAAAATTTAGCAGCTTAGCTTCGGCTTATTTTCGGCTTACATGTATGTCACAGATCTAGTCTCATGAGCATGCAAGTAATTGACGTAAATTTTAGTCTGGTAATATAACTTCGATGGGCTACTTTGACAGTTTTCCACTGCTCAGGCAATTGATTTGTTTTTCACAGCCACGAATTAACAAAATTGTCAAATTTGCTTTGACACTGTCGGCTATCTCAGAACTTGCTGAGCTGTTCCTCGTTGCTGTTCATATTATTATTAGTCGTATTATTACTAGCATTACTACTACTGCTGTTAGTAATAATACTACTATTAGGCCTATTAGCCCACGAGTAGTTGTTTCGCCTACACTGTGTAGGACCTAAGGCGAAACACTCAGCAAAAGTAGGCGAAAGGTCCATAACAAGTGACAGTGCTTTGAACGTGCCAAGTTTTTGCTTTCTACGCACGACATTAGTCATTGGATTCGTGATGTCGTCCAGTGGAACCGCTTTTAACGCGCGACGCTATGTTAGCGGGGTATATGCTGTCGTCATGTGTCTGTCCGTCTGTCTTTCCGTCTGTCCGTCTGCCGCACGCCGGTATTGTATCAAAACGGCTAAATGTAGAATCACGCAAACAACGCCGTACGATAGCGCAGGGACTCTAGTTTTCTGAAGCCAAAATCTAGGCGAAATTCCAACGGGATAACTCACAACGGGGGCGCCAAATAGAGGTGGGGTAGGTTCAAACTGGGATTTTCGACAAATGCTAATCTAATAATCTAATGAAAAGTTTGTAACGCGCCAAAAATGTCCGTCGCATCGAATCAGGGGCGCTGCAATATTTCGACCAATATCTCGCTATATCTCAGCAACAGTGAAGATAGAGACATAGTTGTGTTGCGTGGTGGCTTAGCGGTAGGGCGTTGGACTTGCGATTTACAGGACGCGGGTTCAATCCCGGCCGGTCCGCTTTCACGTAACATAGGACAACTCACCCTTGCATCCCTCCGGGGTCGCTAAATTGAGTACCTTCTTCGGCTGGGGGTAAAGGCGGGATTCTTACCTCTGTCGGGTGGCAGGTAACACTGTGTGATCCCATATGGCATGTGAGTTTCCCGTAGCGATGTGGCAGAGTTTCTGCAAACTGCTATGCACTTACTTTACTTCTTTTATAGTTACTAAGGAACGTTAATAGGAACTCGTATTTGCTCTATTGATTGGTGCAATTCTCATTGACCTTGAGTGAGCCTAAATACACCAAACCACCCCATTTTTGATATTTTGTATCGCTTGTTATATCTTCATAGTGAGTGGAGTTGGAAAATTCAAATTTGGTAGGTAGGTTGACGATAACAAGTGATAGCCCACGGATGGCACATCATCCCTGAAAAAGGTGTGAACCATTTAAATTTTGGTTGGCACCAACCATATCTCTGAAATGGCTGATCGTCTCAGGCGCTGTCAACTTAGTTCGCGGGTGAGTGTCATAAACGTCTGATGGTCGTCGGACAACTGTTGATCACACCCAACGTCGAGATCTGTATTCAGCAGCTAGGCCGAGTAGAAGAAATGGTTTGATTACCATATGATGCGGTACGGAATATTTAGCATGCGCTGAGCCCTTGCGTTGCGCGGGTCCGTCAGCGGTAGCGGAGACTACTGTAGTCTTTGTAATTTATATATTAGCTTTCTAGCCTTGATTTTATATTTCGTTTGTGCCATTTATTAGTGATCCTTTTAGTTTATTACTGGCCCGCCTAATGGGCCGGTATTGATTTGCACGTTTGATTACCATATGATGCGATACAGAATATTTAGCATGTCTGTCAGCGTCTGTCGTCGTCTGTAACGCTGCCGGTGGGCGGGCAGGCGGGCCGGGCGCCGGGCGCGCGTGCGGTGGAGCGGCCGACACTCGACGGCGGGCCAGTCGTGTTACGTCCCGTTAGGGCGACACCTTGTTTTTGTCCTACTTTTAATGGAATGAATAGAGCATAATGTACTGATGTGCTGTTGAGAAATTACTCACTCTGTAGCGTCGTCGTGTGAGAGGTCTGACCCAACTTGCTTGTACGCTACGCCGTGTCGTTTAATCCATTCTATTATCGTCTCGCTCTGGTTGCTTCACTCGCTGCTACGCCATGACTCACTCGACGCATACGCCGCGACGTACGCCTCGTTTATGTTGTCACCAGTACAACATGGCTACGCTGCGATCAACACTCATAGGTATGTCAGCTCGTGACTTTTATAATTATTCTTATTTTTTACCCCGCTGAACGAATTCATATTCATCATTCCTATTAATCTGCTAAAGCCTACCCCGTGGGGCCGGGGTACCTCATTTCCTGCTTTTTTCCTGCCTTGTCCATTCACTTTCTCATCTTTTGCTCTTCTTTACTTTTCCCGTTTTTATTTTCTCGTTCGCTCTATCTATTTTCTTTTTTGGTCCACCTTTTCCCTTTCTACCAGAATAGTCACCACTCCGTTTCCTAGCCGAAAGTCGTAGGAGGCGGAGGCAATCGAACCTGGGTTTAGTTTGTTCCGTTCATTTTGTGTTGTCTGTATTGCTTAGTTAAGATTTATTCTGGTGCTTTTTTGTATTCAGTGTGATAGTTGTCTTCCACTGTTGTAGGCGCTAGCGTAATAATTTGAATGAGCCTCTCGATCCCTTTCCCTTTTTGGGTGGCTGCTAATCAAAAAGGCGGCCAGAGTTAAGGTTAATATTTTATATCGCTGGCCTTCCTTCACTGGGTAGGGATAGCTCTCCACCGCTGACCTTTTGTCTCTGATCTAGCCATATTTGTGCTGAAAGGGGACGTTAAACTCCAACTAAGTAACTAACTGCTAAAGTATGCCTGAGTCGTTATGTGGGCCTATAACTATTTTAGGGTTACTCATTCAAGGTGTTGTTGATTTTTTATTTCACCCTGTAGGCTGTTTGTGCAGTTGTTTTTCTAATCCATCAGTAAGAAAGGTAAAAGGCAAAGGCTTACCATACTCGTTACCGAGCTTTGGGCCCGAAGCTGATCCCGGTGTACAAGCAGTCAGCCCGCAGGTGACTATAAAGCCCGGTCCACACTAGCAACAATGTCGAAGCAACATTCGACAATGTTGCTTCGACATTGTTGCTGGTGTGCTTAAGTCATCCTTCAGGCGGTAGGCTACCATTACTTTCCGCCAAGCCTGCGGTTACCTTCCCAGCCACAGAGCATCGCCGCCTTTTGGCTGGTATACTCATTTTACCGTCCCACGGAGGGTAGAAGGCTGAGTAGACCTAGGTGGCTGGTTACATACCAAAATAAAGTGCCGCCTCCGGCAGTCGACCAGACACGGTCACCCAGCCCAGTACTAACCGGGCTCAGCGTAGGTTAACCTGGCTGATCGAGACCAACACGTTACCACTACGCCAAACCGCCAAACCGCCACCTCACATCATGATGATGATGGTGATGATAATAATAATAACAAGTGGTAATAAAAGGCCGCATCACCAATTTGTCACCCTTTCGGGGAATAGATTAGTTCGACCTTGACCCATGGTTCCTTGTGCCCACATGTGTCAGACCCTTAAACGGCATAGACTCCCGATGCTTTTCAATGAGGCGGACAACCCCCAAAAATGCCCCTTCCTTTTGGGTATCTGAACCCCCATCTCATACATGGTTCCTGGGGCCAACCCGAGTCAGCCATCATGCCGTTTGGGGAGGTTGACTCATGTGGGCCTAAGAAAGAATAAATTAGATGGGGTCAAGGTCGGACGAATCCATTCGCCGCCGCGAGGGGTGACAAGATGGCAATACGGTTTTTAGTCAAAATTCTTAGACCACTTTGACCATTAATCTGCAGTAGTAGCACAAACAGAAATCGGTTAGCGCACAGAACCAACTTTAGTTTTATGTTACCTAGCGAAATGATCGAAATTAGAAAGGCCAAATTCGAAATAAAATTTAACACATGCAACAGTCTGAGGTATTACTTTGGTTTATAGTGGAAAATATTGTTGTTCCTAACGCTGTGACATTGCAGTATTTATTATTTATCTAGTTAAGTTTTCTTTTCTATTTTTTCTATTTGATTGCTACCGATTGTGTATTTTCGGTGAATAAAGATTATCAAAACACAAATGTCGATGACGTATTATCTGTGTGTGTGTTTCTTGTCAAGCGAACATCTTGATAGTTGTGATCGGTCGGGCGACTGTGATTGGTCAACGGACGCACGAACCTACAGTGGAGTCATGCTACAAGATCAGCGACCAAGAACAGCGTTGTTTCAAGACTTTCAGAACCACCGGAGTACTAATGAAGTGGGCGGAGGCGCGGGACTGGTGCTATAATCAGAGCGACGGCTACACCCTGGCTACAGTACGCGACGACGCCACGCAAGAAGCTCTGATAGCGTTTCTATACGACAACGAACTAATGTCTCGCTATGTGTGGATCGGCGCCAAACAGCTAACTCTCAACTCGCGCTGGATCTGGATTGACGGAACCACAGAGCAGGGTTGTTAACGATACTTTTTGAAATTATAGTCAACATCAATACATTATGCTTTATGAAAAATTTATTGGCAATGCTTTTACCAATACCTGCAGTGAAACGTTTGGCCCATATGCTTTCAACGATACTGTCAACAATACTTTCCACGTACAGTTATGCACATGTAATGTCAATATAACAAATGTAGGCTATAATCAGACACGGATTTCTTGAAAATCGCCAACCGTTTTCAGCCGTTTCTGGACCAAAGTTCACACAAGTGGGACACATGTAGGGAATCCCTGTAGGTTGACATGCTTTTTTCCCGATTGTTGATATCGTGTATCGTTGCAGCGATATGTACGGTCAAATTTCTAAGTTGGTCCCCAAAAGCTTTTTTTGATCCCCAGCCCGTGGGGGGTAAATGCCCGGGGAAGTTAGGACCAAATTTTTCAAATAACAGTCAGAAGTAAATATATGTGTTCAAGTTTGGTTGAGATCCGTTCAGTGACCTCAGAGATTAAGCGTCAAAAAAAACACGGGTAAAATATAAGCCCTTCGGCAATCGCGATGCCGTGCGGGCTAATTATGGCCGCCGAAGGTAAGGCATTGTTTTTTACCGCTGTAATTTATTTATTTATTTATTTTTATTTTTATTTTGTCTGCATAGATCATAGATGAAACATGACCAGCCATGAGATCTCAACCAAACGTGGCCAGTAGGTCGGAAGTGGTGTCTATTTACAAATGCCCCCAAAAAAATTTTGAGGGCCCTTCCCCAAATTTAGGGTGCAAAAAACATCAAATTTCGGACCATTCTTTCCTGACTTTCGCACTCGATACCGCATATCTCCGGAATGAAACGTCGCATCGACAAACAAAAATGCTCGTAACAATCTACAATGTGTCCCTTACAAGGTGAACTACTCCTCGTGACATTTGACCCAGAAACGGCTGAGATACGTTTGTTTGTTGTAACCCACCCTTCGGCGTCCATTACGTTGCAACCATCGAAGTTGCGATGTCTAATAAATTTTTGGCGATCTGCGCCTCCGGAGAAAACTGATTGCAAGAAACGATCGGTATGCGCCATGGGCGGGTATTGGCAATACTTTAAGTTTATTGTCACCCTCGTGGAGGGAATTGATTAGTTCGACCACTTGTGGTGGGTGAAAGCTGGAGGTATAGGGGTCACATGGCGAGGCGAAACGTTGAAGGCGCTAAGAACTAGATGTCGAAGGCGTCGAGAGGGTTCGGTATGGGAAGAGGGGTCGATTAGGGTTCTTGATAGCGTCTTGAGCACACTGGCGGATCCGGGACGGAGTCTCGGCCGAAAACGATTTTAGTATATATTATTTTATCGATGTGTGTAATATGTCCGTCTCCGTCCACAATGCAGTATGGGAAGGGGATGGGAAGTAAGCCTTAATGCTTGCCAATAGCCATTTTTCCTGGTCACCTCTCTATCTATGGCATTCCGTTACAGCCTTTTTACAGGAAAGTATAATATGGATCACTGGCACTATACACGACAGTATGTTTCTAATTTTACACTGCAGGCCTAGATACATGGCGGTTCTGCAGTTGTTTGGTTTCAGTAACTTTGAGTGACAGTCTTGAACAGTTTAAACGGTTGTGTTTTGTGTTTGGGACCGCGGCGCTTTGTGACGCTTAGCTAGGAGCGCCGTGTATAAATCTTCTAACTTACTTACTTACTTAGCCTACGTGTTGATTCAGATGCGAACGTGCAAGGTTCGACTTACCGCAACCGTACAGTTGCCGTCCTTTTCGGTTCTTCGCTCATGTCCTCGTCTATGAGCCACGAACGACACAAATATATCTGCCAATTTGAAGGTAAATTTTTAACGCTTTATCATTTGTATTCGTTATTAGCGAGCGAACGTTCACGTTCGCTATATGCTATCGCCGTTCCGTCTGTCGTCAGTCTGTCGTCTGTAACGTTCGTGCAGCCTACTCAGCCGGTTGAATTTTTCGGCAATTTTTCTTTGCCGTTTGGTACATTGGCCATCCATTGACATTCACTGAAAATTTTACGGAGATCGTCCCAGTGGAACCCTTCCGTCGGGAGGGGGGTTAAACGCAGGATGGGTAGCCAAATATAGCGATTTTTGACATTTGGAAGACTATGCCTATATCTCGCTAACGGTGCAAAATAGCAGGTAAGTTTGTATTAATCACTGATATAAAATCGTATTATGAGCTTTTGATTGGTACCAAAATCGGTGACTTTAAATGACCTTGAACGGCTAAATGGCCCTTATTTTGCGTTATTTTACCGAATTTGGTAGTTTCCGGGGCGCATTGCGTAAAAATGGTTGAAAAAGCCATAACTATAAACAATTTACGATTACTATGTCTAGTAGTAAACGCCTGCAGAGGGACCGCGCGACGCCCACGGTATATTCTATAACTGCAAGGTGGAAAGTCTGTAACAGATTCATAAATTCAAGACTTAATGCGCAGTACTTGCCTCGCTATCGTCTAATTTGCTAAACGAAGTAGGTTCTCTTTTTGGTATTTTGAAGTACGTGTGCGATATAGTCGTAAAAAAGTTCACGTTCGCTATCTCATCTCCTGATGAGTACTTGTATGTATATACATTGTACTTATTATTGTGTTGTACTGTATTAGACCTAGTATTGTACTATTTAGTTATTCAGCAGCCTTTAGCTGCAAGAGTGTTTGTATTAAATCAGTATCTGCATCAGACAAGCTTCACACTTGTTTAGCACGAGCGGCATGTATGCCCCAAGGGCTATAATGTTCAGCTTGCCTTATTTTTTCTTTTTTTAAATAAAATTTTGAGCAAAGCGATCGCAAGATCTATTGGACCGATTTTCACCAAATGGTTACCGTATGGTAGGTGTTTAATCGTAGGCCTAGATTGCCGATTTGACCCCCCTTTTCTAATGGCTCTAGGGACTTAGCCATGGTAACCAATTTTATGGTCAAAATTGGCAAAATCTGACTATTCACCTTTATTCGTAGCCATGGCATTCCATTCTGATTTTAAAAAGTTTTATGATGATCAGATTCTGTCTACATTATGTGTGAATTTGGTGAACGTTGGTCCAGTAACTCCAGAGATTACGAAGGTGAAATATGTACACCATTCGTTTCTTTCTTTGAAACAAACTTTTCAGACATATTATCTCAAAATCCACCGGACCGATTTTCAGAAAATTTTCACCATGATAGGCAGTGGACCTTTTTGCCATGGCAACCATTTTTATGGGCAAAATCGGCGAAATCGGCCTATACTCACCTTTATTCGTCGCCCTTGAATTCCAAAAAGGATTAAAATATCGCCATTCTGATTTTTTAAAAGTTTATCAGTGATGATCTGGCTACATTATGTAAATGTGGTAACTTTGGTCCAGTAATTCCGGAGTTTATAGACAGGTTGACAAAGACATACTTTCTACATTTATATCTATGTTAACTGTTCTGGCTGCCATGTTGTAGGACAAGAAATGTGAATATTTTACAACATTTACAGTCAGATCGTCGATCTGGCGCTAGCACTAAGCTTTTCTTAAACATACGGTACTGATACAATTTTATTTAAATAACATGACAAATTTTTACCAGTTAACTTCGCAAAGTACGCCGTCATGCAATACAACATGGAGATCGTATCGTGACCATAGATATAACTGTAACATGACCTATACCTATGTATCACTTATTGGACGATGCAGTAGCATCGTAGCCAAGAATTTAAAAAAAATGCCACCAGCACTAGTCTTATGTATAGCGATTAGGGCTGGACTTTGGCGACCACTTGAGAAATAAAGAAAGACAGAATGGATCAAATATTAGTATCAGTGTGCTGTCCTCCACAGAATAAACACATAGACATCAAAAAAGTTGCAAATAGTCATGTCGGGGTTACTGTAAAAAGACGTCAAAAACGCCCAAAAATTCATATTCTTCTTCTTCTTCTTCTTCTTCTTCTGCTTCTTCGTCACACTTTTTTTGTCCAGGCAGTTT
>Ga0209780_1005254_pt1 | contig 10184 bp, 7 predicted proteins | sample WorMetexBAHAMAS2_FD_187384 | JGI IMG/M metagenome (GOLD analysis project Ga0209780, IMG submission 187384) | Marine gutless worms symbiont microbial communities from Max Planck institute for Marine Microbiology, Germany - Inanidrilus exumae... | ecosystem: Host-associated > Annelida > Digestive... | reverse complement strand
TGAAAGGCTGAGTTGGCCTGGTTGGTTGACCCATAGCGGACGGTTTACCCACATAAGTGGTCACCCGTCAGCTACAGGTCGAGCGCAGGACAGAGAAAGTACGCCGGCCGAAGACCGACGTTCTACAGCCACGCAACCAACTTACGGTAGACGTAAGTATACACATGCCATGCCCTGGTCACCGCTAAAGCGTCCGTCCGATGGATATTGTCCCTTTTGGGCTTGATTTACGATCACATGAACAGTAGGCCAACTTGCTATTACCAAATTTAAAGTGCATACTGTATAACTTTACCCATTTCAGAGATACGTGTATGAAGATGGTCCTAAAATTTACAAAGTGTGGTGGTTTATGGTAGTTAAGCATTGGGAATGGTACCGCTATTGAAATAGATCACTATGACTTCCTGTAAGCGTTCCATAGTAACAATAACCCTATTTTACATTGTTCCCGAGGTATAGCGAGGTGTTGGTCAAAAATCGCAAATTCTTCTTACCTCACGTGCACATGTAGGCTATTTGGCGTCCTTGTTAGTAGTAGTTGTTAGTTAGTAGGCTAGCTACATCTGGAATTTCACCAACATCACATTTCAAAAAGCGAACACATGCCGGATAGTATATATCATTAGTTATCTTAAATAGATTGATAATATCTCCGCGATATGGTCTATACTTAAGTGTTCAAGTACTGTTATACTCTGTGTCATAAAAAACCAATACACTTGACTTTTGATCATAATTTCAGCAAATTTAAAACGATTTTTACACGCGCGGCGCTAGCGATGCGCTGGTAATAGCCATCATCATGTGTGTGTTTGTGTCTGTCTGTCACACGCCTGTATTGTATCAAAACTTAGGATCGCGCAAACAACATCACATCTCATTGTACCCCAGGGACTCTAGTTTTCTGACGCCAAAAGTCGTTGGTGGACGACCCCCTTCCCCTGAATTTTGCGCTCAAAGTGACTCACTTTGATGGTTGCAACGTAATGGCCGCCGAAGGGTGGGTCACAATAAGCAAACGGATCTCAGCCGTTTCTACTTCAAAGGCCACAGAAAGTTGGACACTTTTAGGGTACACATTGTAGATTGACACTAGCATTTTTGTTTGTTAATGTTACGTTTCGTTCCGTAGATATGCGGTGTCGAGCGCGGAAGTCGAGGAAAAGTGGCCCTAAATTTGATGTTTTTGCGCCCAAAATTTGGGGGAGGGCCCCAAATATTTTGGGGCATTTGTAAATCGACACCACTTCCGACCTACTGGCTAAGTTAGGTTGAGATCCCATGGCTTGTCTTTTCATCTATGCTGGTAAAATAAATAAATTGCAGCGGTAAAATATAATGGCCTTGCCTTCGGCGGCCGTAATTAACGCAAGCAAAACATATGGCCCGCCGGGCAGGCATGCCGCGCAGGCTAAATATAAGCAATCAGTGAGTAAATGCCAAGAAAAACCGAGCATGAGCACGTGCTGCAACACGTTGCAACAAAATACAACACATCGTGTACAACCACGTGCACCCGCCAACTGAGTGTCCTCGGCCGCCGACACTTGCATCGTCACGTCACAGCTGACCACGTGACCAGGCCAGGCCACCGTCGGCGACATTGATCGACCGTGACGTGTCTTCAAATGTCCAGCGAACGTCACATTGCCCCTTTCATTGGGGGATTTGGGCCCAATCTGGCTGGTTGCGTTGCACAGTGGTAGAACGCCGGTCTTTGACCAGTAAACTTTCTGTCCCACACTTGGCCTGTAGCTGACCTTGACCACTTATGTGGGTAAGCCGTCCGTTATAGGTCAGCCAACTAGTCTAACTCAGCCTTTTATCCTTTCGGGGTCGATAAATTGAGTAGTGAGCAACTTTATCGGATGTGTGCTGGTCGCGCCATCTGGTGAGTGTTTACGAGGTTAAGCCTGTGTGGTTATCAACCACTGTGCGTCGTGTGTGGCAGCAATTTAGCCGAGCTTAATCCATTCTGTATATAGTGCCGCCCTGCGTGGCGGATGTTGCTGTAGATTGCGCGTTAGCCTATGTCGTCAATTGAATAAACGAACATTTATTGTCTTTTACTACCTTTTATGCCTTTTATTCATCTAATACATGGTTCGCTGGACCAAAACGAGTAAGCCCCATGAACGGCATCTCGATTGGTTCAGCCGTTTTTGCACAGCAAATCTGTGTGACCAACACCCAAACAGACATAGGCCTAGACAATGACACAGATCACGCAGTTTCACGCTACGTGCGACATCATTCTGTACTGTAGCAATAGCCCGCATCTGTGCATTGCGTGCATGAGATGAGATGCGGCATAAAAGGTAATAAAAGACAAGTTGAGAATTACCGTCCAACTTCACTTGCTGTGCAGAACAGGTGTTGACCGTTAGCACGCTGTGTCACTTTAGTTTTCAGTTAGTATTTGCTATGTCAGTGTTGCACACGCTTTATGCTTTGTGTCTCATATTTCACTTGTATTTTATTCCTGTTCTTCGCTGTAACAGTGTGCGAATGTCATATTGAAATAAAAGACTACTTACTTACTTACTTATTTTCTTAGTGAGTGAGGTCGTTCCCTCCTAGGGTCGTTCTAGGTTTTTAAAATGCAATTATTGAGGTAACCGCCAAATAAACAGTGGCAACGCTGTGTAAAACGTAGAATATTTAAGTTACTGGTGTTGATGTGGATTGTGGAGTTTATTTTGTTTGGCACGTTTTGGATATAAAATATGGTCAGCAATAATTTTGTAAATATGATGTTAGAAGGATCGTATCATAATTTTATTGATGAATATGCCAGGTGTAACGTAAATGGCGTGGCGACATATACGACAAATGGTTGACAAAATTAAAGGCCAATGCTCCGTACAGAGCCGCTTTGTACCTAGTCCAGATAAGAGTAGAGCTAACACTAGAGTTTGCTGCACCCATGGTGGTGGTGCGATAAATGTACGCATATTACACCTGTAATTCACAATCCGCTTGTCTGCCTAAGATTTAAGGCAGGGTGGCTTTCTGAGATCTGCGATATTATATACACAACCTTGTGTAGTATGCAACAGATTTATTATCGAAGTGTCTATACACACGGCCGGCCGTGTGATGTTCCACTACCGTTTGACTATACACAAAAATAATCGAACACGCAACTTTATTGTTTCTTTCTGTCTGTTATGCCCCCAAAAGACCTAGCCCATTTTTCTTATATATCCCCACTAAAAACCCTCTTTCAATGATAAAGTATTAACTTACTGTCGAATTCTTGTCAGCAAACGGGTAAAAACACTAACACTAAAACACTAACACTAACCGTAACACTAACCCTAACCGACACAGTAACGGTGATATTTTTTACGCGCATTTTGTCGACACCGATGAAAAGGTTGTATCGCAATAATAAAAGAAATTTTTGCAGAGGCGCACTAGCGGGGTTTGTGGTTGGGCCCGTTTTTTCCGTTTTCTGACTTTTTACCATAATTTGGGGCTATGGGAGTCATTTTAGTTCCTGGGCAGCATCCGAAGGATTTTCCTTTTGTTGGGGACCGATGGTTTGGGCGCTACGACCCCTAGAAGACCGCAAAAATTTACGACAACGTCGATTCGCCAATTTGCCAATGACGTGACTTAATATGAGACTTAATTTCACTCCCTAGATGGCAGCAGCTACAGCACGTACCATGCATGGCGCGTACTATTAATGAACGATTTGAATAGGCATTTACGGGTTTAAACGTTTAATCATTTAAATGATAACTTTTATTTAAATGTTTTAGCAGCATTTTCAGTAATGAATCACAAGATGATGTGATTTAGTTCAAGATGACATGTTTTACACGAGCGACACCAATTCTCACAGGTCTTTAAATACTACATCAGCAGTGGCAGTGTTTCGTTATGGGTTCACACACCTCATCAGAAAATTGTCGCTGATCATTTTTGCTATGTTAAGTGACGTTAAACACCAGTAACAAAACAGTGTTGTGGGTCCCTGGTTCAGGAATGTGATGGGGCCTAGCTGCATCACCGGGGTCTGCTACCAGATAAGCCTGTTTATAAAACAAACATACGATGACGTCACCATATACAGCTAAGTAAGTGAAATTATAATGATAGCTAGGCCTATGCACTATGCAGCCTGCAGGCGAAGCATATACGACATTACAAATGGCAGTCCCACTGTTCACACATCTCATCAGAAAATTTAGTTGTCTTTTATTTTCCCTTGTCACTGCGTCCTTAAGGGCCAGTTGCACCATCGTGGTTCAGCACTGAACTCGATCAAGTAGGTCGCTGTGAACTGGTTCACAACGATTGTGCGTTGCACCATTTTTAGCTGAACTCCATCAGCCTTGAACTTAAGTTTAAACCTGAACCGGCGATTTCGAACGATCAAGCGCTGAACTTTGCTTTTAACACAAGTAAACAAAAACAAAATGGCGGATCGTACAAATACTGACATGCTAATTCTGAAATTTTTGAGCGTAACGAATCCAAGCAGACGACGTGAAGTGAAAGAACAACTAGACGCACTCACGAAATACGACGACAGCGAGTTTCGCGCACGATTCCGCCTCTCGAAGTTCACACAGTTTATCTGCCGTCCTTTTGCAACATAATACGATCCTATACGGCGAAAATCTCCGGAAATTTACAACTTCTAAATACCACTACACTAATGAGTAATGAATCACACTGCAATGGCATCTGCTGACTGCAGCAGGCTTAACACGCGTGCCCTGTAGGCCTACCGGCCCCAACTTTCAGCCAATGCCGAAATAGCCATTACCCGCCACAGCGCACGATTCTGGCTGGCATGAATGAAACAAACTATAGATTGTAAGCATCGCCGAGCTGCTGCAAAACCGTAAGCATGCGCAAAACTCGTAATGCTGTCAACAGTAGGGAGCAAGGAAAAGAGGGAAGGAGGTGAGGTAGGGAAATTTTGACTTTGAGGGGCTCCTGTACCATCCCCCTTTTACCGATGAGGGATTGAGGGTCAAATTTGGTGTGCTCTGGCAGATCCACGGTATACGCATACGCATGCCTGCCAAAACTCGTCAATAATATTTAGTTACATCAGAAGTGACGTTGTGTCAGTATGTTTGATCAGCCAATAGGAGTTCATTAAATTACGTGACCTACATAGGTCATGGTTTAAACTCGGGTTCGGCAGAACCAGTTCAAAAATTCGTTGTGCAACGCATATAACTTGAACGCAAAACTGAACGAGTTCAAGCCGTTGAACCCGTTCAGTTGATCTCAAGTTTAAACTTCGATGGTGCAATTGACCATAAGTGGGACAGTTAAACAAGTCCACAAGGGGGCGTGCTGCTCATAATTGGCAACTTCAATGGAATTTTGGAAGTAGAATTGGAAAACCGGAAGTGCTTATCAAGTTGCAGGAAATGGCCCGATATGCTGCAAAATGCACCTTTTTGGGAAACAGCATGCTAAAAGTCTTAACGGGTGGCCAGAACTAGAACCAGAAGTGGTCAACGGCCATATTGGAGCTGTAACGTGCGAAACAGCGAGAAAATGTCAGTGAATGGCGTTAGAAGGCCACAATTGCTAGACCTTGGAGGAGTGCATTTGATTTGGGGTCCAGGGTGGCAGGATTTCGGACTGGCAGTAGATATTTGCAAAACCGAAAATCATTACTGATCGTTCGGGTTTATCGACGATGGTTAGAATCGTCGTCGTGGACCAACCGGAAGTGCTACCACCCGGCGAACTGTCTCCGATCATGCCAGGTGTTGTGATGTGAGCCCACACTACTACTCATCTGCTATCTTAATTTTAGGTCGACTCTTGTCGACAGAGTCGACCTAATAAAGACTGTCTCATATGTCCGTATGTCCATGCATACGTTACTGCATACGTCCATTCGTCTACAAAGTTTCTTTGATTTCAAGAAAATTTGGCATGTGGGTAGAGGTCGATGAGTGTTGCACGACGGTATGCAGTATGACCCGATCCAAGGTTAAGGTCACGAGCCCTTCAAAGTTGGACATCCGGCCATTTTCATAAGCTATCTCCTCCGCCATTTACAATGGGAGCAGGCAACTGACAACAGATTCTGAAATTAGGGCACAATATCTAAATTTGATCAGGCCAGATTTTTGATATTTGGCCTAGTTTTTGTGTCATGTACTTTCAAGTTGGCAGAAATGTCAGTTGTGAAGAGTCGACCGTCAGTCCCGTACGGGGTTAATTATTAGGTCGACTCCTCCGAGTCGAACTGATAAAGTCAGTCTCAAATGTCCGTCCGCCCGTCCACATAAAGTTTCTTCGATTTCAATGAAATTTGGTATGTTGGTAGAGGTCGATGAGTGATGCATGACGGTATGTAGTATGACCCGATCCAAGGTCAAGGTCAAGCTCACGAGCCCTTGGAAATTCAGCCATTTTCAAGGGCTATCTCCTCCCCCATTCATAATGGGAACTGGCAAATGACCACGGATTCTTAAATTAGGGGGCAATACCTAAAGCACCTAAAGCTTATTGGGACCGGATTTTTGACTTTTGTCCTAGTTTTTAGTGTCACGTGACTTTGAAGTTGGAAGTAAGTAGCCGTCCATAAAAGGTTTCTTCGATTTCAATGAAATTTGGTATGTAGGTAGAGGTCGATGACTGATGCATGATGGTATGCATTATGACCCGATGCAAGGTCAAGGTCAAAGTCACGAGCCTTTGAATATTGGAAATTCAGCCATTTTCAAAGGCTATCTCCCCATTTATAATGGGGGCTAGCAATTGACCGTGGATTCTTAAATCAGGGCACAATACCTAAAGCCTATCAGGGCCGGATTTTTGTCCTAATTTTGGGTCACGTGACTTTGAAGTTGGCAGTAAGTAGCTGTCCTCAAAAAGTTTATTCAATTTCAAATTTTCAATGAAATTTGGTACGTAGGTAGAGGTCGTTGACTGATGCATGACGGTATGCAGTCTGATGCAATCCAAGGTCAAGGTCACGAACCCTTGAAAGTCGGAAATTCGGCCTTTTTTGAAGGCTATCTGCTCTCCCGTTTATAATGGGGGCTGGCAAATGACCACGGATTCTTAAATTAGGGCACAATACCTAAAGCTTATCGGGCCGGATTTTTGATTTTGTCCCAATTTTTGTGTCACGTGACTTTGAAGTTGGCAATAAGTAGGAGTCGACCGCCAGTCCCGTACGGGGCTAATTGTTCTTTTTCACATTTGTTGTAGTCACAGATTACAGTTTGTTTGGTTTGTTTAGTCTCATACAATTCTTCTGGTTCAGCCGGGAAAGAAGCCCGAAGGCCGTACCTACTCGGATTATGAAAGTGTCAACGAATGCCTAGAAGGTAACTTGTGGATAATAACTGTTAGGTCACTGCTTGCACTGAGGTATTGTCTGTATACTTTCCCCTATAATGTGTAATCACACTAAGTAATTTTTGTGTTATTGCAAAACTCTGCATTTTGTGTTAGTTTTTACCTGCGCGGCGCTAGCGATGTGCGGGTAATAGCTATCATCATGTGTATGTGTGTCACACGCCGGTATTGTATGAAAACGCCTAAACACGATAGCCCAGGACTCTAGTTTTCTGATGCCAAAATTTGTTGGCGGACGACTTCCCCTTCCTCCTGAAATTTGCGCTCAAAGTGACCTACCTCCTTTCAAACAGCACAATTTTGACCAATATTTGCTCATAGCGCCTCAACCGTGAGAGCTGGCGAAATAAGTTCAATTAGCAGCACTAATAGGAAGTCGACCATGCGCTTCCCAACGAGCATAGATGAACCGTGTACGTTACCCCTAAGTCCCCCAAATGTTGGCACAAAACGCGATTTTGCTATTTTTTAAAGTAAATTTTAACTTCTGTCAGAGGCAACTATGGATCGACTTTTTGTCTATGTCGGTTCGAAATCGGAACAACTTACATCTGCTTCTACCAGCAGCATGTCGGCAGCCGTCAGCGAAACATGACGTCATTTTTAAAGCAGTATTTAATATAAAAGATAAAAATTAATAACAGAACCGTATGCACGCACACGGCAAAGAATAGCTGTGTAAACTATTTTCCCAGTGACTTCTGGTCTCATGGTCTCATTAGGGCCTTCTAAACACCGACTTTTAATAAATCCCTTTAGCTTCAAACTTCACTTTTGAGTGACGATTTTTTAATGAAGTAAATTACAAAAAAGTTTTCTAAAAATATGCTAATTTGAACTGGCCAATTAAAAATATAGGTTATTTTTGATGAGACTTCCCCTTTAAGGTCATCAATTTCACACAATTTACAGTAGTGCTGCAACTGGAAAGTAAATACTAGTTCATTAAAGGAGTAAAAGTTCGATTATCTTGAGGTTTGTATTGAATCTTGGCAATCTTGCTAGTGATGTGACTAGTTTGCATTAAAAATTTTAGTGGCGTTAATTTTTTAATCACGATTAATTCCTTAACGTGTTAACTAACGCGTTAATTCAACAGCTCTAGTCGGCAGCCATAATTTAGTAGGGCTGGACATTTCCATACATGGGCTTGAGATGCCCAAGTCCATGCATAGCTAGTAGCTACATCAGTGGAATGCGTGTGTTGACAGTGAATTGATGTCAGACACACAATGGCTAGCAGTACGCGTTGTGAAAGCAGTGAAAGATGATGCACAGCTTGTACTTAATCCACTCTGTTGTCTGCATCCAGTGCAATTATTATTTGTTTATTAATTTAAACAGTTTTAATAATATTATTAAGTTAGAATAATTAGCAATAATCATGTTTCATGTTGACATTCATGTGGCTGTTTCTGCATGTGTAACTCTTACTCTTGTGCCTTAATGTACACACCAGACTTTAACCCCTATGTTTTGCCTTGTAGCTTACTGCATTTGCACATAAAAGACTCATGATTAAGTGACGATTAATTGACTAAAAATGTTTAGTTGATTAAATGCTGTATTTTTATCGTATTGTAATTTAAATAATTGTTATTTTGCTCATAACTCTTTTGTGGTTGTTCTTTGTTGAGAATATTAGCATACAGTTTTGATGCATCTCTGTGAATGCACAGGAACATGTAAAATTTTCGAAGAGTATCTTAAAAAGATGAATCCGAACAGTCCTTCGATCACGTATGACATAAGTCAACTGTTCGAGTTCATCGATCAACTGGCGGATTTGAGCTGCCTTGTGTAAGTGATTTCATATGAATGTGAAATTAGCTCCAGTCTGTGACTGCTCAGCAGTGCTGTGTTCAGGCACTTTATGCCCTCTGAATTGTTTGCACACAATGCATAGGACTTGAACATCAGATTCAACTATTCTGCTGTTGCAGCCATAAGCATATAACACATATGCCAAAAATATGCCCAGTCATTACAAACAGCTGTTTATGTGGACTGTTGACTGCATATAATTATGTGACATATTGGATAATTATGCGATTCTTAAATGTATTCTGTTTTTATTGCAAAATATTTCTTGTTGCAGGCCAAGTGAATGAAATATTTATGTATAAGTCGCAAAATGTTTACGTTAACGGCCAGTTGCACCAGCAGCACAATACTGCTTAAATATCGGCTAAGTGCTAATTAGCATAAATTGCACCAGTAAAACACCATTTAACTGCTAATCTCCAACACTTAATTAAGCAACATTCTCAAAAATTAGACGATGTGGTAGCATCATAGCCAAGAATTAAAGGAGATGCTACCAGCACTATTCTTATCTATAGCGATTACGGCTGAATTTTTGTGACCTTTTGAGAGTCAAACTCTAAACTGCCAAAATTAAAACAAATGCTAAATTATAATCATTAAATACATACACCAATAGTCCAATATGCCAGGAAGAGTCTGAATTATTTGAACCCTGATAATAAAATGAAACTGATCTCCGCATAGAAGACTGCATAGTCACTGAAAATGGAGCCAAGAATTAAAGTGGAAAATAATGCGTTTTTGCTGAATTGCACCAGTAATACACCAACTTAATTAAACTACATTTTAAAAATTAGACGATGCGATAGCATCATGGTCAAGATGCACTTGTGTGTGTGCACGTGAGTGAGTGAGTAAGTCAATTTATACGCAGCGCATTAAAAGCAAAAAGAGTCACTAGTGCGCTGCAGCCTCGCCAAACAAAAATGTCTTTAAAAGACGTTTGAACTGTCCGAGTTCGACGTCTGGTTGTCGCAGTGTGGCGGGAAGACTGTTCC
>Ga0209780_1005253_pt1 | contig 10184 bp, 6 predicted proteins | sample WorMetexBAHAMAS2_FD_187384 | JGI IMG/M metagenome (GOLD analysis project Ga0209780, IMG submission 187384) | Marine gutless worms symbiont microbial communities from Max Planck institute for Marine Microbiology, Germany - Inanidrilus exumae... | ecosystem: Host-associated > Annelida > Digestive... | reverse complement strand
ATATAATAATTATAATATATAATAACATATAATACGGTCATTATTTATATCAGAAAAATTTGACAGATCTCGTTTTGTTGTTGCCTTTATAATTAATCAGCGCCGCTGAGTCAGCGCTAACGCGTTTATGCGTTTTTCTCTTATTGTTAATTGTTTCATCAAATTCGTAAAAAGGCAGGCCTGAAACTCTTGCGAAACCATGGTATGGATTACAAATCTAACATCTTGGCCTAGGTTAAACAACACAGCTAACAGCGGCAAGCTTCAAAACCTGAAACTACTACGTTAATAAATTTCAACTCGCAACGACTAACTTATCTATTACCAGGGACTCCTGTAGTTTTTTGACGCCAAAAATCACTGCGAAATTAAAACGGGGTCACTCCCAACCTGGGGGCCAAATAGAGGTGGGGTAGGTTCAAACGGTGATTTTCGACCAATATCTCGCTATATCTAGTGCTTGCATGTTTCGGCGACCGGTGTTTTGCGGCTGCGGGACCACGTGTGTGGAACATGCTGCCAATCCATCTACGGCTATGTGACAGTCTTGAACAGTTTAAACGGTTGCTGGAGACCCATCTGTTTGGTGTTTGAGACCGCGGAGCTTTGTGACGCTTTAGTTAGGAGCGCCGTGTATAATCTTACTTACTTACTTACTTATAAGGTAAAAATAAGCAAATTATTATTTTGAATTTTTGGCCTGAAACTTTACTGTATGAAACATGAAAATACTCCCGGTATAGTCCAGACAGGGACAACAAAATTTTAAACTTTTATTTGTTTGATTATTTCCACTTCCGCAAGTAGACAAAAACGAAAAATCCAAAACCAGGCCTAACTTTGCGAGTTAAACCGAAGCACCGACCATCTGATACAAGATATCCAGCACCGTTTAACTTAACTGTGAAAGAGAAAGAATGCAATATATCACATGCAAACTGACACGGGGCAGCATCATTAGAGCACACGATCTCCTCTTTTGAGACACTGAAATTCAGAATTTTCAAGAACAAACTACACATTACTGTTCTTGCTTGTACTTTTTGCATCTGCCATAAATTCCAAAATCATCAACATTAAAGCCAACAGATTTCCATTATTTTCGAGAAAGTGGGCTATTTTCGTGGACTTACCATGTCCTCGAAAAAACTACTGTTACATTCAAAGACTTACGGGCTTTCAAGGACATGGTGGAACCATGCCAGCATCATTAGTAATTCTCCATGGTGACAGAAATTACACACAGTAAATGTAAACAGCGCTGTCATAATACAGCGGCAAATTCAAAGTGTTAACAACTTTAATAATATGTAACTGAGCAACATATCAACGCTTAAGCCGTAACAACATAGTCAAATGCTACACGAAAAAACGCGGGCCTGTGAAAAATGCCAACAATAAACTCAACTAATACTAATACCAATACAGTAACAAGTAGATGTATTCGACTACTGTTATAAAGCAATATATGCCGTATATCTCTAACGAAAATGCAGCAGACCAGATGTTGCTACAGCAACTGCAAAGATGCTTTACTTAAAGCTCAAACATTACTCACCACAAAGAGTAATTTCTAAGTTGAAGAAAACGTTTTTACTGTGCTCAACAGAACTTTCAACACAGGCTACATTGTGTCTTTAGAACTAAGAATGACAGGCTGTGTATCCTTGACCTGGCCTTTGTACCAGAGGCATCCGTTACAGCAATCGTCATTCGTCCACCAACATCAACCAGGTAACCCAGCTAACACGTGGGTGCAAAACAAAATTTACACGGAAACAAATTCTAACATTACTCGGAATAACATAACCAAAAACAACTGTAAACTTATTCATCATATCCAAGCCATACGAATAACGTATATTATAACAGCAACCATCTGTTGGCTAATCAGATTCCATATTGCCCGATGATGTAAAAAGTGAAGCGAGGGAAGTCTAGTAGCAGCTGGGTAGATGATTGGTCAGCAATACCGTCAGGGACGACACTCACACGACAGAAAGAAATTTAAGGACCTTGTCATGGATTTTGATCAAAAAAGTCACATCTCGAAGCTGTCAATAGAAGATGTTACTGATACATACAGTTACCACTTTAACACAATATTATGACAAATCCACCTCCAACATTATGCTGATTTTTAGTTGGTCACTACGGAATTCAAACTAGTAAATCTAGTAATATTTTTAAGTTTTTTCGAAAAATTACTAACACTGAAAAGAATATTAACACTATTTACACTGACACTGTATGTGATACTTGATCGGCAATCATGCCTTAGGAGGCAACCTGTCTCCAGCTGCTATTACACAAAAACTTCAAACTGTTTTCAGGACTTTGCAGCTCAAAATGTTTTTGGAATCCACAAAAAACTTTAGGATTTTTCTGAGCCATGAAAAAAATAAAATGCAGAATTTAGGAGATTTTCACAATTTTTTCCGCCAGTGGCTACCTGGTACTGGGTATAGATCATGCCCTTTTTGGTGGATCATCCAACTGGACATTGAGGACAACAGTGCGCCACTAAAAGGTGAACACATTTTCAGTCAGGCACATACATTTATGACCACCACATTGTAAGTGGAATGAAATCCTTAACTAAATATTAACGTCAATCAACTATGTCATAATGCAATACATGAAATGAAGCTACTACTTACTAACAAAGCTAATCAATATGATTAACTGCTATCGTAACAACACAATATTGATAACAATTACCGAATATGTCACAAAATGCACATGTATAAGTAGCGGCGCTTACTCAAGTCACCAGAGTTAGTTAGTTGGAGTTTAACGTCCCTTTTTTCAGCGCAAATATGGCTATGTCAGAGACGAAAGTCACAGAGTAAACTGCACGCCACTGTGTTGAAATAGTTACTCTGTAAAAGTACTGAACTGAAGCTAATGAGAGCCATCAGAAAACAAGTACTCGGAGAATTTTGACGACAGGCCGCATCGCAAGGGGGCAAATTTTTCACAGGGGAAGTTTGTGACACCTGCCTGTCTGTAGCAATGCAGTTGGATGCAGCAGTTTGCTCATGACATTAATGATTTTTTCTGCGTACACTGCAGCAGTGACTCACAAAGCCTTTCAATGGGCTGTACTACCCCAAAATTGTCCCTTCCTCTAGGGGTATCTGGACCCCATCTAATATGGTTCCATGGGCCCACCCAGTCTACCCTCCAAGCGGCAGCTCGATCGGTTCGCGACCAACAGACAGACACACAGACAGACCACGCTATTCCATCTGTAGCAATAGGCCGCATTCCACTATTGCTGTGACGCGGCCTAAAAATAGATGCTTACAGAATACCAATTATTTTGCTTTGATGGTACATAACATCAGCAACTTGCCACAATGTTATGCACAGAAGTACAGTCTATTGTTGTTTACAGTATGTTATTGAACGTGAAAGCATGTGTGTCTGTAATGTCTATCTAAAGCTTATTTGCATAATTACATACAAGAAAATCAGCTATTGCAGAGGGACTGCACGATGTCTATGTCAGTTGAAATCTTGTACTGCTGCACAACAGTGTGAAATCCACTTCAAACGGTTTGTATGAATGAAATTGAAGGTCAATCAAGGTCAAGGTCAATCAAGGTCATGGCAATTGTCGCTATTTGACAAGCCACATATCAATTCCCATTGGTAGTCTCAGTCTGGTCTGTAGAAACATTATTAACTCGCACCATTAACGAGACACTACCACATTTGCAGTCTATGTGACGACCTGTGACCGGCAGAAGTCTCTCCATTTCAATAAGACAGTTGAAATTACAAGCCAAATAGGCTTTCTGATTCATGTGTAAGCATACTGTAATTAATACATGCTATGTTTCCAGCGATATGGGAGTTAGAAAGGTTTTAGACAGCAAAAGTGACCTTAAACATCATTCGAGGTCACATGAAAAGCAATGTAAACTGTAGAAGTGGGATGGTTTCAGTAGTTAGGGGTCAACCAAGGTCACTGGAAATAGCGCCATTCGACAGAACGCATACGAGTTTCTGTTAGCCTTCCATAGTAGCTGTGTCCTATCTTGCACAGTTTCTGAGACATGGCGAGATAATGGCTGAAAATCGCCACTGTTAACCTACCCCCACCTGCATTTGGAGTCTGTTTGGGGGCGACCCTGTTGGAATTTCTGTGGCATCAGAAAATTCGTGTGGCGTTGTGTGGGTGATCACGTTTCCAGCCAATTTCGCAGAAGTCCAACTTGTGACAGTTAGACGGACTTACAAGCACAGACAGGACCTCAGCATATACCGCACTAGCATAGTGTCATGTCACACGACAGAAAAAGAACAACAAATCGTGCAATGTATACACAGACAAAAATTTAAACTAAACAAAACAACATATCATGCAATGTATACCTAGAAAAAATTTAAACTAAACAGTAACAATATCACCGGACCATAATTGACTGAGACAAGGTTTTACGTCCCACTCAACACAAAAATAGAAAGGTGTTTTTACCGGCCTATCACTTAGTAAGGTATTGAAGAAACTACGCTTAACACAACAAAATCATGGCATGCACCGGTAAACTTGATGATTCTACAATGCAAAATAAAGCATAAAAACTAAGCCAGGTTTGGTGACCTTGTATGACATGTGGCATGGAAATGGACTGGGTTATTCATACAGCCATGGAGGCCTGCATGCCGCATCATTTGAAAAAAAACAGTCAGCAGTACTGAAACATACACTTTATGAAAGTGGTTCACTACAGTACCAAAAAAATTCAATTTATTTATGACAATTACTTCTCTTCCATATAATGCCAGCAACCTGTTAAAAATAAGGAAAACTGCCATAAATGCAGGCAACTCATACTACATTGAGCACGCCATCTTAGCAACAGTCCGCACTTTGTATAACTAGCACAACTACTAATATGCACTATGAGGATTATGTCATGGCAGTAATAATATATAAATAACAAAAATTGCTGAACTACGAGTATACAGAAATAATGTAATATGGTGAATTAACTTGGTACAAACTGACATGCTTCAAGGTGAAGCACAATGTGCCATGATGGGTCTAATGTCCCCTTTCAGCACAAAAATAGGCTATATTAGGGGAGATTTAGTTCCACCAGGTTAAGGATGGCCAACGATACAGTAACCTTCCGATCTCGTTGCCTTTTTTCTCAGCGACGACCCAAAATGGGAAAGGATAGGGGAGGCTCATTTAGCTTATTACAACAGGGTGGAAACTAACCAACCACTACAAGACCTATTTATCAGTTCAATGTGATATCGTTTGTAACTGCTGTTCTTCAGTTCCTATAACATATCAGTGCCTAACGACTCTTGTTGTATAGTATCTTTTCTGTGATGGTCTAGCTTTGGAATGCTTCTCTTAGGTAAAACCCAAAAGAAGCATCCAGAGGACCTCCCACCCACGGTTCCAGACCTGCCCAGACCTCCACCTCCACCAATGACACACATTCACAGATCTCAGTGGAAATCATGGACTCAGTCACCTTCACCCAGTGGCAGATTCAAGGGTCAGGCAGACTGGGCGGCTGCCGTCACCTTTGCCTGGGGACCTCGGGGACACCCCCATTGCACTTATGCACAAAATGTGCGACATTTAAAAGCGTGTATGAATTCGGAAGCAACGATGGCTATGAGATAATCAGCAACATGTTCAGCCACTCTTGGCTCCACCTGTTAATTCACCTGTTCAAGTCATAGATCCACCACCACTGCGTTAACCAATGTCCATGGTTCCAGTGCCTACTTAATGACCCACACCCAGTTATGTTAAACAAGGGAAACTGCTCATGGCAGAAGCCGAATGCTCAAGTCTGAGGCCAATGCCAAAAACTGCACATAAGGCTAAGCCAAGACCAGGCCTCCAAGCCGAAGCTAGAAGGTCGAGGCCAGTATTATGAGACTTAGGCCTCACAGACTGGCCCTGACAATTCAACGTCTCTGCTCCTACCACTAGCTGGGGACCTCACATCCAGCCAAAGATTTTTCACATGTTGCGTTGTTAGTATGATTACACCAATTATAACGGTTTAGTGTATACGTATTATAATGGTTAGCACTGTTCAGCAGTTTATTAATGATCAAATTTGTAGTGTTTAAAATCCAACATAAGCAGTTGCCCAATCAAATTAGCATGGAGTGATAGCTAGGGGCCCTGTACAATACATGAAGAGTAAACTAACAGTGGTCAGCAGTGGCACTGTCAACAGTTGCTATGTTAGATTCATCGCTATTCTGCAATAATTACAAAATCTCAAATGCATGACAGACGGGCCCGATTCACAAAAAATCTTAGGAAAAATCCTAAGTTTATCGTAAGTTTTTCCTAAGTTTATCTACAGTTTTTCCTAAATTACAAAGTTAAGATTTTCATAGACTTCTACATGTAATTTATTAAAGCAATCTTATAAGTTACTAAGTTCTTCCTATATATATGCAGACAATTCTGTAAATAAATGATAAGTCATTTCAGAGAAATTGCATTTTTCTTATTAAGGTGATCTTAAGTTTTTCGTAAGTTCATCCTAAGTTTATCTTAAGATTTTCCTAAGTCACACTTTATCCTACGTTTTTTCCTAAGTTTGTCGTAAGATTTTTTGTGAATCGGGCCCCAGATTGATTCACTATGTAGTAGCTGGTTTTGGAGGACTTGCAAGGGCACTGCATAGCTAAGATGTGCCTAGATGTAACAGGCTCCAATTGCTATTAGACTATCTATAGAAATGTGCTACAATACTGAAGCTACTGTTGTCGACCAATTAACTCATAAAAACACTCAACAACACACACATAAGTAGCAACTCAAGGCTACTGCTCAATTCTGTGACATGCAATAGATCACAGTAACAAATAAATAAACTTATAACTGCAGTGAAAATTGATGGAATTTCTTTTGAAAAAGTATTAACATTACAAAAATGGTTAAGGGTCAGCCACGACCAGTAGTTAAAGTGACAGACAGATTACTTACTTACTTACTTACTTATGTACCATACGAACTGGGCACACAATATACTGTCGGTGCAATTGCTGCCGACAATTCCATTGCAATGTTTTGCTCTAAACATGGACGTCATAGAGACATCTGTACTCATAAATGGGAACTGCACGACGTTAAAGGCATCATTTTGCGAAATTGGTCGCACATTACTGTACCCTACAAAGCAATCAATACAAGTATCAATAGTGCCACACTTCTTTTCAACAGGAAAGTATCTCGCTATCCCGATAACACTGCATCAAACAGACGAGCCAGATGTGATGAACTGTTGGCTTCGGTAACAAAAGAGTCATGCGTTCCTTTCATTACGTGGATGTCGACCTGACCATCGTAGACTGCATGAAGACCGTAGTCTTCACCGAGGCTTTCCACCTGTCCCAGACTGTCAGTCGCCCGGACCAGGGTGACGCGCGTGGATGAGCGAAGGACGGACGACGGACGATACTCATCGGCCATGTACAGCTTACGGCAGAACGACGTGACCGCTTCACGGAGTATCGAGGCTGCTTCGGCTGCTGCGACTCCGACCGATACTAGGGTTGATATCATAAGATTCACTCTAGCATTCCAGTCAGGTTGGCTCAGCAACTCAGCACCAAACTGTTAACATGTTGCATACTTAAAAATCAATCTCACAGCAATATCATATAGATTGTAATTTTCCTTCAGTGCTCTGATACTACTGGTTGGGAAAGGCATGCCATCCGGCCCATGTAAACCTATGCCATTTGTCCTGAGACCTTTTCTTCTGGAACAAATGGGAAAAAGTCCAATAAAGCAAAGCCGGATGATATAAACCACAGATTGAGAACAACTGGAATAAATCAGCCCTGTGCAGAACTGACGGTCAACTCTTCACTACTGACGTTTGTGCCAAGTTCAAAGTCACGTGACCAAAACTAGGATAAATATCAAAAATCAGGCCCAATCAAATTTAGATATTGTGCCCTAGTTAAAGAATCAATGGTCAGTTGCCAGCTCCCATTGTAAATGGTGGAGGAGACAGCTTTTGAAAATGGAAGGATTTTCAACTTTCAAGGGCTCGTGACCTTGACCTTGGATCGGGTCATACTGCATACCGTCGTGCATCACTCATCGACCTCTACCTACATTCCAAATTTCATTGAAATCGAAGAAACTTTGTGGATGGACAGACGTACATATGTACAGACGGATGGACATTTGAGACCCACTTTATTAGCTCAATTCAGAAGAGTCAACCTAAAAAGAAAATCACAGCAAAAGTCTGTTGCCAGCTAATATCAGACGACCTTGAAAATAGCTGACAAAATGACTTGTGTGGTAATTTCTCACTTGCAATGGCGGGCGAGACAACCATATAGTGTGAGGTGCACAATGGGACATCATCATCTGCTTTGTTTAAAGACCAACATGAACTATACACAGATATTTAGTAGCGATCACTAGACTGTTTGACATAAAAGTTACAAAAAAATGAACATTTATTACCTTCAGCATGTCCACTTTAGCGACAGCCTACAGCAAGACCAACACAATCACTCGTAATCAGCAAAACTCAATATCTCCACACAGCAAACAACAGCGGCATTACAAGGACTTGTACGCCAGGCACAAACAAATGCCTCGGTGAAAATATTCACGCACTGTTATTTTTCTACTCTGGGGCATTTATTCCCAGGAAGGAATAGTTCTTGGTACTAGAAGCTAAAGGTCAGATAAATAAGGCATGTCAAAAAGTTAACTGTAGTGCAATGACCAGTCACGGCAGCTTTGATGATGAGTGCAAATTGTCAGGTCTTACAACTGTCACATCATCAGTCTGTAACCAGAACAACCGCAGACCAAGAAGTGTATGTGGCTGAAGCTACAGGCAGCAAGAGATTCAGCATTTCAGAAACTAGCACACCAATAGCAAGGAAACAACGATAGCAGCCGGTCTGTCAATGATGTGGTGATTTTCTGACAAACAGCATGCTTGTTGTGTTGAAGATGAGGATCATTTGTGGAATGTGTTACATACTTCTTGTTGCTAATTAGTCAGAGAGAGAACAATGAGAACTTGTAATGCAGCCGAAATCTAAACCTATAAGCACACTGGCAGGTGTTTTGAACAAGCCGAAAGCATTACGACTGAACTGAAATGTCGTAGCCGTCATAAACCAGATTTGCGTGTGTTGCGTCTAACAGGCAAGTCCAGGCATTCAGCGACTCTTTTCTACTTCATTCTGGATAATCAGTGTCTTTACTTTTCATGCAATCCAACTTTCCACTGATGCTTTTTATCCTTTCCATTCTACCATCCATTATCGTTCAGATAACTGATTACATATATTACAAAATTCAGATTTAAATCCGGATTCAAAAAATAGCGAACCTTCTCAGAATAGGCAAGACGGAATGCGAACTGAGAAACAAATGCAACGATGACTTCAGCTTCGGCAGCGGCAGATCCCCGCGTCAGCGCCATCCGCTGTTTTGTTCGGTCCGTGTACGCGGCTACGAACGAATGCGAGCCATCCAGCAAGATGAGCGACTTCACACTGGAACCATGTAGCTGCTGCAGTTGCAGCGCCATCTCCACGGCAACGCAGGCTCCAAATGAGTAGCCAGCCAATCGAATTGTACCACCTGCATGAATTGCCTTCATTCTCTGCAAAGAACATTCACTGTCTGATAAATCTTTCAAGTTATGATCTTCAGTAACCTCATATTTTGAAATACTTCTATCACCAGCTGCTGTTAGAAATGGCAGCTCGAATTCTCTCCTTCAAATTCTTTACCAGCAGAGCCAAAGGAGTGATATTAATAATATCAACGTAAGGGCATGTGCCAGAGCACATTCTCTGCCACGCACAACGTCGTTACTGGTGAACAATTAGCATCCAACCGTACGTTTGAGGGTTAATAAGCCTAAGCATCCAAAATTCAACCAACATTTCTCTAGTCCACAAGTCTACCTATTCTCAAAATTCAGTGAGAATCCACCGATAAGTTTTTGAGTTACTCTGTTTACAGACCGAAAAACAGATTAGAAACCGTAAGCAGTGCCATGAAGGCAGTGCCATGAAGGCATTGCATAACTGGCAGGACGTCCAGCTACACTTCCAAAATTTCAAATTTATGGAGCCCTGCAGACCCCTAGGTGGATTTTGGGATGAAAGGAGAAGAGGTGGGAAGGAAAGAAAGG
>Ga0209780_1005252_pt1 | contig 10184 bp, 6 predicted proteins | sample WorMetexBAHAMAS2_FD_187384 | JGI IMG/M metagenome (GOLD analysis project Ga0209780, IMG submission 187384) | Marine gutless worms symbiont microbial communities from Max Planck institute for Marine Microbiology, Germany - Inanidrilus exumae... | ecosystem: Host-associated > Annelida > Digestive... | reverse complement strand
CTGTAGCAGATGCTAAAATTCAAGACTTCATGCGCAGTACTTGCCAATCTATCGTCTAATTTGTTAAACGAAGTAGGTTTGTTTCTTTTTCGGTATTTTGAAGTAGGCCTACGTGTGTGCGATATCGTCGTTAACAAGTACGTTCGCTATCTCATCTCCTGATGAGTTCTTGTCAATAAAAGGCCAAATACGACATATGTATTGCTAAATCTTGACCGTACAAAGACGGCAAGACATAAGCCAGAATATTTCCTGACCATCAATGAAAAATGTTTGTAGGCCCCGCGGCATTCGCTTGGGCAGTTTACCGGTAATCAACAACAAATTCCAACAAAACTAATTTTATAAAACATAGCTGTGCATAGTATTTCGCACATGGAACTCCATTCCCTATGCTAGCGTGGTACCTGCTGTCATCGTACGTCTGTCCGTCGCTTTTTCTATCATTTCATTCAAAATCAAACATCACTAGAAAACTTTCTTTGTCATTGATTTCCAGTATAGTGTCAGCTGTATCCACGGTTCACTTTGCTCATATTCAAAGACTTCGCTTACTGCGTATAGACAGCGGCACTACGAACTACATGTGTGTACCGTTGTGTACACGGGAATGCATGCATTTGTCTGTGTATGCGCGTATGTAGACAGCTGGGAAGTACGACAGGACTGCATTTCAACAGGTGAGCAGTAGGCCGGTGCGTTTTATGTAGCCTAGGCACTTCAAAATTGGTATACGCAGATCAATACTGCCGAGTACCAGTGCATGCGTGTTAGATTATCTCCGATGGGGATTGTTTGGGTCACGTGACCTCTTCAGATTTTGGAAATGACCGATAATCTAGAAGACGGTTCAAGTATATAGATTATAGAGACAGTTGCGATGGAAGACTAATGAGAAATCGTATATTGCCTATCGAATGGCACCAGTACAAGCGACCTTGAGTGAAGATGGGGGTCGATTTTGCTGTCTAGAACCGTTCTTCTATAACCTTTCTAACTAAAAATACCATGCAGTAACTGTGATATCTTTGCACATCAATCGGAAAGCGGGCGTGGCTTGTGATGTCGACTGTCTTATCAACTTAACTCCCTGTGTCTCTTCGTCAACCTTATGCCACTTTCTCTATTCCTGACTCACCTATTCCCACACCCACACCTGTCACTTCTTCGTTGTCCGTAACTCCCTCACTCTTTCACTCTCCGGCATAAAACCTGCCAGGTTCATAAATCTTTCCCACCGTATAGATTCACTTCTTCCCTCAAGACTGCCTTCACGGACTACATGTATTTCCTGGACCGGTTTTTTTCTGAGCAACTCGTATTTGTGTTTAGTTTTCCATTATTATTCGTTCTTGGTACCGTGCGATGCATTAAGCTGGCTTTTTGTCAGCGATTGAGCGCACGTAAATATATCGTATGGTTTCGTATCGTATTCGTATGTGTAACTGGTTATTATTGTATTCTCCCTCCCTGTACTAAAATGCCTACCAAGGACGTCGCTGGCCAGGGGGCCCAGGGTCCGTATCCCCATAGCCTGGCCTTAAATGACCTGTGAAGTTCGACTAGTCCAATGAGGTAGTGGGTATTCTGGGACACCCCCCCCCCCCGATTGCTATGGTTTTCTGTTTATGTCGTGGCGAAAAATGCATGGTACATTTTGGTCCATTAAGGCGCGTTTCACACCGGATGCTGTGCGTTGCGTCGCGTTGTGTTGCGTTGTGTTGCGTTGCGTTGCGGTGCGTTGCGTTGCGACGTTGCGTTGCGGCGCGGCGTCTTGCGATATGCTGTAAAAACGACTCAACGTGCCGCATGGTACCGCAACGCACCGCAACGCAACGCGTTCGGTGTGAACACTCCCATTGGATTCCATGTATTTTTGATTAATCGGGTACATGCCGCAACGCAACGCATCCGGTGTGAACGCACATTTAGCCAAAAGTTCCTCATGGCGACGTCCGTCACGTCCGTTGCGTTCTGTACGGCGTTCAGCGCGAAGAAGCAGCTGCCGAGGGCGGCGTCGGAGCAGGACAACAAAGACCGGACTCTGACGAGCATCCTACAGTTGGCGTCGATCGTCGACACTTTGAGACTGGAAGATGACGTCGTGCCCGACTTTCAGCGAGTTACCATCACCGGCGAAGAGACGAGCGGAGTCAGTTCGACAAGACTCAGACACACGCACACACAAATCAAAATTAAAATTAAACCTCTGCATGAATTTAATACAGATCTACATTTATGGGTAATTACGATTAACGGCTTTATGTAGCAAAGTTTATTGCTGGCTGTGCATAAGTTTGTCTCTCGCATGGCTTTGTTTAACTGGCCTTATTTTCTGCATTGCTGTGACAACATAGGCTACTGTGGTCCGATTTACAAAAAATCTTAGGAAAAATCCTAAGTTTATCATAAGTTTTTCCTAAGTTTATCTTAAGTTTATCCTAGGTTATAAAGTTAAGATTTTCATAGACTTTTACGTGTAATTTATTAAAGCCATCTTATAACGTACTAAGTTCTTCCTATATATATATGCAGACAATTCTGTAAATAAATAACTTTTTCGTAAATTCATCCTAAGTTTATCTTAAGATTTTCCTAAGTCACACTTTTTCCTAAGTTTTTCCTAAGTTTGTTGTAAGATTTTTTTGTAAATCGGGCCCCTGGTCCCCAAGAGTTCTGCGTTGGAGAACCCCACCTGCACAAACCTGGAATAACAGCAGTGCTGGTGGGGTCCTTCAACGCAGAACCCTTGGGGACCAGTATGTCGGTCCTCCTTATACGTAGCTTGACAGTGACGTAATTTCTTTATTCCTGTCTATGATGACAGTTGTTCTGACCGCCGTGATGTAGGGCAAGGAAATATAAACGTTTTGCCATTTTTGCAGCACTTACCGTCAGGTCGCCGATCTGGCGTTAGCACTAAAGCTTTTCTTAAACATACCGAATCAATTTTGTTTAAATAACGTGACAAATCTTTATCAGTAAACTTTACACTGTACGACAACATGCCCTACAACATGGAGATCGTATCATGACCATAGATTACGGTGACGTCACTTCATCGTATCTGTTGTCGGACGGAAATGTTCGTTGGTCGCGTCGCATGCTGCCCCCTGGCGAGTCACGTTGAATATGCGCCGCGCGCCCTGTTAAGGTACAGATAAAGGATTGGACAGGCAGACGGACGGAGGGACGCGAGACCGATGCATTACGCTTACCGCTGGACGCGGCCAGCGTTATAATAATATATGGGCTTTTTTACAGGCCGAATGCTGTTGCTATCTCGGAGTATCTCCCAACCTGCATTGTCAAAGCGCCGCAGAAAGCGAACTGAAGCACTAACACCAGCCATTGATGATGAGCCGCTCGACGTCTTCGTTTATTATAGTTGACCACCTCACCCCTGAGCGAAGGCACGCAACACACGGCATAGCTCAGTAAATACGCAAACAAACGAAAAACGCCGCAAAATTTATCTGGAGCTGATAACACCAACTATCGTCGGCCTGTACACATGAGTGGCCTGTATATCATTGATTTATACCAGTTGCAGAAAACTGCGTTTATAATAGGCTATAGCAGTACTTACGTACGTCCATGGTCACGAGACCGCTTTAGATTATGGGAAGTAAGTGATAATATCTCGGAAATGGTTGATACCAGAAATTTGCGATGACTGCTAGAGGCCGCTATACTGTGGTGTGGTGCCGACCCCCCTCCCCACGTAAAGATTTAGGATGATGCCGACGACGATGAATGACGCTGTTCGAGGTACCTGTGGAAGACCTGCGCAGTGCGTCGGAGCTGGTGGTCCGCGCGCTACTCATCCGCAAGAAATACATGAACATGTCGTCGCAGCAGTTTCCGAGCGCCACGGAGCGATTTCTACACCATCTGACCGAGGGTTCGACCACCACCAACAGCCCCGCTGTGGACACGCCGTACAAGACTGGTTCGTCTTCTGTGCAGCGGTCCTGCCGCGCCTTCTGAAAAGCCCTTAAAAGTCTTGGAATTATGATCGAATTATGATCAGCTTTATATTTGACAACGTAACATAGTTCCTAGTGCAGTTAAATATTTGGGAATGTTGCTAACTTTATGCTCTACAGTCGTGAGCAGCTGCTGTCTTTCCCTATAAATTGACACGTAGCCGAGTTTTAAAAAAGTTCTCGAAAATGGTCTGGAATTCTGGAAAATTCTCGGAAAAGTATTGCAGTAATGGGGAGTAACATAGTGGGAACCCGAGTATTTCGTATCGTTTTAACACTTACTGGCTGACATCAAATTATTACTGTCTGTCTGTACAGCTGATAGCGTTGTCGGAGCAAGCCTTGAGAGTCAGCACTCCTCTGTCTGACATACAACTGTCAATCATCCCATGCGTAACTTTTAGAAACAAGGTTTCACTCTAACGAGACGTAACAAGACTGGCCCGCCGTGGTGCGTCAGTCGCCAGACCGCCCGCGCGTCCGGCGGCCGGCCCGCCCGCCGGCAGTGTTACAGACGACGACAGACGCCGACAGACACCAGCGAGCAAAGCAATACTAGCCCATTAGGCGTGCCAGTGACAAATGTTTGCTGTTGGTACTGCGCTCGTCCGCTCTCTGACGCTTTGAGTAAGTTTTTGTGTGTTGCCGTAGTGCATCCGGTGGACAAAAACGACCCGTACGCGCCGCAGTCGCCTGTGCCAGTCGACTGCGGGTTCCAGTGTCGCATGGCGGCTGGTGTCATGGTTGTCTACCGTGATGAGAACGCCGTCGAGCGTGACGAACCGCTCGACATGCCGTACCCGCCGCTCAGAGAGTTTCTCGCCGACCAGGCGGTCCTGACACGACTCATCAGTGACGGCCCGCTGTAAATACTTTCTACGCCCGACTCTCTCCATCTCCGTTCTTCTTGACTGTTGCAACGGATGCCCGTGTGTCAGTTAAATTCGCACATCGAGTAGACGATTTTGGCTCCGGAATACAGCTGTAATGTTCCGCGGTTAGGTCAAGTTTGTATTAGGTAACTAACGGTCATGTCGCCGAAAAGTAGGTGGCTACTATTTAGCTGTGTTGACAGGAAGTCGGCAAGGCTGCGAACGGGTCTAGAGAGAAATCAAAACAGGAAGCCGTAGCCGCCGTATGCTAGCCGGTTTAAAGCGCTGTAAATGGAACCTTAATGAACCTAATGCCAAATCTTGTTCTTATTCGTCTTCTTGGTTAACAGACTAGACTAAAACAGTGCTTAGTGGAGATTAACCCATTTTTGTTCAGAGTTCCAAAATGGGGACAGTGACTAAGGCATTCGACGCTAGGTTGGCTCACCGACCATTTTTAGTTTTTGACTTTCGGGCACTCTGGCGCTCAAACCTGAGCGCCAGAGTGCCCGAAAATCAAAAAAAACTAAAAATGGTCTGTTAGCCAACCAGACGTCGAATCCCTGAATTGGCGTAGCTATTGGAACACTGAGCTAAAGTGAGGTAAGTAAACTGGGGTATACCCAATGAGTGTTGGTTTGTGCATGCATGTTGGGTATTCTGGATGCAGCTGGGGGTTGGGGCTATGTGTAGATAACGATTACATGCATGTGTTTGCATCGGTAGTAAGTCGTTCTGCTATCGGCGACTGAGCTATCTGTCGTCCAAGTACCAGCTGCACACACTTCTTAACGACATTCACGAGTCGGCCAGCCAGAAAGCCGTGCCACATCGCGACTTCTACAATGTACGAAAAGTATGTAGCCCACGCACACTGTTTTACAGCAGATTATTACTAACGATGTGTTTACATGATGCTTTCCTCGTTCGACGATTTCTATCCATTGTTTGCCGACATATACACTAGGGGGCGCCACGCAGCTTAGCCATTGTGGTATGTGTCTGCCACAGCCGGTGTGTTTACTTCTCCCCACCCTCCTCTCCCAAGTAGGGATGGGAAGTATTGTGATCAATGTGTTCGGTATGTCTGTCTGTCTGTTTGTTTGTATATCGTCTCGCATATCTCAAAAACGTCACGTCCAGATTTCAACAAATTTTCTCAACATATTACCTGTGGCCGTGGCTCGGTCCTCCTCCGACTGCAATGCAATATATTATGTACTTCCGGTTTTGTGGATTACGTCATGTTTTCACATAATGGAGCGAATGGGCCAGAATCAAAGACGACGCGTTTAGTCGAGTTTGCAAGGTGGCGCCAACGGGGGCAAGTTGCTGTCTACGATTGCAGACTTGTTTGCTTTTATTATTTTTGTTGTTATTTTTTTCAATCACGGTACGGTACCGTGCGATTGATTAAGTCATTAAGCTGACAGGGGGCGAAGTCTGCCGTATTCGAGTGCATCTTGCATCTTGTTACTTTGCTTGCGTGTAATGAGCACGTGTCTGTCTGTCTGTCTGTCTGTCCGCGAGCATATCTGCCGAACCACACGCGCGATCTTTACCAAATTTTTGTGCATGTTGCCTATGGCCGTGGCTCGATCGGTCCTCCTCCGGCGGGGTGATGCAATTCCAAGGGAAGGGGCAATTTTGGTTTTTCCCCCATTGACAATGCATTGTACATCATAGCATTTGGGACCCATACGAAAACGGCTGAACTGACAGAGATGCCATTCAGCTTAATGACTCGGGTGGGCCAAGGTACCATGTGTTAGACGGGTGTTTCGGGGAAGACGTAGCGGCCCATTGTAAAGTAATGGGACACTCTATATACGGTGCGCTGTACAAAAATGGCTGAACCGATCGATATGCCGTTTTGGATGGAGACTCGGTTGGGCCCACGGAACCATGTATTAGATTTGGTGCACATCCCCAATGGGAAGAAACAATTCTGGGGGTTGTTCGGGCTATTCAAAAGCATTGACAATCTTAGTTGCATCCGTCGCTGCAGCGTTGCGGGCGAATTCGCTGCAACAGGGATCATTCAGTCGCCAATAACGAAGGGATCATTCAGTATGCCAGGCAAGCGCAAATAGTATTCGGAAAATTTCTGACGCAGGCGATGCGGCTTATCGGCCGCGAAGGGGGTGAGATTGCACCAACGACCGCTAAACCTACCACACCAGAGGAGGAGTACATTTGCCCGGCGGGCTTTCTCTGTGGCTGGCTCGTTGGTATGGAATTCGCTCCCGGACTATGCCTACCTAGGTGACCCGGCAATCGACAGATACATTTTCTGCAATCACCAAAAGACGTTTCTGTTCGCTATGTACTGAACGCATTAGAGCGCATTAGAGGTTTTACGACGATACGCGCTACAAATTCACGACTTACTTACTTACTTACGTGCGTTGAGGTTCGTCAAGGTAGGTGCGTCACGTGACTGAGTTGATTGCAGGTAGACACGCACGTGCACGCGTCGTCGTGTATGAATCAGAAACACCTGCTGCGGTTCATCAAGAAGCGAATGAAGACCAGTGCGGGCGATGTCGTCTGCCAGGATGAGAACCACAAAGAAAAAACGCTCAAAGAGGTTGACAATCTGCCAGTCTATCAGTCACATTGATGCTTTACCACATTGATACCAACGTGGCCGTCTGTTGCCTGGCTGGAATTTGCCCACAATTATTTAATGTATTAACATTTTGCCTATTTTTATCCACACTTGACGATAGGCAAGATGTGGATATATCGGTTCCTGTTTGTTTTTTGTGTGTTCGTACGGTTACGGATTTCTCCGCCGAGGATAAAGCTAGCGGTGTCAAATTTTGCACGGCGTGGTTGATCGGCGTCCAAGGCAGGGAATCTGACATTTTTGTGAACTTTGCTCACCCAAAAGCCCAAAATCGGACGAATCGGCCAGCGCCCGGGCCACGACCACCGGGATGTAAACAATACCGTAGAGATGCGCCGACGTAAACGTCACACGAGAGATGCGCCTTTCGTAAAATCGCGCGGCGTGTGGACGTATAGGATCGGCATGTGTGGATATACGTCCGTCCCCGAAGACGGACGTACTTGTTGCAATTTTCACTGCATAATGTGTTTGTATTATCTTATAATTTGTTGCGTTTTGACAACTACGTAATAAACCTATATGTCCCGCCTAAGTAGAGACGTTATAAAAAAATGAAAATAATATGGTTAATAGCACCCAAATGCATCAAAAACTCTATATTAAACGTAAAATTCAAATTTTTGAGGAAGAGCTGTGCCCACATGTGCACCCACCATGTCGATTCTGCGTTTTGTCCGCTCCACTTTTAGACCTAACGACGCGCCTGGTCCGTTTCCGGTTCACTCAAAATTACATTATAACGCCGAACATATTCGACGGTTTGAGGATTTGATCGTAATCGCTTGTATGTAGCACGGAACTTTTTTTGGAGCGCTAGAGAATTTTTGCCCATCAGATGTCCTGTTTAATTCGAGCCACCAACGACTAACCAATGTAAACATTATTTCACCGAAGGTATTCATTATCATCTCGTCAATGCAATTTATTCTCTCTTTAAGTTTACTGATGAATGTCTGCTTTTGTTGTGCTCGGTTTTGTTTCTTCGGTATCGCGTTAAGTTATCGGCTGGGAAGAACTGCTTCAAAATGACTCATTTTGTCGAGTGGGGTGTTAAACCTTAGCCCAATCAATCAGCCAGTTTGCTTACTTACTTAACGACGTACTGTGACTGTGAGTTGGCACTGTGTAAGGTGCGGAGGTGTGCGTTCGCAGGTGTTCAGCAGTCTCAAACTGACCGCCTATGACCTCAGCGTCGACATGCTTGACGTGCACGCTGTAAGCGTTATCACCAACATACGATACTAGTACGTTATTAGCTAGGCTCACTAGCGACACCATTACGTGCCCCTCGACTCTTCGCAAGATTATGGATTGGCCTGACTGTGAAGCCGTGCGCACACGTAAAATAAAATAAAATAAATGTGCTGCAGTAAATATGTACCTTTTAGTATTTATTTTATTACTGGCCCGCCTACACATAGTGTAGGGGTGCAGACTAGTAACGGTCGCTGGCGTCTGTCGTCGTCGTCTGTTACACTCGCATATGCAACGTAACTCACCAGAGCCAGCACGCGGCGGGTCAGTAGTGTTACGTTTTATTAGGGCGACATCTTGTTTTATTGCAGATGTGCGGACGCCGGACGCGCTGCAATGAAATAAATGCTGCAAGAATCAGCTGCAAGAAAGATTTATTTTATTGCAGAATTTATTTTGTTTTTTTACGGGTGCAGACGGCTTGATTTTGCATTCACGCTGCAAAACGCCATAAAATAACCATTAAAATTCAAGTGCATGAAGAATAAGAAAAATGTTAAAAGAGTGTAAACGAGTATGTTTATTTCGCCACAATAGCAGCACGATATAAACACAGTAATTAAAAGAAACTTCACGTACACAATTGAATGTTAGTTGGCATATTCTTTCCGCATGAGATAGTCACTTGCATCGCCTTGGCCACGACGCCATAGAAATGCTTTTGTTATTGCTATACCATTGCATTGTTGTTTTTATCGTTATTATTATTACTGGCCCGCCCAATGAGCCAGTATTGCTTTGCTCGCTGGCGTCTGTCGGCGTCGTCATCGTCTGTCGGGGTCTGTAACGCTGCCGGCGTGCGGGCCGGCGGGGCGCATAAGCGGTCGGCGCGTCGGCCGCCGGGCTCGTCGGCGGCCGGGCGGCCGACACTCCAGGGCGGGCCAGTACGGTTACGTCCCGTTAGGGCGACACTTTGTTTTATTGTTGATAATCTTTATTTACGTACCAACAAATGACATTAAGTGAAAAATTGTAACAATGAATTAACTGTATTGAGTTGGTGGATGGCTGGATAAGTTCGCGTTCAAAACTTTACGAGATTAATGTTAAAACGTGTCACAAAATTTTGAAATACTATTTAGTCCTTTTAAGCCAACTGAGGTTTTTAACGTGGTGAAAAAAATTGTTAGTCGTTGATGCTAGGAGTTCATTATTTGGCAAAATCGTGTTCAGTTTTCACGTTGACTTTAATATTTTTGGTGCCGTTCGAGGATCGGAACACGTTTCATCGGTTTGACAAGTTTAACTCCAAGTACAATCCGGTCGGTGAGAGTCGGCTGCGTGAGATCTTCATCAAGAATGACAACTACATGGGCGGAAAATACTTCGCCATGATTCTCAAAGTGAGTCCGAATAATTCAGACATTTCTCTCATCAGTCGTGGACCTCTGCCTACAGTGCCGGATTATGGTTTTGGGGGCCGGAGGCCAGGGG
>Ga0209780_1005251_pt1 | contig 10185 bp, 2 predicted proteins | sample WorMetexBAHAMAS2_FD_187384 | JGI IMG/M metagenome (GOLD analysis project Ga0209780, IMG submission 187384) | Marine gutless worms symbiont microbial communities from Max Planck institute for Marine Microbiology, Germany - Inanidrilus exumae... | ecosystem: Host-associated > Annelida > Digestive... | reverse complement strand
TATGGGATAACGCAGTTGTTCTCATGTTCTATTAACTTCGTCAAAAACCGTGTTTTTAGTGCTTTTGCCAGCACTGTTTTATGAGTTTATGACTTGAACACGTTTGCTGTCACTAAATTGTTCTTCTCTGCTATGTGCTATGTTTATTCTTAGGCCTATATGTATGCATACTTGTGTGTTTTTATGCTGTCTTTTTGACGTAATAAATGAATGAATAATGCATATCTCAGTAAACGCATAATATATTTTAGCCCGCCGAGTCTGCATCTAAAGAGGGCTCTAAGGGCCTGGCTTTCCACCGCAAATTAATCTAGCAGAAAAGTTAATGGCAGATTAATTCCCGTTAAGTAGGCCTAATTGGAGTTAATCTCCTATTAACGTTAATGGAAAATTATTTTGCGGTGGAAAAACCGGCCCTAAGATGTACCAATGCTACTTTCTTTCTTTTTAACGGTCTACTTGGAAATCAATTATCTCAGAAAGTACCTGCCCGATCTTCACCAAATTTTCAGGATATGTACACACATGGGTGGACATGATCATTCCGACCATCGCTCAAAGACAGTTGCTATGGTAACCGATTTTTGGTTCAAATCGGTCAAAAGTTGGCATACTTCATTCTCATTCTCTACGCTGGCATTCCACAACGAATGGAAGAATCGCAATAAGGATGCGCGCATTAACACCGCCGATGACCCTCAACGTCCGGTAAAAATTTGAACTTTAGTCCAGTAACCGTGATTATTATTCTGGCGCGTTTGCGCCGGGCGGGCTCAAGCTGGGCTTTAAGACGCATAGTTTTCAAATTCAGACTGATGTTTTAGGTAAATTATTAAAACACCGAGATTTTTCATTTCGTAGTCTTTTTTGAACGATTTTTACCACGCAACGGTATGCTAGCGCGGTATACGCTGCAGTCATCCCGTGTCTGTTAGTCCGTCTGTCAGTGTCTATATGTCCGTCTGTCCGCCCGTCTCTCGCAAGTCGGAGTTCCATACCAAAACATCTAAACGAATTCACACGATCAACGTTGGATAACGACACAGGGCACCAAAGATTTCAGCGAAATTCCAATGGGGTCACCATCTTGGATTTTTAAAACTTCCAAATTTTAACGGTCAACACGATTAAGAACGGCAACGTGCGTCACCATGCTAAATTTCGTGGCTATCGGTAAAACCGCCGGTCCGCGATCTCGGACCACCCACTAAGAATATTTGGTGGTCTTTATCGTTGTGCCAAATTTGATCACATCGACGCAGTAGTTTCGATAATATGCAACTTTTAATATTTTGCGAGATTTGCTTGAAAATGCCTATTTATGCCTCCTTTGTAGGAGGGTTAAGAGGTTTGAATCTCTAACATCTAAATGGGGAGCAGTCTAATCGCGGCCCAGAAGGCACCTCTTGCGCGCAAACACGTCATATGACTATAGATTGTCAAAATCGGTCAACAGTTGCGGGCTAGACGCGATCGCAAGTATAAAGTAAAAAGCAAAAGGTCGTCAAACCAAAACATGTGACAAGTTACGCGTTCGCCAAGACCAAACACGCTGTTGCAGCGCGACATGTATTTGCATTGTGTGGTCAAACCCGCGACATAGTTATATATTCCAAGTATCATCCAAATCCATTCAGGGGTTTCTTTTCTGGTGGGTCGAAATTTGGCTATTGCCATTGTTTTTGATATCGGCTTTTATAACAGTGTGTACTATCGTACAAGCCGAGACTACAGTACATCACTGTTGTATTAAAATTTCATACTCGTTGAGCTGTTATATACCTCGGTAACTTGTTGGTATCGGTATACAATTGAATCTATGGCTATCGAAGCTTCAGCGAAAGGCGCGCAACTACGCATACCGTCTATGGCTGAAATGCCTGTGTTACATTTTCAGTGTGAATTTTGCGTATTTTATATAACGTAAACGTAGGCCTACGGATCGAGGCATGCTGTCTCTCCTGTTCCATTTCACTCTATTTTTAATTTTCCCGAGGCAGCATGCCCCCTTGATCTCCCTAATGGTGCTTTAGCGTGTTCGTCATTCTGACCAATAAGAATCCCCCTCACCAACAAATCTGAAGATCCGTCCATGAGTTTGTTTGCATTTGCTACGGGCTGACGTAAAGTGCATGATTCAACAAAGGGGGGATGCCAGCAGGGATCAGACCCTAATCGAGCGAGCGTAACGAACGAGAACAAAATTATAACATATGCAGAATTTCTTTACTTATTGACTTCAAATGAAGCACCTTTTACAGCATTTTCTATAATTTTCGTAATAAAACAGGTTGACTACATGCACGAAATCGGAAATAATAGGACCTTTTATTTTTTTTGGCCTTTCAAAGGGGGGTGCCATAACCTACTGGTACCCCCCTGAATATGCCACCGGGCTACGCACAACTCCTACTGTTCGATAGTGGCAGATATTGTTTCGGCGACACAAGCGTTCATTCGTCGTCGTATCACGCCGTCGGAATCGTAACGTGGTCGTACCTTGACTGCGATGCGAGTCGACTGAACGCTTGGCCCGGTCGACGCCGGCAACGTCAACGGGCGTCGCGCAGCACGTCCGCAGCGTCAGCAGCAGACAGGCGACGACCGTCACGCCGTGAAGAATCCACATCGACGCATCTGAACGCCTCGGATTCGTCATTCTCTTCTCGCTGCGTAAACGATCAACCTTTGCGTAGTTAGAAGCGGCCAGCGGTCAGACAGGCAGGGTGAAGTTACGCCACAGTAATCTATGGTCACGATACGATAGCCATGTTGGTTGGCATGACGGCGTACTGTGCGAAGTTAACTGATAATTTATCACGTTATTATACAAAACAAAATCGGTCGGTTTAAGAAAAGTTTATTGCTGTAGCGCCAGATCGACGATCGTGCACAAAATGTGTACATTTCTTTGCCCTACGTCATGGCGGCCAGAACAGCTGACCGTGACGTAAGTTCATCATTCCTATGAATGATCAACTTACGTCACTGTCAACCTATGTATAGTGACGCAATGGGTTTTGCGTCGGACTTGCGATCAAGAGATGGCGGGTTCTCCTGGTTGGGGCGTGGGCGCGCAGCTGCGTAAAGCCCGCGACACAGGCCATTACCGTCGGCCTACCGTCAAAACAAAAAGCTCAGCTATTGCACAGGGGCCGAGCGACGCGCTATGTTAGTAGGCCTAAATTTCGTGCTATGGTTTATGAGGTATGGGAGCTAGAAAGGTTTCAAATAGCAAAAGTGACCTTCAAGGTCATGCAAGGGCATTGGCAATGGTGCCATTCGATAGGCCACACACGATTTCCTATTAGACTTCCTTGAAACCATATCTCCATCTTGCACCGTTTCCGAGATATGATATCTCTTTATTATAACAAATGACAAACGCAAATGTTATGGCCTAAAACAATAGCTACACTAGATACAATAAAACACAATTATTTTTTAATAAAGGAAACAAAATAGACATTGGGGTATAAAGGAGTGCTTACAAAGTTTATTTGGCACATAGGAAGTGCATAGTGATGTCCTCTGGTACGTAGGCCAAATTGCTGTTTTTCTGGTGGAAGTAGAACTGTAGAAGTGAGAGACAATGGGAAGGGCTTTGTATATACTATTAAATATTATGACTTATTTTCCAAAACTTAAAGTGGTCACGTGTCCCAGAACACATCCCTTTCGGCGGTAATCTATCAATCATGCACTTTCACCGATAGCAAATATATGAATGTGGCAAAATTTGTGAAAACGAGTCATGTGACCCGGATCACACCCATCACGAAAAAGTTTGTTATCCTACAAAATTTGGCGAATCTCGCTTCAGCCGTTACGGAGATATGATTGCGGGCATCGAAATAGAAAATGGGTCATGTGACCTTGACCACGCCTCATTTAGGGGTGGTTTGTCATCTGTAGGCTAGGATTTGATACTTTACCTGTGTGCAAAATTTAACGATTCTACCTTAAACCATTCCAGAGATGTCATTGGGGTTCCAAAATTTGAAGTGAGTCACGTAATCCTGATCACGCCCCTTTTGGGGGTGATTTGTCATCAGTATGTTGGACTTAACATAGCCTACCTGTGTACAATATACAGAATTAAATACAATATATGGCAAACAATACAAACATACAAACATATTCAGTCGCGGAGATGTTCCATTATTCGAATCATATACGAATACTTTGTAGTAACTAGAAAACGCCGCTGAAGTGTTTCCCAGACAATAAAATAATAATTGGTTGGGGCGTTTTAAAGATATGGTCAGTCATCTTTGGCCAGAGCACCCAATGGGCCGTTAGCGTTGACTAATCATTTGAAGGACTTGTGGTGTTATTTATGGACTGCGGCCTGCACCGATGTTAATCATCGACTCCGCTCTACTTAATCACCGTGGGAAGTACTTACGAACGTTGCCGTGTGCCCAATGCATATATCAGTGGATACAATGTGGTCTGTCGTGATTGTATTTCGTGATCGAACGTCACGGTCCGTCGGCTTCTAGCAGAACTAATAGCTGCTGAGAAAAGTTCGACATATGCGTCAACTGTATAATAATAGCTCCTAAATAGCCTGGCTATACATAGGGTGACAGTGACGTAATTTCTTCATTCCTATCCCAATCTATGCCAGCTGTTCTGGCCACCATGATGTAGCTTAGGGCAAGGAAATGTAAACATATTGCAGCATTTGCAGTCAGATCGCCGATCTGCAGCCAGCACTAAGCTTTTCTTATGCCTACTGATTCAATTTTATTTAAATAACGTGACAGGTCTTTACCAGTTAACGTCGCACAGACGACATCATGCGCTACAACACGGAGATCGTATCGTGACCATAGATTACTGTGATGTAACTTTACCCTATGTACACTGTGTCTCAAAAAACGACACTGCTTTGGCTTGCTACAACTTCGACGTACATCAACCGTGAGCTGATGTCAGAGGCTGCGGAGATCAGTACACGAACGCTTTCTGTAATAATACACTATGGTCCAAAACAATTTTATTTTTAATAACTCAGTTATGAAATCTGAAAAAAATTTCAGATGATTACAAAATTGTCCATCTGCCCTTGCAAAATGTAGCCACTTACCTTTAGAAATTCCAAAAAGTCATTGTTGAATAAATCGACTTGATCTTTCACAGATGCAACTGGAGAAATTGCTACAGAGTGAAATTTGGTTTATTTTTTTACTTTTGAAACATTATTTACCGTTGCTCCCCAAGAACTCATAAAATGATCAGGTATACGCGTACGAGACGGTATAGTAGGGGGCCTACTACATGTTGGTTGTAGTGGACAAAAAAGTGTAGGCTAGTCTGCTTTTGTGAGGGCTTGCAATAGGCCGGCATGGTATGTAAGTAAATTCTAAATCTGTATGTAAAGCTAAATCTGTAAACATATTTCAGAAATTAATGTTCAACAAAACGTACATTGCGTATTTTTCAGATTTCAAAAACATGATATTTTGCATTTGTTTGAAATGGTGTATCAAAAAGTCGTAAAAAGTCGTTAGCAAAAGTTTAGTCCCATTCGTTCAAAATGATTTCACATACTTCGCTCAGTGATTTTCGGTAATTGTGTATTAACGACAGAGGTGATTAAGTGGTTTTTGAAACTACACACGTATGTTTGTAACGTTTTAAGTCTAAAAAACATGACATTTTATGTTTTTTAGTTGCTGCACACGTTTTCTCGAACACTGTCAGAAATCATACTGCAGATTTCTATGCAGGCCTACACACTAAAGTAAAAATGACAGTTTTATTTATTTTAGATACAAAATAGTTTTGTATTAAGAATTACTGTATGTTTTGATCACAAAAAGTACATAGGAACAAAAGAGAATGCAGTAGGTGAATAGGACCAAAAATTCTCGACGATCACGTAGCCTACATCATTTTAACATAGCAGAATAAACAACATAGTCACACCATGAATAACGTCTACCTCCAGTTCTAAAGAATGGTACTTTAAGATTATACAGAACATCTTGGTTAGACAAAAACTTGGCTAAAACGCATCTTAAAACAATTAAGTGATGGTGCTTCAACAACCAAGGACGGCGAGGAGTTCCGCAAATTAACATTTTTTCAGTGAAAAAATACTTCTTGGTGTCATATTTAACGACATTTTTTGCAATTTATACATATTGCCTCTAGTATGAGATTATTGATTCATCAGTTGATTAACAAACCTCATACCTTAGGTCAATAGATGTTATAGCACTAAGTCGCGTTTTGCCGCCACGAGCTGTTAAGTCGTCAGCCGAACTTCGTCAACGCCGTACGTTGCTGGCTGCCACTTGAGAAGTTGTACGCTCTGCAGGCTTAAATCATTCACCGAGGCTTTCAGTCACGCACCGCTGGTATGCCATGCGCCATCAATAGGCAATACGTAGGCAGTACATACGTGTGTGAAAGGACATAGTGGCATCTTCTCAATCACCAGTCTTGGCAATCTTATGAAGATTCAGTTTTTCTGAAAATCGTGCAAAGTTTATAGTAAGATTTTGTTTGGAAACCGACAATGTTTTAAGGCCCTCTATGCTGTAGATAATAAACCAGATTATCTGCATGCTAACTGACGGCTAAAAATTCGATTATCTCCAGTAACAAAATGATGCCCAATCATCTTTCATCGTTATGAACTTTGCGTTTGTCACAGTTTCATCAATAAAGAATCAACTACTACTATTACCCACTACCTCTATGCGCCGATTTCACACGATGCACCAAATCATTTCATTGCAGGCTAGGTGGTACGACCCGTACGTCGCCGTGATCATTTCTGCAAGTAGCGGTGGGAAGGAGTGATTGCGGCGCATGCGCTGAGAGCCTCCGTAGGTGCGTCATGACGCACCTTGTAGTGTGGCGCCAATGCGTCGTCGGCCACCTACGCGACGTCACGCGGCAATGTCCCTGCGCCCGGTCGACGGCGGTTTATTGGTACTAATATGAAGTCGACGCAGTGCCGTTCAGCTCGTCGGCAGTGCTTTTTTAATTACTTCCTATCGCGTCAATCCTACGTCGCTTCCAGTCGCACCGTAATGTTATGATTGGCGTTTCAAAGAAGTCATAAACTTCGTTGAAAAGTAGCTCAGCTGTCGCAAACGAACCGTGCAGGCCGAAGTGCTGTAAATAAAGGTGGACGCCACAACCGTACTCAGTGATAAGTAGAAGATTAATCCCTTTGTAAAACTGTGTATGATAATCGTTCTCTCTATGCGATACAATAACGGCGTATGTCTGACATGTCGGGCATATACCGCGCTATGCGTCCTACGCGTTACGTGTGCGTCGCGTGGTAAAAATCCTGCGATAACCTGATTACAAAAAACGCTCGTTATATTGAGACGGCTTCAAAAAGTCGACATTTCACTGAAGCGACCACATCCTTTACGGCAAACTTGCTTTGAATGCTGCAAAATTTGCATTCCTGTTCAGAATTTTTTTCTGCAAACATCTTTTCCTTCCCCTGTAGACGGCATCTGAGCTACGATTGTGTGGAGGTCAGGAGTGGAAATAATCAGAACTGTTCTGTACTGTATTTTGTATTACAGTTGTGCACAATGATAGGCGTACACGTGTAAGTTCTGAAATTTGCATGTAGGTTTCGGTTCAGATTTCGTTCGTCGTTTTAGGTTTACCTTTCTTTTTGTGTTAACTTAGATTTTATTTTCGCAAATTCAAGGGCGTGATCACCTAACCAATACATGATATCATACTGCCTTCTCTAAATTTGGGTACTGATACTAATAATAACAATGTCACTTGTAAAGCGCGAAATTCGCAGGAAGCAGCAAATGCTCTAGATATCGCACTTAGCAACGTCGAGCTCAAGCTTATTCTACCGGTTTAGAGAAATGATAGCATCTAAACACATTCTGCAAAATAAAAATATGTCGCTCCGACAGGCCGAATAATCAAGGAAGTGGTGAAGTAAAAACCACTTACTCCGATGGAGTGTTAATCTCTCTGTACAGTACTGTCCTGATGAGCGTCGGATTCAAACGTCGTATTTATTATCCAAACATATTATAACTGGAAGAAACATCGTTCTCAAGAGTTTATATTATCCGAACGCAATGTACAATTAGTCGTTTTCCTCTTTAGCAATATCTTAACGGCAACAATTTTAAACTGAACAACATTCCACACGATTGCGCGTAATTTCAACAAAGCAAACAAGCAGCTAAAACAACGCATTAAAGAAAAGCGTCGGTCACGGGTCGGCTGTGTCCAGCTTTCTGATGTACGTGTATTCATTCTGCCCAGCTGAGGCCAGTTCTCCAAGGGTCGCATTCGGAGCAGAATGTTTCGCAGCACCACGCCTCTCGCTGAGCTACACAAAAGCATGGATTAATTACCATTACGTCCGAAAATTTACGATGCACAAAAGCACATGTGACTGCTAAAATTGACCCACCCCTTCAGAAAACGCCGCTGTCGACAGATTTCGCTTAATAGTACCGCAGCTGTGACAGCTAGCAAAAACAGCTCAATTATCGCTAATAGGAAGTTGACAACGCGCTTTCCATCGAGCCATAGATGAACCCTGTGCGTTACCCTAAGGCCCCTAAAGGGTGGCTCAAACGAGAATTTTTTACATTTGGCGTTGCATTTCATTTCTTCGTTGCAGGTAATCGTAAACATTCATAATTTTATGTGTGGGTTGAAATAGCAAGTCCCAGCCTACAGATGACAAACAGTCCCTGAAATGGGCGTGGTCACGTCACGTGACCCATTTTAAATTTTTAGTCCCCCTAAGATATATCTGGAATGGCTTAAGCTAGAGACTTCAAATTTGGTGTGCATGATGATCATAGCAATTCCCAGCTTATGGACGACAAATTATCCTTGAAGGGGGCGTGGTCACTATCGTCGCGTATCGCTCGACCTCTAACTTTTGGAAAACAAGTGATAATATATCGTAAACGGTAGGAGATTCAAAAGTCATGTCCACTCTATTGAATGGTTATGTTGCCGATGACCTTGGAGTGCTTGGATGACACCCTAACCTCCTTAAACCACCTCGATTTTTACATCTTGCGTTGCCTTATGCTAATCCTAGCTAAAGCAATAATTATTGGATTTCCAAACTAACGCGACGATTACGTGCCGTTCTTCCCAGTCAATTACATCCTGGTACTAAAGAAATGTGGCGCTGTGGCGCAACGGGTAGAACTTGCGTTGGACTTGCGATCAACAGGTCATGGGTACAAATCCTACTCAGGGCAAAAGCTGCGTAACAACCTTTGGCAAGTTGTTCACACCTATATGCCTCTGTCACCAAGCAGTATAACTTGGTACCGACCAAGGGGCGGTGATGCTCTGCGGCAGGAAAGGTAATCGCAGGCCTGGCGGAAAGTAATGGCAGCCTACCGCCGGGTGGATGACTCTGCGGGCTGCCTGTACACCGGGATTAGCGCAGGTCCCAACGCTCGGTAACGAGTATGGGAAGCCTTTACCTAAGAAATACTACAAAAGCAGTGCACTATCTCTGTGAACTGTAATTAGCGGTTTCGCGAAATTCACGTAATTAGCCACTAGTGTACTCGCTTTACCTTGCAATAATTGCGTGAACGTGACGGCATTTATACTGGCTGACGGGGATTGACGCTGATGTATAATCGGCCGACGTCGTAACAAAATATACTTCAACAGAAATTAAAGCCAGGTTTGGTTACCTTTTACGACCTCCCGCCTGGAAACGCAACGGGCCTATTCTTAAAGTAGCTACGTAAGGAAGTAAATAAGGAAGAAAGTAAGTAAGGACATTAAGTAAGCAAATAATTTATATAGCGCTGTTATCAGCAAATAAATCTGGGCGCATTACAGCCCGGGCCTGGGCACGACCGTCGTTATCAACGACGGTCGTGGCCTGGGGCCTCCAGTACAGGCACACCACTGAAGAGAAGTATACGTTCATATGCACAACCAAGACATTACTTTCTGTACCTCGTCGTCGTCGACGTCCACGTATCCTGGATTTTCGTACGTCGGGTTCACCAGTTTCGCCTTGTGCTCGTCGCTGTCCGCGCTCGAGCCGAATATCACCGTTTTGAAGTGTACCATCGACGACGGCTTGTTCAGGTACCTGCAGTCAACCAACACCAACGTCCGCCATTCTTCGGTCTACTCTTTACCAACGCCACCACCATCACCACCACCACCACCACC
>Ga0209780_1005250_pt1 | contig 10185 bp, 4 predicted proteins | sample WorMetexBAHAMAS2_FD_187384 | JGI IMG/M metagenome (GOLD analysis project Ga0209780, IMG submission 187384) | Marine gutless worms symbiont microbial communities from Max Planck institute for Marine Microbiology, Germany - Inanidrilus exumae... | ecosystem: Host-associated > Annelida > Digestive... | reverse complement strand
GCTACTTGTTAATTTTTACTGTTAATGTGTTTTTTCATTGTATTCTACTGCATGGGCTTTGAGCCTGCTATTGAATGTGAATGAATGAATGAACTAATGAATGAATGAGTGAATGAAGTAGGCGTTCTAAGTGGTAGAAAACGGGTTTACATTCCATTGCGGTTTCGGTTACGGCTGTAAATGGAAAAGAAATCTTTCGGTTGGCTCTATATAGGGTGGACCTTTACTGTTGAAAGTGACGAGAATTTTCTCGTAACTAAACACGGTGCGGTGTAGTCTGTGTTGTGTGTTGCTTTGGAAGCTGCGGGACAGTTGTCGATGGATATGTACGTCGGCGAACCTTCAACCACGAGCAGCTGCATCAGTTTGACCACTCCGGAGATATTGGCATACGGAACGGAGTTGGTGATCAGTGGATCAGCAGCTCTGGGTACCAAGAACGCACTGGCGATTCACGTGTCTAATGGGGTCGGACTCGTGTATGTGTTCGACTGTTATCCGCTGGTGAACATCAGCGCTGACATGGGTCTGTCGCTCGGAACGCACAATTTGACGGCCGTCGACTGGACGGACGATCCCAGCTGCCTCCTGCTTCTGGAACAGACCATCAGCGTCCAGAAACCGATCATCGAATTTAACACGTCCGTACTTCCGGCGATTGTTGTCAGCAATGAGACGCAGCTGGAGCTGGTGCTGTGGATCGTCGGTGGAACTGACGTGCAGCTGAACGTCGACTGGGCTGACGGAACTATGTGCTCGATCGCCTGCGCCAACATCGCGGACATGACCGTTGTCACTTTGAATCACACGTACGCGAATCCGGGAAATTACACGGTTACCGGCAGAGTCGCCAATCTGATCAGAAATGTATCTCTTGAAAGCCAGCTGGTCGTCGTCTACGAGCGCATCCAGGATCTGGTTCTTTACGGCAACAGCACGGCCCTGGCACCGGCACACGGAGTCTGGATAGTGGCTGCGGGAATCGATCAACTTCCACTCGATGACGTTTGGTGTGTCTGGAACATGGGAACGAATTACGGTGACTCAAGCCAGTACGTTGAAAGGCTGTCCCAGTCGACGTACAACCAGATAAGTTTCGGCTACGCCGAAGCGGACGCCGGCACGCAGTCTGTTTGGGTCAACTGCTTCAACCCCGTCTCCAGCCAAAATCTGACGATGGACGTCAGCGTCATATGGGACAATGTGACCCTCGGTGGACTCACGTGCAACAGCTCGACGCTGTGGAACTACTCGATGACGTGCCAGCTGGGTATTGTTCGCTTCGGCAGCGGAGCGTGCTTTGAGTGGGACATGGGCGACGGCGACCCGAACGTCTGTTTCCAGGACGGCTACTGCGCTACTGGCGTCACTGCAGCTTCGCCAACCTACGTCCAGGTATCTTCCGTAGCAACATCTCGCCCTCTGTTAATAGTAACCGGTGCTCCTCCGTGGCCTAATCACAGGCGTCAGCTCCGAACTTTTCTTTGGACCTGCCGAAAATTAGAGTCAGGTCCTTCGTTTATGATGAGAAATGGCTATAAAACGTGAACAAATAAATAAATAAAAATCCAACCCGCGGCCACAATTTCAAGTTGATTAAGAAGATTAATCTTAGCAGCACATGTTTCTTCTTCTTATATTATATAACGTACTAATCGAGCGACCGTAGAGAGCGAGAAAAAATCATTTGATACTATATGCAGAATTTCGTTAACTATTGACTTTAAATGAAGTACTTTTTACAGTATTTTCTGTTGATTTTCATAATAGATGAGGCTGACTTCATGCGTAAAGTCAGAAATAATAATTTTTTTAGACTTTTCAAAGGGAATGCTAGCGTAGTTTCTATTCGATAGTGATTGCATTGTTGACTGTTGAGTAGATGTCGTCGACGGATACGGTTATAACTCACACCTATACTTATGACGGCGACGGTGCCTATGGAATTCACACGATCAGCGTTCGAGGGTTCAACCTAGCCAACAACGACACGCGTACGGCTGAGGTTGACGTACTCGAGTGGCCTTGTCAATCACCCATTGTCACTGTCGATCAAAGCTCTCCTCTGACGGCCGAGATCAAAGACGGCTTCGTGGTGTCGGCGACGTTTGATGTCGACTGTATGAAGAACGAGCGGTTCACGGCGCAGTGGCAACTCGTGAATTCCAGTCAGGTAGTCCTGCAGACCGTTCAGAACGCCACACAGTTGGTTAGCGCTCCGTACGCTGTCCCGGTGGGCATCTACGAGGTACGAATCACCGCGTCGTACTGGAGCAGCTATTTCCAACTGTCTGACAAGACGGTGATCGTCAATACGACCGTCAACGTTACGTGGAGCGAGCTGGTGGCGGGAATCGAAGGAAGCCAGTCCATCATCAACGCCTCGGCCAACGAGACAGTTCGCCTGTCCGCTTACAACCTCACGTACGACCTTAGCATCCCGTCGACTGGCGACAAGTCTGGAATGATCCTCGAATGGCGGTGCAAGCGAGCCAGCGAAATGTGGCCGTCGCAGCTCTCGACCCAGTCCTACCTGCCACACAACGGCACCAGCAGTGGATGCTTCGGCGACGTAGGTCCCGGTATACTTGGCTTTGCGGCGGGACTCTGGGAGTTAACGTTCAATACCGGCTACCTGGAACCTCTGGTCTACTATAACATTGAGTTCGTCGTGACAAAAGGCTCAAGATCAGGCAGCGAAATCGCCAGTCTATTCATACGTGAACCGCTCGCTCCAGTCCTTGCAATCAGGTCGGTTACTTACCATTAGAGTTCATAGCTAGGCCTAGTAAAAAGGTAAAGGGTGCTACGCTAGACACTCCGTACATAAGTGTAGATGGGTCGGGGTGCCTAATCTCCCTTACTGGGGTCATTAAGCCAACGTGTGTGGATATACTACGATATGAATTTGTGACGGTACGACCCCAGACCTACGGTTGCCTTCCCGGCGAAAGAGTGCTGCCACCACCTCTTCGCCGATACTCACTTCCATATCGCAGAGGGTAGGAGGCTGAGTTGGCCCGGGTGACTGGCTACATTTGCTATGCGGCTGCTGTGCCTTGACGGTGTATCTTACTGCTGAGATTGACTGTGGGCATCGCTTGTCCACTGCTCTCCACGATACCGCTTTAGCAGCTTGTTATATCTTCGTAGATAACACCATCACCGTCCATCAGTAGTCAGAGCTCTATGATAACAACAAGTAGGCCTAATTAAAGCTGCTGATAAATTTATAGATGTTTCTGTGGATTGTCGGCAAAACTGTTCACTTAAAGCTAGTCGCATTTTATGCCGCTGACGCAATACGACTGTGGCCACCGCTGCGAGATGTGATTATTAGGCCTAGGCCTATATAGCTCTTTTTCTCCTTTATAGGTCGACTCCTCCGAGTCGACCTAATAAAGCAATAAAGCCGGTCTCAAATGTCCGTCCGCCCGTCCGTACGTGCGTACTTCCGTCCGTCCACAAACAGTTTCTTCGATTTCAATGAAATTTGGTAAGTAGGTAGAGGTCGATGAGTGATGCATGATGGTATGCAGTGTGACCCGTTCCAAGGTCAAGGTCAAGGTCACGAGCCCCTGAAAGTCTGAAATTCGACCATTTTCAACGGCTATCTCCTCCCCCATTTATAATGGGGGCTGGCAAATGACCACGGATTCTTAAATTAGGGGGCAATACCTAAAGCTTATCGGGGCCAGATTTTCGATTTTTGTGCTAGTTTTTTGTGTCACGTGACTTTGAAGTTGGCAGTATGTAGGAGTCGACCGTCAATCGTGTACGGGCTAATTTTATATATATTCATCTTTATTTACCGGAATGGTAGAAAGAAATTAATAATATAAAAACAATAAAGAGGTGAAAGAAAAAATAAGCTAATACCCTTTTTACTTCGCCCTCGTAAGGGGTGCGGAAGTATTGCGATAAGTATGTCTGTGTGTGTGGTGTGTGTCTGTCTGTCTGTTCGCAGGATATCTCCGGAACCACATGCGCGATCTTTACCAATTTTTGTGCATATTGCCTATGGCCGTGGCCGTGGCTGCCCCCTGGTGAGTCACGTTGAGGCAGACGGACAGACGGACGGATGTCGGACCGTAACATTACGCTTTCTGGCCGGATACGATACGATATGATACGGTAGATTAACGTGCGCTCAAAAGCTGACGAGATGGTTAGCTTTATCTAGCGCACGGCCCGGAAACGAAAAAATAAGGAAAAAAGAAAATCATAAAAACCGAGTAGCTCGGAAGAAACGGTCCAGGCAAAAGTCCGTGGAGGCAGTCCGGGAGGAAGAAGTGAAACTACGGGGGGTATGTAGTAGAATTTTTAGTAGAATTTATTCAGTCTTGTGGTCATAAGAAAATATAATGAAGCAGTGAAGTAACAAAAATATATAGGGGTAGTATGATGGATATTTGGATACTTATGCAGATTGGTATTGAGACAGGGCATAGGAGATAAATGTCTGATATTTTCTCGTATGACTGTGAAAGTGTGGGAATTTATTTGCAGATCAATCAATTTTATTGACGAAAGGGTAAAAACAACCACTGACATCGTCACAAAAATAAGCACAAATTAGGCTACAATAAAACAAATACAACAATAAAAGCAACTATGTATAGCGCAAAAATCTATAGAAATTAAACTCTGTTAAACGGCGTTTAAAAAGTAAAACCAGTAAAATTAACTAACTAAGATCTTAGTCTAGTTGTAATTGATTTGTGAAAGAGGTAGGTTTTAAGACGGGAGTGAAAGAGAGATGGAGTTATAGATGTATAGCTAGGTGTGGTCGGTTGCAGTTGTGGGACGAACTGTCACAAACACGTGAACGTCGAGAGCCGCTTGACGCTGTCTGCGCCGTGTACGCACCGCTGCTCCACGATACGTGGACCCACGCTGTCGTACCAGTGGAAGCTGTTCATGGGTGGTACGACTCTGGGCGACACGTTTACCGAAGTGCCGAACATGGACAGTATCACCGAAGGCAAGTACAAGTAGATCAATGTTTGTCACTGCGATAATGGTCAGTATAACATCGCCAAAACGGTGGACGTTACTGCCTTAAAATTTTAAATAATAACAGAGATAACGGTAGTCGGCCCTAAAATTTGTTGAAATTCGTACTATATACTTTGGCGGATAAGTAAGTAGAAAGAAGCCGAAATGCATTCGAAAGGAACAAATTATGAAACATAATGACGACTGTCGTAAGTATATTACTGTTTAGCTGGAAAAATAAAATTATTTTTAGTTGTTTCTGTGATTTCTACGGATTTGTACGAACTTGACCCCCCCCCATCTAGTACATAACTCCCTTGGGCTCACACGTCAGTCTGTCCTAAACGGCATCTTTGCCGGTTCGGCCATTTTTGCACATCACACCCGTGTGGCCAACACACAGACAACAGACAGACGGACACACACCACTCGCCAGGTCCGAAATTTATAGCAATAGGCCGTTTCATTGCACTGCGTCTGCAGGCAACGTGGCCTAAAATGCTTATCCATTGCAGAGAAACTGCAATACGATCTATGCAATAGAAACATTCTTCATACAGGTGAAACAGTCATCTAATGTTGTTGAATTTCACGCTGTAAATCACTTGTACTTTCAGAACTTGCGGCTTATTTCCTACATTGAACCCGAATGGCTTGGAATATAATATATAATACTAAAGTCAGTTTCTATTAGTCGGTTTGTGAGGCCGCAGGTCCTGGTCCTTATTTTCTTTATTTTTCAATTTCCGATGTTTAGCGACGCCCTGCTATTCAGAATGTTGGGCTCCTAGATACATTGGGAAATGCGTTTTCTTACATTTATGGGTGATAATTGACATGTGCGTAATCCTGCCTGTATTGGAAATATTGTAATGACTTCAATGTGCTGCTGGTAATTTCTATAGTTATTGTCGCCCACCCTACTTTTACCGTTAGATAGAGACCATGCATTTTACTTCACCCTGCTACAGGTGATAAGTATTACGATCAGCGTGTATGTCTGTTTTAGTTTGTTGTTTATTTGTCTGTCCCGCCGCTTACGTATCTCCAAAACCACACGTCCTAATTTCACAACATTTTCTGCTAATGTTACCTGTGGCCGTGGCTCGGTCCTCGTCTGACGACATTGAAATACGTTATGTACTTCCGGTTTTGTGGATGATGTCGTTTTCACGTAATGGAGCGAATAGGCCGGAATCAAAACGAATGTATATGATACGTCAAGTGTGCCTGGTTGCGGCATCGGGGGCGAAGTCTGCCGTCTCCATCTGCTTATTGTTTTAAATTTTCTTGGCCTGTGATCTGTTGGCCACGTATTGGTAAAGTGATAGCAAGATTTATAATTTGCTTATGTTGATGTATGTTCTATAGCCAACTGCGACCCTTTGCTGATTCAGCAGAACGTCGACGGTTCCGCCTTCTTCAATCGTTCGTGGGCGGAGTTCAAAGTCGGTTTTGGCGATCCAAGCGGAAACTACTGGCTCGGCAACGAACGGCTCAGCCAGCTGACAATGAACAACAATTATAAGTTGAAATTCGACTTGCAGTCACGTAGCAACAGAAACTGGTACTGGGCCAAGTACAGTACGTTCCGAGTACTGCCCGAGGCGCAGAACTACAGGCTGCAGGTGGCTGGGTATTCGGGTAACGCCGGCAATGATGCACTCAAAGTGCAGAACGGTATGATGTTCACCACATATGACCGCAAAAACGACCTGCACTTAAGATTGAACTGTGCAGTGAGGTCGGGCGGCGGATTCTGGTACAACACGTGCTACAGGTGTGGAGTGAACAGTGCCCGCGACCTTGTTGTTTATGATTGGGACTTCTACTGGTATGGTCTGCCTGGAGGGAAAAACCTGCAATCGTCTCGTATGTGGCTGCAGTGTAAGTAATGAACACATTGCAGAATACAGACTGAACACTGTTTTCTTTCTGTCGTTACACGTTTCAGAAATATTCATCGGCTACGTGCTTCTGTGCATGTCTGCTAAATTACGTTCTTCCTACTCAAAACAATGAGTATTATTTGAGACTAAAAGTTATTGCAGTTGCATTGCTCTTAACTCACACTCTTTATTACACCCACGTGGCATATTTGTGTTGCTCTTGCGCCTGGACAATCCCCCCGTAATTGAAAAACTCTAGAAAATTACAGTTGATAAATTTGTATTCAAAAGTCGCGTACTGGACCGACCTCAGTGGACATTTGAATATTAGAAGGCGTGGGTGATCCCCTTACCGAAATTTTATATGCGATTCACAGAAATTTTATTATGAGGCGTGACTTTTGTCTCCCGATGACGAGCTATATTTACCTACGCGCTCTCACTTACTGGCACGACACGATGCGGTATATTTACGAGGGCTCAAAAGCTGATGAAAGGGCCAGCTTAATCTAGCGCACGGCACTAAAAACTGGAGAATAAAGAAACTAAAAGCGTTGGGTTACATATATAAGATATTTCGGTATACATATTGTCAGATCTATGTCATTTAAATGTTCCTTAGACATTGCCAAACGCTCCTTTTATCTTTTTAACGCCGAGTTTTGCTTTGAGTTAGCTAATGTCATTTTATGTCGTATGACTAATTTTGAAGTTAAGTTGGGTAACTTTTGTCAAATAAATATAATGTTAATCTCTCCTCTGCAACATTTGGTAACTTATCGTCATTAATTAGTTGAGTGTTGTCTCGCTTATATTTCGGTAGTTTGCTTGTTTCCTTTTGTTCTCTTTTCCTTGTTGTTTCTACCAGACATGGTGAATAAAGATTTTCAAAAACCGCGTAGCTCAGAAAAACACTGTCCGAGTAATGGTGCGTGAAGGCAGTCTGGGGATGGAGAGAAGTGAAAATTCGGGGAAGTACAAAGACTGTTATTAACTGTATAAATTGATCGATACTTGTACTGTTTGTTGACTAGATTTCTGTATTTTTTATCTTTTTTATCTTTATGTGATTAGTTGCGTGTATGTCAACTGCAAAATAAACGAAAATATGATGACGATGATGATGATAATGTGTGGTGTAAATTTGCGCGTGTAATAATGAATGACGTGCAGGCATGGACGGCCCAACGATCTCGCTGCTCGGTTCGTCGTTGACGCCACGTCGCTACTACAAGCTGGTTGCCTCCGCAAACACGTTCCAGTCGGCCGCGGGTTCCGTCGAACACGTCTTCATAGCGTCGTGTGCCCCGGTCGGCGGAACCTGCTCCGCCTCACCACTCTCAGGTCAGGCGTAACCTACAGCTGGTTGAAATTCTCGAGGGGACGCAGTGGCGGATCCAGAAGGCTTGGTTTGGGAGGCGAGGGATGGGTTGTGGGGAGGGGTACCTCTTTTCACTGGGGGATGGCTCATCCGCCCTAATCCTCCTCAGAAAAAAACGAATTTTGCACTTGAAATGGCGTGTTTCGGTGAATTCGAGGCGGTATTTTTTGTCTGTGCCTTCGCCAGAGAAAAATGTTGAATTTTCCGCTTGAAGTGGTGATTTGGTGGACGCTGAAGATGGTACTTTTGGGAAATAGTGAATACACTGTCGGAGTTATGGGGTTGGTAAGTATAGTGTAGTATGCTGTTTGTTTTGGTCGAGATTCGATCCATCACAGGCAGTACAGTTTACTGCATTGTCATGCAAGCAATCGGGTGCGTGAGATTTTGAAACATGACACAATCTGGGGGACAATTTGCATTAGCGTCCCCCACTCCAAATTCTTGGGGACTCGTCCCCCCGTTCCACATGATTTACGCCCGTGGGTCAGTTGTTGTGTTACTTCAACTCATGTGCCGGGTCCACAGTTGAGTTAATACGCACTGTCGTCTAAGTTCAGCTGAAATGCGGGACCAGTTGTGATTTCTAGGGTAGTCAATCTCATGAATATTCATATACACGATGGTATGATCCATCAACAGACGATGTACATAGGTTGACAGTGAAGTAATTTGTTACTTCCTATCTCTGCCAGCTGTTCTGGCCGCCATGAGGTAAGGCAGGGAAATGTAAACATTTTGCAGCACTTAACATCTCGCCCAATCTGGCGCTAACACTCAGCTTTTCTTAAACCTACGAATTCACTAAATAACGTGACAAATCTTCACCAGTTAACTTCGCAGAGCACGACATCATGCCGTACAACACAGAGATCGTATCGTGACCGTAGATTACTGTGACGTCACTTCACCCTATGTGTAGTCGTCGTCACAATGTCTTCCGTGTTAGTCGCTAGAATTTTATCGGTCCACCGTGTGTTTTCCGGTCGTAGGTCATGCTATAACGGATCTCTTTACGGTCACGTGCACTGGCTGGAGGAACTGCCTGAACGTGGACAATGATCGACTCGTCTACAGTTACTACGTGTCGCCCAAGGACGCGCCACTAGACCGTCCTCTCTACTCAGGACGAAACAGTACCGTCAAGTTGTACTTTCCCGTCGGAGACGCCAACGACGACTACCACAACCAACTGACAGTTGTCGTCAGCAACTACGCAAACTACGAGACCACCGTTAACATCTATCCCGTCACTGTAAGTCGATGCTAAATTTTAAATTAAATAAATTCAAACTTCAAAAATTTATAATTCGACTGATCTTGCCAGTGATAACCAACACTTGAGCTGTGATGTGCTGCTATTGATAATAAGATCATTACTTTTAGAACACATTGTCAGACGAGAAGTGATGTCAAGTTTTTAAGGCTCAGTGCAAAACGAACGCATGAGCATTTTCACTTGCATATCGTCCTGTTAACTGCTGGAATAGTTTTAGTTTATCATATAATGTTCAACTATTTTTATATACCTTCGTCACTCGACAATGTCGGCGAAGACATTATGTTATCGGGCTGTCCGTCCGCCGCGATCGTTCTTTCGGCCGTTTGTACGGTCAAATCTTGTTACCACGATATCTCATGAACGGCTTGCACAATCTCCATGAAACTTACATGGAATATTAACTAGGCCTTATTGATGACCTGATTAGATTCTGGATGTCAAAGGTCAAGGTCACAGCAGGCAATTGAGGTGGCAAAGGCTTCCACGTTGACGCTAGCGTCGAAGTCCGTCGTCTAATTTTTTTCAAATGCTTATTACTTTGCTTGTCAGATCTGTCACTGTCTGATTTGCAGTGGTAAGATACAGTTGGCTGCAGTAAACCTACTTTGGTCACCCCGTCCGGACCTCACCCAGCT
>Ga0209780_1005249_pt1 | contig 10185 bp, 11 predicted proteins | sample WorMetexBAHAMAS2_FD_187384 | JGI IMG/M metagenome (GOLD analysis project Ga0209780, IMG submission 187384) | Marine gutless worms symbiont microbial communities from Max Planck institute for Marine Microbiology, Germany - Inanidrilus exumae... | ecosystem: Host-associated > Annelida > Digestive... | reverse complement strand
CCTGCCTTTTACTAACATACTCTTGTCCCCTTAGACTTTCATCCTTAGGTAAGTTAGCGTTTTATGTCCGTTGCTACAAGACAGTGATCCTACTGATCACAACGTAAATGTACCCACAATGGCGTACTTATGAGTCGACGGCTCTAACCAACTGAGCTACAGGCCCTTTAATGCTAGACAATTTGGACTGTCTAGCAAAAGTGGGCGTATTCTACCATAACCATTAAAATAAATGCAATGTTTTTCGGAGTCCAAGATATTTGTAGGGTGGGTAGAGCGGAACGAAACCCACCATTGTTATAAATTTCAAAGGATTGGGGGGTAGAGCGTAGCGCTCTACCCACCCTACATGATTCGTCGGCAAAAGTTTTTTGAAAAAAAAACTTTCGTCGGCAAAAGTTTACGAGCCGCAAACACTTTTGCCGACGAAACTTAATGGCAGTGAGCGGTTGGCTGGGTTGAAACCGGAAGAAATTGAGGATTATCTTAGGCAACTAAAAAGTTCTAAGGCTCAGAATAAATTCTAATGTCTTCTGGAGTCGACAACGCTGCTCGCTTTGGACGTGTGTTTCCAAAGCCAAAGCTTTGGACTCCAAAATACCCGAAACCATCAGGCTTTACATCAACTCAATTACGACCACAACACCAATCCCCATACCAAAATGGTGCAACACAATGCAATGAATACCGCCGCAGAGCCTGCATCTTTGGCACGTTTAATCAGCGGATGCTTTTCCTGAGTTAGACAATCCGCCACCGCTTCAATCGCGGAATTCAGTAATTCCGTTAGCAGGACTAATAATAGGCACGATACTAGCAATGCGCGTTCAACGCCATTTGAGCCTATAAAAAAAGCTATAGGTATCAATACGATACTGATTAACACTTCTTGACGAAAGGCGGCTTCATTAAGCCAAGCCGCCTTAAAGCCAGCCATTGAATAGCTAAAAGCTTTGACTAGTCGGATCAATCCGGTGTCTTGGTTCATGCCGGTTTCCACACAATATCTAATTCTTTAGCCGCTTTAACCTCGTTTAAACGTCGCACTGGTAAATTGTGGGGTGCCTGTTTCAAAATTTCAGGAGACGATTCCGCCTCTTGTTGAATCTCACACATGGCACTGATAAAGTTGTCTAAAGTTTGTTTATCCTCGGTTTCTGTTGGCTCAATCAATAAACATTCTGGTACCAGCAGAGGAAAATAGGTTGTGGGCGCGTGAAAACCTTTATCTAGCAGCCGTTTGGCGAAATCCATCGCGGTGACACCTTGTTGTTTGGCTTGGCGCTTAAGTGTCAAAATAAATTCATGGCTGGCGCGACGTTGGCTAAAAGCCATGTCAAATCCGGCTTTAGCTAGGCTAGCTTGCAAATAGTTGGCATTAAGTGTGGAAAATTCTGCAACCCTTGTCATCCCTTCACGCCCCAGTAGTCGGGCATAAACGTAGGCTCGCAAGATGACACCAATATTGCCTGAATGTGCTAACAGCCGCCCAATTGTTTGTGGATAATCGGTTTCAGTCAGCCAGCGATAAGTTTTGCCATCGTATTCCACCACTGGTACGGGTAAAAAGGGTAGGAGCCGTTGATTGACTCCAACTGGTCCGGCACCTGGTCCGCCGCCGCCGTGCGGTGTTGAAAAGGTTTTGTGCAAGTTGATATGAATCACATCAAATCCCATGTCGCCAGGGCGCACTTTGCCCAAAATGGCGTTAAGATTGGCACCGTCGTAGTAGAGTAATCCGCCAGCTTGGTGGACAATTTGGTCAATTTCGATGATGTTTCGTTCAAAAACGCCGAGGGTGGAGGGATTGGTTAGCATAATGCCGGCGGTTTGGGGACCAACAGCGGCTCGTAAGGCGGCAAGATCTACATCACCTTCGGCGTTAGTCGGAATTTCACGCACTTTGTATCCACACATGACGGCGGAAGCGGGATTGGTGCCGTGTGCGGCATCGGGCACTAGCATTTCGCTACGTTGAGTATCGTTACGCGCGTCATGATAGGCGCGTATCATGGCGACGCCGGCAAATTCGCCTTGTGCTCCAGCGGCGGGTGCCAAGGAAATTGCTGTCATGCCGGTGACTTCTTTAAGTATTTCTTGCAAGTCATAGAGGCAAGCCAGTAGTCCTTGAGTTGGGGCGGCGGGGTGTTGGGATAGGAAGCCGGGTAACATGGCTAGGGTGTTACAAGCACGAGGGTTATATTTCATCGTGCAAGAGCCGAGTGGGTAGTAATGGGTGTCGATGGAAAAATTTTTCTGTGATAAGCGCGTGTAGTGGCGGACGACTTGCATTTCTGAGACTTCGGGCAAGTGTGGACGCGTTTTACGCAGAAATTTGCTGGGAATGTCGGTGATTTTCGGACGATTGGCAGGTGATTGTGATTTTGCAAATCGTCCAGGGCTGCTGTGTTCAAAAATGTGCATAAAATGATTTCCAAGATAGAGGATTAGAACTTTCCATTTTTTGAGTTTTCGGTAGAAGTTTGGGCAAATTTGAATTCACCAGACTGGCGGTATTTTTCTTCCAGATCACGGTAGTAATCAGCTAGCTTGCGCGGATCATGCCCAAATTGAGCTGAAATCTCATGACGGATACGCCGAATTTCAGGGCTCGATCATCGGTTTCACCTCCGCCTTCGTTAGCAATTCAAGTTTGTGGAATGATTTTTTTGATAAAATCTCAATGCCTGTGTATAATAAATCACTAGCGACTAAAACTGTGTATGGCTGATGCACTAAAATCTAGGCTAGCAAATATGGTAAAAAAAATTATAACTATGGATACCAATGTGCTTGTTGCGGCGCTTATGAGCAATTTGGGCGCATCTTATTGTATTTTGCGACTAATTTTTGAAGAAAAACTCAAACTAGCCGTAACACCCGCCGTGTTTTTCGAATACTATGATGTTCTCACCAGAAAGGAAATATTAGCCAAAATAAATTTATCAGTTGCTCAAGTAGAAGATATTTTGGACTTATTAGCATTATTAGCCAAAAAACATTCAGTTTATTTTCTACTTAGACCAAATCTTTTCGATGAAAAAGATAATATCATTTGCGAATGTGCCTTTGTCAGTCATAGTGACTATTTAATCACCGCAAATATTAAGGATTTTAAACACGGGGAACTTAAAGGTTTTCGGTTTCAGAGTCTTTCCCCAAAAGATTTTTATCAATTATGGAAATTACAACACCATGAATAAACCCCAAGTCGTTACCATGCCGCTGGAATTACAAAATCGGTTAGAACTGGAAGCTGAACGTCAAGGTGTACCAATTAATCAGTTAATCAACTATTTACTGACGCTCCAGTTAACGCAATTGGAAACCCTTTCCTCCATTGAAGAAAGATTGTCGCAAAAGTCGCTCCCAGAACTAAAAGCCAAAGTCAGTGCTATTTTAGATGATATTCCAAGCAGAGATGTACCCGCTTGGGATTTTAGAGAATCAATATAATAATTTACCGACAATCTGCGGATGATGACGGTTGTTGTAAGGTATCATCCAAATTGCCGCCTGAAGCTTGCGTTATTTGCTTAATTTTTTCTACCAGAACCCTTTCTGCTATTTGCTCCTGTACGGATAATTCTTCTTGATCGATGCCCAGGATGTTTTTGAGTTGTTCTGGAGTTTTTGCTTCTTTAATTTGTTCTATCAAAGTATCTGCATTTTCTAATGCCAACGTTTCTGATAATTCCTTGTGACATTCCTGAATCAATCCCTTCAGTTCCTCCATCAACCGAGGGTTTGCAACACCTTCACTATTATAATCGCTGATACCTATATCAATAAGTTTGAATTTAACCTGATTACCTTTTACGAAATACACGATATTGTCGATTTGAAGGTCATAAAACTCAATCTCATTCGTGTATAGATACTCCATGGCATCAATCACGTTCTTCATTACTCTTTTAAATAGTATTTTTGCTTCTTCAGATGTTGCAGCCAGTTTGCTTAAACTCCTTAAGGAACCATCAGCTTTTTCCATAATCATAAGCTTGCTCTCGGGATACATTAGTTTAATAACGTGCTCATCGTTCACTTGTTGTAATATCTTTTGCGCTTTGACATAGTCTCTTAAATGTTCGTAGTCATTCTTTTCTAGCTTGGGAAGTTTCAACGCCATGCGCTCTCCTGGATTTGACACTGGGGCGACCTCATATACATAAGCTTCCCACCCTTCGCCTAATTTGCTGACTACCTCAAACTCACCAACATCTAAGTTCAACCTATCGCCAGGCTTGGGTTGCTCCTTTATGACTGAGAGGTACTCGCCAAAATACGCTTCCACATATTCATCAGTATACCTGTCATCGTCGAGTATCTCTTCGATAGTCTCTCCAGCCCAAACCAAACCAAACCAAACCAAACCAAACCAAACCAACAAAAATTTTGACAGAATCAATCTAGCGAACATAATTATTTCCTCCTTACTATCCAAGCCATTTTTTGATAAGAATATTTAATTCTCTCTGCTAATAGGTGCTGAACCATAAATTTTATCGTCTGAATCAGAATTTTCAGAATTTTAAAATTTTCAGAATAAAACATTTTTATCTTTTATATTTATTCTGTTAATTCTTAAATTCTGAAAATTCTGATTCAGACAATAAAATTTTAAAATACCAGCATGTAGGGTGGGCAGTCTTTTTTGCCCACCACTATAGGTTAAGACAACGGTGGGCAAGAAAAGGACATTGCCCACCCTACATATATTCCAAAGTCATATATTTTGTATGATTGTAACCTCCCTAAACTCAATCAATTCACTTTTCACCTGCTGCAACAATTGATAAACCTGTTTCAAGTCATCAAGCTCAATCGCATCATATTTTCGAGATAAACAGTATTGGTACTTGTTATTATCCAAACGATTTAAAATCATAAATACCCAGATAGAGCCTATGACAAAAGCTCCTTTGACATGACTATTATCATTTAATCGCGTGGCTACAATCATTTCTGACAACAATTGATACTCTGGAAAAGCGGAAGTGGTTTGCTTAAATTCCTGAATAAAAAAATAAGGATTGATCGGCTTATCATAACCCATTGCCACCACAAAATCACATCTACCATTAAAAACAAATTCCTCAGTTTCATATTTTAACTGTACCTCATACCAATCTCTGATATGCTTATCTTTGATTTCAAAATCAATGTGATTTAAAATTGGGGCTATAAATTTACTAATAAGTTCTAATTCTGTGTAATTATTGATGTGATCAACATTTTTATTGATTAATTTTTCAAGAAAGGCATTATCTTCCGCTGCAAAGTTATATGGTTTGCTAAACCATACCTCAAAGACTGTTCTATCGTGTATTTTTTCTATATCAAAAACTTGTTCTAATTGATTTAATGTTACTGATGAATAATTAAAAGTTTTCATAACCCACCATACCTGCCTTCCTATCCAAACAATTTTAATATTTTATTGTCTGAATCAGAATTTTCAGAATTTTAAAATTTTCAGAATAAAACCTTTTTATCTTTTATATTTATTCTGTTAATTCTTAAATTCTGAAAATTCTGATTCAGACAAAAAAATAACTTAATTGTATCAATCCTTAGCTTTCTTAAAATCTTGCCAAGCCAAAGCTATCAAAGTCACAACCGTAAGCGGTATCACAAACCAAAGCATCACAGTACTAAAAGACCCTAACATGCTATGTTGAGTCGCATTCAAAAACAAATACGTCGCGTATACACCATAATAGCCCAAAAATAACGCACCTTCCCAACGCTCAATCAAATAATCTGTAAAGAAAATCGGCAAACAAGCGATGGCTGCCGCAATCATAACAGGCATGTCAAACACTATCGCCGCCTGGGATACTGCAAGTCCGCTCGGCGCAATCAGGCTGGTAAAGCCAAGCACAAGTAAAATATTAAATATATTGCTACCGACCAAATTGCCAACCACAAGGTCCTGTTCTCCGCGAAGGCTGCCAACAATGACAGTTGCCAATTCAGGCAAAGAGGTTCCTATTGATATAATAGTTAAGCCAATAATTAATTCGCTGACTCCAAAATATTTGGCAATGGCAACCCCCCCTTCGACTAGCCAGTCGGAGCCTTGTACCAAAAGCGCCAATCCTACGATGATGAATATTAGTTGTATCATCAAGTGACGGGCACCGCTTTTACTGTCCTGATTTTCATTTTCTTCTTGGGAAGGCTCATCAACTTGACGGTCGGTTTTAATGGTAAAGATTACATAAAATACGATTCCACAAGATAACAGCAAACCTTCCCAACGATTGAGCATACCATCAAGTGCCAATAACAGTAGTAGAACCGAAACAGCTATCATCATGGGAACTTCCCACTGAATCAATCGCTTATTAACGCCTAATGGCGCGATGACAGCAGCAACTCCCAAGACGAGTAAAATGTTAAGTATATTGCTACCTACCACATTACCAACTGCGATGTCGGGCTGATTTGCCCATGCTGATTGGATATTAACGGCTAATTCGGGAGCACTGGTGCCGAAGGCAACCACGGTGAGCCCAACAATCAGCCGTGAGATGCCCAGGTTTTCTGCTAATTCGGATGCCCCTCGCACTAACACATCCGCTCCGATAGTTAATAATACAAATCCTATAATAAATAATACTAATGTCATTGGTTCCATAAATAAAAAAACTCCTATAAATCGGTAATAGAAAAAAAATGATATAAACGGTAAACGATTTGCTTATGTTATACTCCGTCCATCTGTTTGTTGTTGTTGTTTCGGGAATGGAGCGGTGCTGATTTCCCGAAACAGTTGTGGCGACTGAGTTTCGGGAAATCACTCCGCTCATTCCCGAAACAACTGTAATCATCAATTTAATTGATTTGTTGTTTCGGGAATGGAGCTACGCGGATTTACCGAAACAGTTGTGGCGACTGAGTTTCGGGAAATCACTCCGCTCATTCCCGAAACAACTGTAAATAACACTAATGTCATTGGCTCCATAAATAAAAAAACTCCTACAAATAGGTAATAGAAAAAAAATGATATAAATGGTAAACGATTTGCTTATGTTATTATACTCCGTCCATCAAACCACAGACTCTATTAGAATTGTTGCTAAATAATTTTTGAACTGTGATTTTTATGATTGATGTGATTTTTATGAGGCGAGTAATTATATTACTTAGCAATCACATTAATCATAAAAATCACATAAATCACAGTTCAAATTAGCAACAACTCTATTAATGATAACACGCAAAATTTATAATGCACCCTCTAAAAAATGACCGTTTTCTACGCGCGTTGCAACGCCAACCCGTTGATGTCACACCAGTATGGATGATGCGCCAAGCCGGGCGTTATTTACCAGAATACCGTGAAACTAGGGCACGCGCCAAGGATTTTTTGACTTTGTGCCAAACGCCAGAATTGGCATGTGAAGTGACTTTGCAGCCAATCGCACGATTTCCGCTGGATGCTGCGATTTTGTTTTCAGATATTCTTACCATTCCCGATGCGATGGGACTGGGTTTATATTTTAATGAAGGAGAAGGTCCGCGTTTTGAGCACCCTGTGCGTAATATATCACAAATCAATAATTTAGTTGTGCCTGATCCTAATGATGCCTTGCGTTATGTCATGGACGCAGTGAGTTTGATCCGGCGAGAGTTAGCCGGAAAAGTGCCATTAATTGGATTTTCAGGCAGCCCGTGGACGCTGGCGACTTATATGGTTGAAGGTGGTTCGACTAAAACTTTTCGTCATGTTAAAGGCTTGATGTTTGAGCAGCCTAAAGCCATGCACAGCCTGTTAGAGACGCTGGCAAAGGCAGTCACGGCTTATCTGAATGCACAAATTGCCGCTGGCGTACAAGCGGTGATGGTGTTTGACACTTGGGGCGGCATTCTTAGCACTCGCGATTATCTCGCCTTTTCTTTAAATTATATGCGGAAAATTGTCGCAGGTTTAAGCCGCGAATCTGATGGGCAGCGGGTGCCAGTGATTTTATTTACTAAAGATGGTAATGAATGGTTAGAAGAAATTGCGGCTACGGGTTGCGATGCTGTGGGCTTGGATTGGAAATTGCCTTTGAGTGTAGCGCGTGCGCGGGTGGGTGATAAGGTTGCGCTGCAAGGTAATATGGATCCTTGTGTTTTGTATGCGTCGCCAGAGCGTATTCGTGATGAAGTGGCAAATATTTTAACCAGCTTTGGTAGCGGTAATGGGCATGTGTTTAATTTGGGACATGGCATTCATCCGCAAGTTGATCCTGAACATGCGAAAGTGTTTATTAATGCAGTGCATGATTTGAGTAGAACAATATGATTAATAAAATAATTTTAGCAGCAAAAGGCTTTTGCATGGGTGCCGCCGACGTTGTGCCCGGCGTTAGCGGTGGTACCATGGCCTTTATTTTAGGGATTTATGAACGCTTAATTGCCGCCATTCGTTCTTTTGACGTGGTATGGTTACAACATGTCTTTAAGTTGGAACTCAAACCAGCTTTACAGCGCCCTCATTTTGGATTTTTAATCCCGCTCGTAATCGGCATTTTTTGTGCGTTAGTATTTTTCACACGAATTGTGCCATTGCCGATCTTGTTACACACGCACCCGGAGGCGATTTATGGGCTATTTTTTGGACTGATTGTCGGCTGCGTTGTTGCTCTACTGCCTGAAGCGAAACGATTTGATGCCTCAATGCTACTTTTTTTAAGCATCGGCATCGCACTCGGTTGGTTTATAGTCAACTTAGTGCCCACCAATACTCCTGATGCGCCTTGGTTTATATTCCTCAGCGGCATGTTAGCCATTTCTGCCATGTTATTACCAGGGATTTCAGGTTCGTTTATCTTATTGATTTTACGCAAATATGATACGATATTGAATGCTATAGGCCATTTTAATTTTATGGTTTTAATCCCCTTTGGATTGGGCGCATTGGCGGGATTAGTGGTTTTCAGTCGATTTCTTGGCTGGCTTTTGGATCGTTTTTATCGCGCGACTTTGCTGGTGATTATTGGAGTACTGATTGGCACATTATGGGTGATTTGGCCTTTTCAAGTCCGTGAATATGAAAAGGAACGCCTCATCAGTTCCACGCCATATTGGCCAGATGCTTTGACTCAGCCAGTTATTTATGCCTTGTTGATGATGGTGTTGGGCTTGGCATTGGTGTTGATTCTTTATGCCTGGGCTAAACGGGTGCCACAAAATTAACAATTAAAATGAGAGATTTTAGAGTCCAAGATAAATCTTGGACTCCATCGTCTTTTATTTCTGACTAGCATAAAAGTGAAGAAGATCATCAAGACTTTCTTCGCTATTATTATGGAATATAAAATATTCCAATGCGCTTGTCATCATAGATGACGAGGTGTCATTGTTATTCCTAAAGTCTGATAGGCGAACCTTCAAATAAGGCACCCATTGTCCAGCTAGAGTATTAAAAAGAGTCCGACCCTCAATTTTGTGGCAACCATCACAATATTGCTTGTGAAGTTCTTTCCCTCTCTCGGCTTTTTCGTGATCGAAATTCTGTGTATAACGCACAAGCTTTTGTTTGGAAAAGAAATCAGCCATCATTTCAATTTCCTCATCTGTGTAGCCTTTTGCAACCAATCCCATGATAGTGCTAGGACGTTTGCCAGTTTTCATATCTTGCATCGCTTTAATAAAAAGCGGTTTACGCATACCAGCAATACTGGGTGTCGCTGGACCAACACTGGAGCCATCATTCCCATGACAACCCACACAAGTATTAACCAACATAGACACTTGTGCTGCTGTATTTCTCTCAATCGCACTCACCATGAGGGTGACCATCAGTCCAGTAATAAGTAAGAGGATATATTTGAGTAAGTGCATCGTATTTTCTCCTTTAGTTTGCGAATAGGATAAAGTTTATATTTTTTTACACAAAAACACAATTAACTCTATAAATCAATTATTTAATAATGTATAAGTTTATTATATAATAAAGATATAAGTATTTTTAATATAAATAAACTCAATGTAAAGCACAATTCTGAATTTAAAAGCGTAAAAAAATCCTATTTCTTTAATAAATAGGATTTTTAGATTGCTAATGGAGTACAACTAATGGAAGACAACGAATGGTGCCAATTCTGAATTTAAAAGCGTCAAAAAATCCTATTTCTTTAATAAATAGGATTTTTAGATTGCTAATGGAGTACAACTAATGGAAGACAACGA
>Ga0209780_1005248_pt1 | contig 10186 bp, 6 predicted proteins | sample WorMetexBAHAMAS2_FD_187384 | JGI IMG/M metagenome (GOLD analysis project Ga0209780, IMG submission 187384) | Marine gutless worms symbiont microbial communities from Max Planck institute for Marine Microbiology, Germany - Inanidrilus exumae... | ecosystem: Host-associated > Annelida > Digestive... | reverse complement strand
TATGTTAGTGTGGTTAACATTGCCTTTTTATGATTTTTGCGGTTTTCGATCCGTCGCCGTTAACAGTGTGTATAAACTGCAGTTTTTTTTACATTTATTGTTATCTAACGCCTATGTAGCAGCTATGCAGCACTTAAGGATGACTGACTTGCCTAAAACAAACTTCCTTTCATCATACTAGAACGCTTATAGACCCACTTCAGGCAGCTTGTGCACAAAACGGAGTTAGTGTAAACTGTTTCCCTACAAGCCAATTTACCTTTCTTCTCTATTCTGTTGTACAACAAAAGAACACACAACAGTAGACAACATCAACTATAATACAAACTGCCATCTACTATGCTGTTTAGACTGTACAATGCTGGTGTTGGTAGGCTACATCCGTTTGTCAATTCACTGAGTCAGACATGCACAACAGAGACGCGTATTTTTAGTAGCTGCTAGGATTTCCTACCGCAGGAAAAGCATTTCTTTAGACATCTATGCTATCTTCCTATAGAAACCTTCATAGACAAACAGTCTAGAAAAAGCTGGCTACACTTTACTGGCTATCGTTGAAGTGGGCGCCTGTTTTCGTTTTGCATTTGTATTTCTGTAGCATAGATTTAGACGGATTTGCAAGATCGCGTTCTACATCGTAATTGTAACAGCGTTTATGTTACTAAATGTTTATCTTTACTAATAGTTCAGAACACAAGCGATGGAAACAGTAATTGTTACCATGGATATGATAGATAATGTCCACACCGTTTCTTTTAGTTTCGCTAGCAGTTGGTAGGCAAGTGTAGTGTATATATCATAGCAGCTACTAAAAACATGTCTCTGCTAGAGCACTAGCTACAGACATGGCAACACCATGATGCCACGTAGCTAGAGGCAAACCACACACATAACCGGTAATTTAAGCGTCTGTTACAGCTGAACTCATACCGTCAATTTCCATTCGTTATTACTGTACTGGCGACAGACAGCTGGCATAAATGAAGGGCTCTGACAGTAGGTCAAGAGAGAATTGGGAACCAGTGGGTTATTTTACATGGTTGGGGTCAGTTACACTGACACTGTTAGTTGGGTGACAGGAACGGCATCCGGCCTGTAAAAACCTGTGTCACTTATCCCCACTTAACTGGAACAAGTGGCTGATTGACTGAGTTACGGTATTACGTTTCTATTGACACAGAATAGGTCATTATTCGGCTTAAAGATAGGCTTCAGCTGGATTCACTTTATGACACATTTTGGCGGTGTTCACGCGTTCAGCTATAAAAAAACTCCGCCGAACGTGAACCGATTTGGATGAAATCTGGAGCACTCTGAGTACATTGTTGGCACTGGCCCTAGCAAATTCTGGGCACGATCTGCCCAGAAACGACAGCTGTACAGCCAAGCGAAATTGTTTTTTGTCAGATAAGCAATGCACGATTTCACCAATTTCCCATCGGCCAATTTCACGAAATTTGAACACAAAGTCGATCGGTGAGGTGATGAAAACTTTTGGAACAGAATTTTGAAAATTTTACCGTCAGGAGTCGTTTTCCCCAAAAAATGCAAAAATGTATCGATAAGTTTTAACGTCTTGCAACTTCAGGCTGTCATAACTCTGCGATGATTATAGACTGCCGAAAATTCACTATCAAATGTACCTCTATGGGATGTCTATTTTCCATCTTTGCCGTTGGAATCAATTCAAAGTCATTCAGCTGGCCTGTACGCTCCGTGCAAGAAACCTCCCCAAATTTTCGGTGCCGTACGATGTCCGATATTGGCTAAACCAAGTATGCCGCTGTGCCACCTGGCTGACCGACGTGGAAGAAAAGCAGGCCTGAATTGGAAACTGTAAATGAGTAACACAGCAGATAATGCTGACATCACTCAGTCGCAGGCACGTGACACTAGGCACTGTCAAATGTAGGAAGTAACAGCTTGTGCACAGATAGCCGAGCGCTTCGAGCCGAATAATGTATTGTGGGCATTCCACATAATACAGTCATTTAGTTTTAGAGATGTTCTTTCCAGCCAATCTGGTATTGAAGAAACTAAACCCAACACAACAAAAGCAAGCATGCAAGCAACACAGGAATAAACTGATCTAAGCTAACAGAAAAATACATAAATGGCAAACCTAAACAAACATAAAAACGAAATGTAAACCTAAACCAATATGCAAATTTAATAACTGTTCACATGTGTGTGCTTATCACTGTACACAACTGTCATACATAATACAGCACAGAATAGTTCTGATTTTTTCCCTACAAATTGTCGGGAGACAATCACCAGAGCTCAGATGTTGTCTACTGGAGGAAAAGGAGACTGGAACAAGTGAAGAAAACTGAGGGGACATCTGGGTCCATATCGAAAATGGTCATGAAAACAGTTGTTTGTTACCAGTTAGCTACAGAACATTGACACTAACCAACGACACAGTCAGGTTTATGCCAGCTACCAGCAGAGATGTGCAATCTCACAACTGGCAGATGAATGGTACTGCAGTGCACCACTGCCAATCAACCACTGCTCACGATAACAGACAACAGGATGCACAGTATGCATGCACGCGACTGGCCCACGCAGTAGCATTAGGCAGTCATTTTGTAGCACTCGTTTCTCAAGCAACTGTCCTTTGTCCGATGACCATGCAAATTGTTTGACACTTGACATAGAGTCATAGAATACTGACAAATATGTAATATTATTAGTCGGCTGAAATCAGGCACAAACAATGGCTTGAATGAGCGAACACTTTTTGATTATTTTGCACTGCATCTAATGGCAGACTTGACGGCTGCTAGATATGTGCTGAGTCCAATGTTTGCGAGATTTCAATTGCATCTTTCAGCATGTGATCACGCAGTGCCCACAATGCACTGACGGCGTTCTCGTGGTTACCGTCAGCTAGCCAGTGAACGGGAAGTTTGTCAGACACCGGCGTAGCAGACAGGTCGTCCGGTGGCTTCGCATACAGACTCTTCTCCCAGCCACCGACACTTCGACTTCCAGACGTCAGGCTCTCAAGGTACCTCCATCCAACAAACAATTCACTAAATATCAAGCAGACTGTTGTCGACATACAATAGCGAGACGTCTTTGCATGGGAAAGACATTACAGACACATGAAAAAGATTATTGCAAGCATTAAAATAAACGCCGTAAAGTGGGTTTCTGGCAGATCTTCAAAAGTTGGCATGTACATTGTGCCACTAGTCAAAATTTAAAGACTACGACAAAAACGTTTAACGAACAGTCACGCAACTACATGGTAATTTGTGCAATTGACAGTTCAGTTCAGCAGGGTACATCTTGCCTGTGCAGTGGTTACTGGTACTTTATACACTGGCAGATAGCATATACACCGTGTCTCAAAAAAAAAACAATCGACTTTTGATCATACACTTGACTTTTGATCATAACTTCTGCAAATGTATACCGATTTTCAAAATTCTTTCACTGTCAGATTCCCCAGGAAACTATCTATGCAATTATTACAGGGTCTTCCATCTCACCTTAACTGTACTACTGCACAGCCTTTCAAAATTCAAAAATCGAAAATTACAGCTGTACTTTCACTCATACCATCAGCGCATTAAAGACTTTGTGACAATGCGCTATACAAATCTACTTTTACCATTACCATTACCATCATAATTAATTGGTTTTACATGAAACTTAAGAAAACTTAACAGCAGTTATATGACAAATGCTAAAAAATATCACGTTGATAATTTACTTAATTTTATGCAGTATATGGAGCACAAAATGCAGATAATGCAAGAACGTTGAAAATATAATTTGATGACAAACTCCGTGAAGTCTATGCAACAAACGACTTCATCATTATCAGAAGGCGACAGTAGTGTTTGTAACTAACACCTACTGCAGTCTATCTACCTAATAAATTGTCTGAAAGTTAAAGCAAGTGATGAAAATGTCCATCTATGGTACAAGCACAACCTTGAACACGTTTACGCTATTCACTGGTACGAGCTTCATCAATGACTGTCAGCAGCAGCCCATGTTACACATCAATCATCCACTACTTCAGTTCGCTGACATCACGGATCCTCTTTTGAGCATTGCTGCATTGTTTTCCAGATTTTATAGTCATAGAATTCAGACTTGGGCTATTAAGGCGGCTGGCAGCCTCATTTCTTGCCAGATGAATTCTGACGTTTCACATGCAATATGCCATTGAATTCGGCAACAACTGTGATTTTCAAGTTTCACAAGTTAAGTTAATTCTTTATGACATGTGTACACAAAATGTTCTCAAGAATCTGACAGTGAAAGAATTTTGTAAATTGGTCTATATTTGCCTAAGTATGACCAAAAGTCAAGTGTATTGTTTTTTTGAGACACAGTGTATATACAAGAGCTCAGCTATCGCAGAGAAAAGGTACCAGCTTCTGTAAGATTATTCGTTGTATGCAGGATTGTTATGGTACAGTTCAGTTCATAATCAATAACAATGTAATGCCGTCAATGCCTACTCCGTGCAATAAACGATAGTTCGGGGACTTTCAGCCACGTGCATCAGTGTCACTGTTTACAATGCCAAGGTACTGTACCTACCACAAAGTCAACTAGTAACTTTCCAATTTTTCCTACTAACATACAAATAACCGGCATGCAAGCCTCCTTCAAACATGTAGCCTGTTTCAGTCTTTGTAATCATGCGGACATAGGTAGCCTATAGTAGCACCCGCATGCCTACATACTGCTCATAATTTAGAATTACACATTTTACCCACCGTTACGCATTAACTTTCCCATTTTTCATTCTGCATGTTACCTTATGCATTATGCAATTCCGCATTTTACTAACAGCCAATACTGGCATTTACTGACAGCCAATACTGGCATACCTGCTACATCAGTAAACAAAAAATCTTCTAAATATATTGAGATAACGTTCACAAACATTACACACACTCGACGATGCCATTTGCTGAAAACGTGATAGATAATAATTCAACCACAATAAACATTACAATGTATATTTAAGTAGGTAATCCTCAGAATGGTGGTACCAAATTCTGGAACCACGTATCCAATCCATCACCACCTCAAAACACTGGTCCTAAATGTGAAACTAGGGATCGGTTTATGAGTTACAGTTAACCTAACCTTAACTCCAAACGTAACCCTTAACTGTAGTTCCAGAGTTAGGGTTATGTTTAGTGTTAGGGTAACCCTAAGCCAAAATCCTAACCCTATACCCATGGAGTTAGGAATGTGGGACCAGTGTTCTGAAGTGGCAGTGGAGCAGAATTTGTGACCACCGTTCTGAAGATTACCTTTAAGTCTACTATATCTGTGGGCTAGATTATTGGGCGCATGCTACATAGAAATACTGTATCAGTTAGGGTTAGTAGGGTTCAGTCGGGTTAGTAGGGTCAGTAGGATGAATAGGCTTAGGATTAGGGGTAGTGTAAGGGTCAGGTCAGGTTTTAGGGTTAGAGTTCAGTTACTGTTTGATTGAAAGTGCACACATTGGCTGGATTCCGTGCACGGGGATCTGTGCACTGAAACCAGCCGATACGTCCGATGCAGTTTAGTCGGTCAGACAATTTTGTAACAGACATGCGCACCGTTATGCATTAACTTTCGGCATTTTTCATCCCGCATTTTACCTTACGCATTATGCAATTCCGCACTTTACCAACAGCCAATACTGGCATACCTGTTACAGCAGTAAACAAAAGATCTTTGAAATATATTGAAGTACCCACACAAACATTACATACACTTGACGACGCCATTTGCTAAAAACATGCTAACAATTCAACAATAATAAAAAATAACACAAATTACAATGAATACTCAACTCTACTATATCTATGCATTGGAAACAGGCCAAGTGGCAATCTCCATCGGAAAATTTGGAACTAGTGGGCCGAGTGCCATGTAGGTGCGAAAATAGAGTGCCTGGCGCGAGGCATAACGGATCAAGCACCATAGGTATGAGGCATAAGCGCTAGTACTGTATAAGTCGTCTGTCAGAGCAGCTCACCTCTTCACACTTCTTGTCTGCATCAGCAGCACTGGTCTGTGACTCCTTCACAGACACCTCCAGCTGACCCATACGATCGTCATCCATGTTCTGACGAGTTTCCAACACTCTCCGTGCTCTGCACATAACAAGTTCAGAAGCTAACTGTATAGATTTATGAACAGCACTTCTGAGCCTTCATACTAAATGGACTCATCAGAATTTTTACTGTTATGTGCATTCATGTCAAATATGAAATTTACTGCCTAAAGGAATATTCAATTCACTTATAGTAAATACTACAGAAATGCTTGTGTCCTAATTACAAGTTTCAATATTACATTAAATAATATTACTTTTCTTCTCAACATCAGTGTTGTTATGGTTCCAGAATTTTTATTGTTGGTTGATCTCAACTGGTCAACTGTGATCAAAGATTTTGGCGATCGGGGACGATACCGATTGACTGGTGCTCCCAGTCATATCTATGGAATGGCTGAAGCTAAAGTTGTCAATTTTGTATACAGGTAGGCTATTTCAAGTCCTAATCTACGGATGACAAATCACCCCTAAAGGAGCATGGTCAGGGTCACGTGACTCCTTTTACATTTTTGAGGCTGCAATCATATCTCTGGAAAGGCTGAAGCTCGCTTTGTGGAATTTTGTATGCAGGTAGACCACATCAAGTCACAGCCTAGGGATAACAAGCTGCCCCTAAAATGTGTGTAGTCAGGGTAATGCAACCCATTTAAATTTCAATCATATCTCTGAAATGTTTAAGCTAAGAGTCATCAAATTATGTATACATGTAGAATATCTCAAGTGTTAGCCTTGGGATGGCAAATTTAAATGGTTTAAGTGAACTGACAACTTACCAGATTTGATGTCTGTGTCTTCACCAACAGTGAAGATATGTTAGGCCATACAAAATGTCAAAAATGGGGTGGTTTGGGGTAGTTACGGGGTCATTCAAGTTCACTGGAAATAACGTCATGTGATAGAGTGCATATGAATTCCTGGCCTCCACAGTAACTATGGGCCTATGCCTATCTTGCACCATTTCTGAGATATAGCAAAGTATTGTTTGAAAATCGCCAATTTAGCCATGTCTGCTTGGTGCCCAGTTGGGGGTTTTCGCATCAGCATATTGCCGGGATCTTTGGCATCAGAAAACTAAGAGGCCCTAGCTAGCCCAAAAATGACAAACCATTCCTGAAAGGGGCGTGGTCAGGTCACGGAAACCAGTCAAATTTTGGTGGCATTAACCATATCTCTGAAAGGGCTGAAGCTAGAATTGCTATTTTGTGTACAGATAGGCTATGCCAAGTCCAATGCAGCATACGGACGACAAATCACTCTTGAAAGGGGCGTGGTCAGGGTCACATGATCCATTTTAAATTTTGGGGCCTCAATGTTATTTTTGGAATAACTGAAGCTAGAATCGTCAAATTTTGCATACAGGTAAACTGCATCAAATCATAGCATATGGATGACAAATCACCCCAAAAAGGGGTGTGGTTTGGGTCACATGACAGAGCTGGGTTCTGGGTCATGTAACCTCTTTACATTTTGGGAACTAAGTCTCGGAAATGGTGCAAGACAGAGATAGATGCAATAGAAGACTAATAGGAAATTATATGTGGCCTATGGAATGGCACCATTACCAATGACCTTGCATGACCGGGAAGGTCACTTTTGCTGTCTGAAATCTTTTTCACTCCCATACATCGGAAAATATCATAGTGTTTACTACAATACGTTTACACATGAATCGGTAAGCACACACGTACCTCGTAATTTTAACAATCTTTTCAAAAATTAAGGACTTCTCTAGGTCACATGCTGTCAAACTGTAAAGGTGCAAGATGGGAGTCGTTGTTACTACAGACCACTAATAGGAAGTGATATATGGCCTATAAATATTAAATAGTGGCAATTAGGATGACCTTCAGTGACCTTCAAGGTCATTCACCTACTGTAAGCCTTTGCAAACGTGATTTTTTCACAAGATTGCAACTGACATAGTGCGTTGTGTGGTCCCTTTGCAAATCGTGATCATGATACTGACTTCATATCAATGTTGACTATTACTTCACCCATGCAATCAGCGTATCAGTCTGTCCACTCGCATATCTTGACACCAAGTGTCAAAATTTCGCGCATGCACTTCCCTACATGTTACCTGTACAAATCGCTTGGTCCTCTTCTGATGACCGTTCAATACACTATGCATTTATGGTTTTGTGCAGGATGTTACGTCTTTACATAATGGAGCAAATGGGCCAAAATCAAGCACAAGTTACATATTGAGTTTGCCAGGTGGCGGCACTGGGGCAAAGTCTGATATCTACAATTGCCTTGCTAGAATATGTTTACAGACGCAAAATCAGAAACCGACACAAACGAAAAGAACATGCCATGGTCCATAAAGTGTACTGATTAGAAAGTGGTCAATGAAGCTCAGCAAGGGACAGTGGGCACTGACTAGGCGAGTTGGAGAAATCATGTGATATGTGTAGCTCTGTTGTCTAGGCAGGTGGGAGAGAGTGCAGTGGATTACTGCAGGACAGCAGGAACTCAACAAGACGTTAACTGTTGGAAATCATTCTACCACAATGGCCGTGACACTACACAGGTTGGAACTAGATGGGTTGCAGTGTACCTGGGGACACACTGCAATATAGCTCAAAGAGAGCGTTTCCCACCGGCATACTCAACAATTGACACAACTGTTTACCGGTACTTATATACTGATGCACAAGCTGTGTACTTCCTGCATTCTACAATATCTAGTGTCACGTGCCTGCGACTGAGTGATGTCAGCATTATCTGCCGGGTTACTTATTTCCAGTTTCCAATTCAGTATGCTTTTGTTCCATATGGGTCGCCAGGCACTGGCAGCAGTTCGCCATATTGGTTTTAATATGCAATATCAGACACTGGACGTTGCCGAAAATATAAGCAGGTACGAAACGTAGAGCCCATGGAAAATAGTTTAAATTGATTCTAACAGTAACTAGATGAAAAGTACTTTGAGAGAGTACAACTGCCCGCGAAAGTTTGCCCAATGGTGCTTCTTACGTGGGGCCATTTCGGCATTCAGGTACATTGTGTTTGCCAATTATGCGTACGATTAATCATCACCATGCTTGTGATGCATAAAATGTAAACAATCGCCGGTTTACAGAGTTCTTTGACAGTTGCTTCCACATCCCTCTAACGATCGTAACGAAACACAAACTTGGTCTTCCCTTTCCCCATAGGAACCTTCGCATAAAATTTGGTAAAAATCCATCCATAATCTTCTTAGTTGTCGTGGTCACAGACAGACACACAAACAACACCAGTAAAAACATATTCCCTCGCTTTCGCAGGGATAAAAATGGAAACTAGATATCCCATAGAGGGTCAGTTTAGTAGTGAATTTCCGGTGATTTGTAATCATTGTGGAGCAGCAATTTTTTGCGTCTTTTTGGAAAAACGACCCCATACGGTAAAATGTTCAAAATTCTGTTCCAAAAGTTTTCACCACCTCACCAATCGACGTTGTTGTGTTCAAATGTCGTAAAATTTGTCCGACAGGAAATCGATAAAATCGTGTGTTATTTACCTGACCAAGAAAAAAACAAAATTTTAGCTGCTTCACAAACTGTCGCTACTGTGCAGATTGTGCCCAACGTCTGCCAGGGCCAGCCCCCAACAATGTGTTCAGTGCTCAAGATTTCATCCAAATTGCTTCACTTTCGGTGGAGTTACAGCCGAATGCGTGAACACCGTTTTTTACCCCGTAGAGTATTTCCATGAAGGGCTCTTTGAAGTCTATAATAAACACTAATTGATGTCAGTGAGCAATGTAACTAACAGGCAGTTCCAGGAACCGACTGACTGCACTATAGGCCATTCACATTGGGGCACAGCATTGGATGTCTGGTCCATGACCATTCACTAGCGTATCGCATTGCAATCAACAATGGAATGGAACTGAATATTTGCTTCTCATAATAGAATATATTTGCAAAATGCTTTTAACAATGCCAATTAAAATTACAGCTGTCGCTTGTAGAGATGTTAATACCCGGGTACGTTGAATCCCTAGACCCGAACCGTCAATCCCGGGTCCCGACCGGGACCCGAAAGGGCCGAAACAGACGCACTTACGGCGAGTAGGCTAAGCTAACGTACGGGTCTCACGGCGTC
>Ga0209780_1005247_pt1 | contig 10186 bp, 12 predicted proteins | sample WorMetexBAHAMAS2_FD_187384 | JGI IMG/M metagenome (GOLD analysis project Ga0209780, IMG submission 187384) | Marine gutless worms symbiont microbial communities from Max Planck institute for Marine Microbiology, Germany - Inanidrilus exumae... | ecosystem: Host-associated > Annelida > Digestive... | reverse complement strand
TTGCTGGACCAGTTATTTGGAACTCCATTCCTGACTCCATCAGAGCAGTCGACAACGTGCACATGTTCAAACGCCTTCTAAAAACGCACTTTTTTAATCGACTGAACTGATTTTATGTTATTTCATTCAGCTGCTATTTTAACAGTTTTATCTTACATTGTACTGCCTAGCCGGTCCGGCTCGCGTACGCTGGGCATTAAAGACACTTCTATTAGATTAGATTAAATTAGATTAGATCAGTCCATTGAAGATTGCGGAGGAGGTATGGGGTGCCATTTTGCTATGGCAGCAGAAAAAGAGTGGCCAGTCGAAATTGTATTTTTTCCAGAACCGCAACCAGTGGAGGTCCCAGAGAAGATGTGTGACGTGGTCGTACTTCTGCGCACAACAGACCAAACGTGCCGCAGCATTAAGCATGGACTGTAGACAGTCCACCGGGTCACCGGGAAGACCAGCCAGAGTCACACTGCCATAATCAAGTCACGTCATGATCAATAACATGACCAGTGACAAAAGGATTGGCTGAGTGACCAGTCTATGGATACTTCAGAGTCGGCAGAGGGCGGCGAAACAGTTTGAGACAGCCTTTGAGACATGACTTCTCGTGGATAGGTCGCTTTCGATGTATATCCCCAGATTCCGCACGCACCTCACCGTCTGTACCATGTCAGAGCCAACGAGGAGAGGTATGTTTGGTAGGTATTCTTGTTGCCAGGGTGGCGTGCACCGTAACTGTTCTGTTTTGGTAGCATTCAACTGCAGACGGTTTGATTGCATCCACTCTAACATGCTTACGACACAAGTTAAAATGCGCTGCTGGAGGGCAGGGGCTGCACAGGATCCATATATCTGGGTGTTGTCCACAGAACCGTGAGAATGCTGCTCCGTTCCATCAATGAGTCTTGAGTAGATCTGTACAGAAGGAAGAGGATCAGTTCAAGAACCGATTCTTGTGCAACTCCACACAGTAACGATGACGGAGTTGATCTGGATCCTCTGTAATTGACAGACAGCTTTTTCTCATGGAGGTAGGAAGTTATCCAGACTAGCACAGTGCCAGTGATGCCGTAGGTTGTCTTGAAGCAACGCAGCAGAGTGGCATGGTCTACCATATCAAATACTGCGGAAAGATCAAGCAGCGTCAGTACCGAAAAATCACCCCGTCGAGTGCATCGAGAATGTCTGACAGAACACGCAACACCGCGGTTTCTGTGGAGTGGTTTGCACGATGCGCCGACTGGGCGTCTGGCCGCAGACTCCACAAGTTGAGATGCTCGATGAGCTGGTGGCCCATTAGAGCGTCAATTGACAGCCACAGTTGGCGTGGCGTGGAACGTTCAGCGTCGACTTTCATCTGCCAAAATGCCTCGCGTTTCTGGTTACATAGGTCGCAGTAAGAACGTCGCTCAGGTGGTGATGATGATGACAATGATTCTATGTTATTAGTCTTCTGTTTTAGTTACATGCAGCATATTTAGCTGGCAGTTCGTCACCTAAAGTTAAGCATATGTTAGGCATTTCTTTCTTGTGTTGTATCATATCACATTTTCAGTGATTGTATACAAGCTATGACTCATTCTGCAGTATGCAGTAATCTGAACTAGCCAGAAGCACTTTGTGTGCATGTTTTGGTTATGGGCCACAGGGTGAAAGGCTTCCCTGTTATATTTTGATGTCAGAACTACACAGATAATGCTAGATGGTGTATTTGAAGTAGAAAAGATATGTCGTTTCTAAAATTGGTTCAGGAGTGATTTCCATGCACTGCACTGATTTATCTTGGTAATGACAATTAAACTTGGAGGTGGTTAGCAGCAATAGCAGTTAATTGATTTCTTGCAGCCAAAAGCGGGATTGGTATAATAAAAAGACAAACATCTACAGTATGCACATAGTATAACACTTTTACTGGCCTGCCTAATGGGCCAGTATTGTTTTGCTCGCTGGCGTCTGTCGTCGTTGTCTGTAACACTGCCGGCAGGCGGGCCGGCTGTATGGGCGGTCGGGCTGCCGACACTCCACGGCGGGCCAGTCGTGTTACGTCCCATTAGGGCGACACATTGTTTGTTATTGAAGTTACTTGTGGTCAGTTAATTGAAAGCCGCAAGGCATTTATTGATAAGGATATATTTTGTATAAATGTTAATAAACTGGCCAGATGGACTTTGATATTATATCTTAGTTATAAAAAATGTAAAATAGTAAAAGTGTCCAGTTTACAACTAAGGGTAGAGGCAACAGTCATAGCTCTAAAATGGCAAATGTCACTTTGGTAGGACTTTTACTTATAAGAGCACAAGTGTGTCTAGATACTGCAAAAAGTCTTGGAACCCCAATTTTGAACCTAATTTGATCTGTAGATTCCCCCAAAGTTTGTAGTTTGGTAGACTATTTCATCTTCTACTAACCCGAAAAATATAACCCTAACCCCTAGGTGTTGAGATATGCATGTAAGTCTTCAAAGTTGACATATTGTGGAATTTTCAATGAATATCTCCCAGTGGCATGAAATTCAACCACAGTATATGGCATAAAAAGTTATGCCTAGTGAAATTCTGACTCACGTGCATCTTGATGATTTAGCTAGAAAACTGCAAATTCCCACACTTCTTCAAGTGGAATAGTGTGGAATTCTCAGCATAGTGGACCCTGTAAATAGCACGCCGTTGCCAAAAGGACCATAAATTGGAGAGTACAGACCACATACTACTGACCAGAATAAGTTTGCACATGCTGCCGCAGCACGTGTATTACAGTTAGTAATATTATGTTCAATGATTGTAGGAATGATGATATCAGCTTTTGCCAAGGCAGGACAAGTGCTGGACGATGCTGTATACTTACAGAGAGCACTTGAAGCAATACAGTTTGTGCAGCGAGAATTATATCGGACAAACTTGTCAGCATCTGCTGATGGTGGCAAACTTCTGCGTAGTTGCTATGTTGATAGCAGCACGCCAGATATTGTGCATAGGTTTGTTTCACTTTCGGTTTGCAAATAGTGCGCATTGCAAGTTATAGTCTGACATTGTCATAGTGTTGATGGGGCATCAGGAAGAGCATTTGGTCTGTAAAAACTGAGTGATAGGTGCTAATGTGGTTATCTGTTTGGAGCAAGGTATGAAAGATACATGGTCCAGCTGATGCCACTGCCACCACATCGTCTCTTTGTTTCATTGAAATCCAGAAAGGTTTACCCTTCTGGTGCCGGATTACCCGGGTTTTCCTGAAATAACACTAATTTAACAGCTTCTTTGCAGCACAACTCAGGTGAGCCAGCGCCAGTAAAGTAACCCATTCTGGATTTTCATGAAGCAGTCACATCACTTGGACCATATGCAAGTCATTTGCATTGTTTCAGACAGGTAAGCATGCCAGCATTTTGTCACTCAGTTATTTACAGGCTCTTTATAACGCCCAACCAACTGTATCAAAACATCAAAAGCAATGGGCTGTCCTGAAAAGAAGGTAATTAACCAAGTGTTGTTGTTGTTGTGTTATTTGTAAACTTGTCGGTAGTGTAGAGATTGCTATAATATTCGGTTGTTTTCTGTGAGTAGTTGTCGGCACTGTGATATCTGCATTATTATGGACCCTCCTTGTAGCAGGCCTTTTGTTCTGTTCTAAAGACTGCCATAGCTCAAACATGGAAAACATAGAAGTCCGAAATTGATAACAAAGTTCCTGTGTCATCTAACTGACAGGTCCAGTTTCAAGGTCAAACGTCAAGGTCACAAGATTAGCATATCGCTGTGTGACAGTGGCATTATTTGCATGATCCTCTGTTCGTCTGTTTTGATACGGCTTATAACGGATAGACAGACAAACACGGGGCCACAGCATATGCTGCGCTGTCATAGCATCTTGCAGTCAAAACTGCAATTTGTACACAAGGTAATGGCGGCATGGCACATTGAAAACACCAAAAATCAGAAAAGATGAGCAGAAATCAGCATGACTCTGACATTTGAACGATATTCTGCTTGGCAAAATGCCAGTAGAGCTACATAGCATGACAGATTTTAGTGTTTACACCGGAGTTATTTTGTTTTTAGCAAACAAGTGATTTGTGGTTTCGTTGATGATTACACTTTCATGGTGCGTGCCTGTCTTGACGTGTACGAGTCACTGCATGACGAGCGTTGGCTTGAGTGGGCCGTGGCCCTGCAGGACGTTCAGGATGCTCTGTTCTGGGATGAAAAGGACTCTGCATACTTCACAACAACACTGGATGATTCTTCCCTCATTCTGAGGCTGAAAGAAGGTCTGCTGTCTTCCATCAGCTCAGTTTCAGATTTACTGACTTGATATGATATAGTGACACTTTACTGATGCTGCTGTTTTATAAACATTATAAAATGTTACATCCATGGAACAAGACAGTATTGCGATGAATTTGGATTTCTGTCTGTGTGTTGACCTGCGTGATAGCAGGATTACTCAAAAACTTATGAATCAAATTACTAAAATTTTTAACAGGAATTTGCTATTGATTCTTAAATTGGATGACTGTGCCCCTTTATTAAATTACTTTCATGTGCAGAACTGAAACTAACAAGCAATATTAGCATTATTTTGCTGGGTCATTGACTTGTGTCTAAGTATGCCACCACGTGGAAACTGGATGAAACATCTCGCCGTTTTTGATTCTGGCCTATTCGCTCCATTGTGCAAAAACATGACATCAGCCACAATACCGGAAGTGCAAAACATATTGCATTCCCTTTAGAGGAGAACCAAGTAACATGAGCAGAAAATTTGGTGAGCTATGCAAGCTGACAGACAGATGGACAGACACACTGACTGCAGTAGTTCACACACCGACAATGGGCAAAGTAATTATGGGTGTACACAAAGTGTTGTACAGTACATAACACAACCATTTTTCCACCATAATGCAGGTCAGCATTCATGATATGGAGATGATGTTATTATTATTATTATTATTACAAATGTACTTATTTAAGTGACACTGTTATGCGGAATGCTGCAGGGGCACTTTACACAGTCAATAATGTACCGGCATATAAAATAGTAGGAAACAGTGAAATGGCAACTAGTGGCCCAGAAAACCCGAGTAATAAAGAAATGTTTTCAGTTCTCGTCGGTAGGTGGTGAGCGATGATGCAGCCCATATGGCTGACGGCAGACTGTTCCATGCCCGTGGAGTGGCAGCAGTTGATCGCCTGACAGGCGGGACAATCAGAGTTGCTGTGGCTGACGAGCGCAGGTGACGGCGGCCCGCGACGTCAGCTACCCGGCAGATACTGTCCACGAGGTAGGACGGAGCTGTGCCATTGAGACAGCGGAACGTCAGAACACAGAGGCGGAACCGTATCCGGTCTGGGACGCGCAACCAGTGGAGATCGCGCAGGAGCAGCATGATGCATTCAGAACGCCTCACTGAGAAGACAAGTGTTATCTATGGATATGGTGTAGTTAACACCACTGACAAAGACTTTAGTGTCTCATTTCTAATCCGAATGCAGTAGTTGATGTCAGCAAGAGCAATTGGGCAGTAAAACTTTGTTTTGACAAAAGCCTCCGATTCTTAACTGAGGGTGCTGGCTAACACAGCTTTACCTGTAATGGTCAATGAACGGTTGATGTTGTATATAGATCACCCTCAGTTCTTTCTTGTTCTTTCTTTCATTCCAGCTTACTTCTGGACATCACACTGAGGTCGTGTAATGGTCCACTGTACTAGCCCAGGGAAAGAAGGGGAATTGGTAAATTGGTAGGTGTGTGCGGATGTGTGCGTGAGTGTGGGGAAGGCAGGGTTAGTAGGAGGTGAACAGTTTGTTGGGCATTTTTAGCACTACCTTTGTAGGCGTGACTTACTGTCTGGCTTAGCCTTGACTGGCGCTATGTGTTGCACCAGCCATTGGCCAGCCAAGTCTATTTGCTTCAGTTTGCGCTGATGTGGCTAACAGCATTGACGCTGCTGACCCTTTTTTCCTGTTTGTTCTTCATGTGTGTAGGGAATTATTTGAAATAATTCTTTGGTAGCCGGACATGCCCGGGCTGAGGTTTAAACCCCGGCTCCTGAGTACGTCACACTCTACTGCACATGGCGCCCGAGTGCTTTGACCACTGCGTTGCATGGGCAAGTCAGCACCCCCAGTTAAGAATAGAGGATTTTATTGGAGTGTTTTGTAGCCCACATTAAGGAGAAAATGCTAGAATTGTCCTCAGCATGATGTTGTCATACATAAATGAATTAATCTTTTTTTCCAATTACAGGGATTTTTTCAGGCTTTGTGGAGGATAGTACCCTCTGGGTGTTTCGTATACAGTCGTTGCCTTGATAGTATTTAATTGAACGACAGGAAAGACATTTGGCTATAAAAGTCATGTTGTAAGAATTCCCAAATGTAACCTAACTCTCAAAAGGTAGGCCACTTAAAAGGAAAAATTACAGTAGTAGTATTCAGTTACTGTGAAGTCAATCTTATGTAGATCAAGATGGTGCTGAACCTAGTTCCAACAGTGTGTCAGCACATAACTTGCTCCGCCTGGCAGCAATAATGGACTCATCATCTTATCGTGAACGGGCTGAAGCAATTTTTGCCGTCTTCTCTAGTCGTCTGGAATCTATGCCAGTTGCTGTTCCTGAGATGCTTCGAGCACTAATGCTGCACCGCCTTCCAGTACTGCAGGTCTGAGAATTTGCCACTTTTGCACTCGATTGGTTAATCACATTTATTATGTGTAGCATGTTGGTATCGATCAACGAAGTTTATGTACATTGAGCCCAGTTAATGCTGGGATGCGTGCCCGTCTTTGGGAGGGTAAACCATGTCTTCTTGTAACCAGCTACCCATGCCAACCCAGCCTGGCCATCTTTTGTGTTTAGGAATAGTGAGCACCAGCAAAGCTGGAGCATAAACGGTCTCACCACGCAGTGCACTAGCCCCATATCCATGGTGTCGCAGCGTAAGCTTGGCGTAAGGCAGTGGGCTACAGAAACAGAGATCAGCGCCACCCTGTGTGAGCCCAGATGGCAGGAAAGCACTTTACTTTTCGCATAATAATATTCAGTGACGTAATACTCGAGTCCAACCAGACTACTTGATCTGGACTGGAGTCTATTTTTGAGTCATACTTGGTCAAATCACTGTTGGTGATAACTGAGGATGTTTTGAATGTCATGCCACTAAAATGTAGGAATGTCGTTTTTCGTTATTTTGTGTAGTCTTTCAAGCTTAATCTCGGAAAATTTAACTTTAGATTGCATATTTATTATGTGTAGCATGTTGGTATTTAGTGAGCACCAGCAAATCTGGAGCATAAACGGTCTGACCACGCAGTGCACTAGCCCCATATCCATGGTGGTCTGTCTGCTTCCATGCTTAACCACAGCTGTTTCACCTGGCGAAATTTATTGCAGACTTGAATCAGATATGGGTTAGATACTATATAGTTGCATGGTCACAGTCCAGTAGTAGTAATATATAGTTCGTCTGCAAACGTTATATTGTTAGGTTTGAAATGTTTATAAGTCGGCAAATATTTTGTTGAATTGTTTCTGTGCATATGGTATGTTAAAGTTAGGTAAGGTACAGCCATAGTCCCATAGTGGCTGGTGCTGATTTCCGAAGCAGACAGCCTGCATGTGACGTTAGTGATAAAACAAGCAGTAGGCTGCCATTGCTTTCTGTCAGGCCTGTTGTTACCTTCCCGCTTCAGAGCATCACTGCCCTTGGCCAGCAACATTTTATAGTGCTTGGTGAATAGAGGCACACGTTTGAACAACTTGTCTAGTCTAGGATCACTGCAGACAGCAGAACAGCCAGGGATTGAACCTGACATGCAGGCTCTAGATTGCTAATCCTACCTGTTGCACCACCACACCACATTCTGTCTACGTACTGTTGCATTTCAGTAAGTGGTACAAAGTAGTGGTGCTGATATTCAAGCAGAGGCCTGAGATTAATATCTTACTGGCTGTTTTACAGGTTGTCATCTGTGGATCACCGTTATCGGAAGACACCAAAGCGATGATACAGTGTGTGCATTCAAAACATTTGCCCCGCAAGGTTTTGATTGTACTTGATCCAGCCAAACAAGACAGCTTTCTGAGAAGTCATCGTCGGTCTCTTGATTCATTCACACAGGTCGATGGACGTGTAACTGCACATGTGTGTGACAACTTCACGTGTAGTTTGCCTGTTACAGACATCACTGCTCTTGACAAACTTTTGTCCGATAGTGCTGCTGCTGCTGCAGGTGATTTTGAATAATATTTGTTGTAAATGTTAAACTAGTTATATACTGCACGTGACTACTTTTTATCGATTATTTTAGTTGTCCAGGTAGACCAATGAGCCCAGTGTGTGTGTCTGTGTGCCTGGACTGTAACTTTTGAACTCTTGGTATGCTGGTTCACCTTCACCCAATCTTGGTAAATTCAAAGGTAAGGGTCATAGTGCATGATCACGTGATCACAGTCGGCTTTGGCTGCAGTTGAAGTTGACTGAAATGTGACACTGAAGTGGGGAAAACCAGTTACAGCACAGTGTGGAAACTGCAGACAGTAACAACACACTGTGTCAGTGTGGTGTACCTTACGCCATTGCTCGTTTTGGTTGTTTGTTGAGTTCGACGTGTTAAAGTGGTAGTTGCGACCTCGATTGAGGGTTTTCTAGTTAGTTTGCCCCCGCAGGAACGGTTGCGAAGTATTGTGATGCGTACGTGTGTATGTATGTGTGTGTGTGTGTGTGTGTATGTCTGTCCATGAGGATATCTCTGGAACCACACGTGCGATCTTTACCAAATTTTTGTGCATGTTGCCTATGGCCGAGGCTCAGTCATTCTTGGCGTCGTTGTGATGCGTTATGTGCTTCCGTTTCTGTGGATCACATCATGTTTTTTTCTATAATGGGCCATATAGTGGTATGAATTTCGCTACGAAGGACGGATTTCGCTTAAATTTACGTATTTACCACAAAGTCAGACAGAATTCAATTTCCTGTTATTAAAGGGTTGACTATTTCAAAATTATTCTCAAACTGAAGTAAAAGAGGAACGGAGAAATTTAACAATTAATGGGCAAGTGCATGTCGTGATAGGTATTGTTATTGTTACTATGGTAATGGTGAATGTTGACGGAGAAGAGAGAGTTTATTTGCCACAAAAAATAAGAAAAAAAACATACAAAATCATAGCAAATGAAGAACAGTATTACCAATATTCAAGTTGATACGCAATTTTTCTTCACTAGATGCACCAAACACAGTATAACAACTTTTATTTCTGCTTAAACTAAGTTTATTTTCTATAAACCACTCACTGATGAGGAGTATTATTTTCATGCATAGCTGTAGCTTGCAGGTCTTCAGCATATTTACCGTAAATAAACAATATACCAATAAAGAAACAGTATACCAATGACTTGATGCGTTAATGGGACTACTTAGGTTAAGGAAGTATATAGAGTTAAGGGAGAATTGAGCCCTGAGAATCATAGTCGTCCATCTGCAAACATACCAAGTTGAGAAATTCGTGTTTGAAAGGTTTGCAATGACCACTCACGACACGATACGGTAGATTAACGTGCGCTCAAGAGCTGACGAGATGGCCAGCTTAATCTAGTGCACGGCCCAGAAACGAAAAAATCAGGAAAAAAATAAAATAAAAACCGAGTATTTTAGAAGAAACGGTCCAGGCAAAAGTCCGTGGAGGCAGTCCAGGAGGAAGAAGTGAAACTACGGGGGTCAGGTTTTGTGAAAGAGATAGGTTTTAAGCCGGGAGTGAAAGAGAGATTGAGTTGTTACAAAGTGGTGAATCAGAAGAGGAAGAAGTGATTGGTGGTCACTTGAAGCATGGTATGACAAAGGATGCATTCATCGCCTTGCAATACTTGCCGCAATTACTACGACCTTTATTATTCTGCAATAAAGCAATACATTTGAGAAAAACGTGACTGCTATGCACAGCCCAGAGTAAGAGGTGCGAAAGTATATTGTCATTACTATGTCTGTGTATCTGTTTCTCTGCTAGAATATCTCTGGAACTACACGTGCGATCCTTACCAAATTTTTGGTGCATGTTGTCTATGGGCGATTTACATGCGCTGTAAAGCTGACGAGATCGCCTGCTTAATGTAGCGCACGGCACAGAAACGAAAAAAATGAGGAAAAAACAAAAACCAAGTAGCTCAGAAGAAACGGTCCAGGCAATAGTC
>Ga0209780_1005246_pt1 | contig 10187 bp, 7 predicted proteins | sample WorMetexBAHAMAS2_FD_187384 | JGI IMG/M metagenome (GOLD analysis project Ga0209780, IMG submission 187384) | Marine gutless worms symbiont microbial communities from Max Planck institute for Marine Microbiology, Germany - Inanidrilus exumae... | ecosystem: Host-associated > Annelida > Digestive... | reverse complement strand
AAGTAAACAGTTGTGTCGCCTGTCGAGTACGCCGGTGGGCGCCGTGCTGACTGCCTGTACACCGGGATCAGCTCTTAGCCAAACGCTCGGTAACGAGTATGGGAAGCCTTCACCTTTTACTTTTTTTACTTCATATTACTGACTCCCAGTAGTTAAAGTGAGGGATGAAGCAATGGCTCAGCTCCTACTTTTATTAGCCTCGCCTGAACACCATGTAGACTACCCTGCCAAAATGTGGACCAGCTTTATATCTCGCCCCTACATCACTCTTTATGATATGTATATGCGTTGCTTTCACATAATTATTGTCAGCTGATTTATTAACATTTGTATTATATTGTTATATTATGTTCATGTGCATGGTAATATTTATAATATTTACGCTGATTTCTTATATGATAATCGTACGCCACTGGCAAAGACAAGTCGTAGCCTGTTTGTAGTCTTAATTCTAGTTTTGTCGGTTCTCCGACCGTCCGACGACGGCTGTCAACTGTGATGAATGATGAGCTGGTTCTTGCGACAGGACGAGTACGGTACGGCGGCGTACAAGACGGTGGAACTGGACACTTTCCTTGACGACAAACCGGTACAGCATCGCGAGTGTGAAGGACATGAGTCCGATCTGTTCCTCTCGTACTTCACTGATGGAGTCATGTAAGTCAATACAGCCTATACCGGTACGTGTTCGTTTGCTTAAGGTGGCGCAAAAATTCGCACCGATGGCCATTGGGTGCCAACATGGTGTAACCTCGTTCTCTTGTCTGTAACTTAGCCAAGTGATGGTCAATTTTTAAAATTCTTTCGCCTTCAGATTCAGTGACTTTCAAGTCGTCCCGCCACCCCCAGCAGTAAGTGACAGACGGGGCGTGGGACTTGTTGACGCTGTAGGTTGTTGGAAGGCGGCGCTGACACTGGCTTCCATCACGTTGAGCCGGAGAAATACACACCGCGACTGATGCACTTCTGTGGACAAGGAAGTAACGTGGTCGTCAGAGAGGTCTGTTTCGTTTCATTTGTGTGCTTCATTATTCATTGTCAGTTTTAGAGAGAAAATACGATGCAAATAGAATTTCTAACTTAAGTGCAAAATACAACGACGTAAAGCAGATTTGTCAAAACCTTTGATACGATACGATACGACACGGTAGATTAACGTACGAGATGGTCAGCTTAATCTAGCGCATGGCACAGCAACGAAAAAAATAAGGAAAAAATAAATAAAAACAAAATCCGAGTAGCAAGAAGAAACGGTCCAGGCAATAGTCCGTGAACGCAGTCCTGGAAGAAGAAGTGAAACTACGGGGGTGGGGTGTAAGATTTGTGTGTGTTTTTCTGAGGCGAATAAATACAGTCAGTCAGTCAGTCAGTCTACACCGAATTTGGCAAACGATCACTCAGTCACCATGCCACTAGAATCTGGAACGGAAACAAGATTTTCCTTTCTGTTGTTTCCTGTTTTGTCCGAACTGGACGAGCGTAACTGGACTTCCATCGTTTGCATTGTTCGTATCGGAAGCACAGCCGTACAACCTGTATCCACTGTACGTGACCTTGGGATCATGCTGGATGCCGAAGTCACTATGAGCACGCACGTCTCTGCTGTCGTCAAAGCAAGTTTCGCGGCACTGCGACGGATCCGTAGCGTGCGGCGTTCCATACCACGCCGTGCCTTACTGGCCTTGATTCGAGCACTGGTGGTCAGTAAGGTCGACTGCTGCAATTCAGTGCGAGCTGGTGTATCCGACACCCTGCTAAGACGGTTGCAGTCCGTATTGAATGCTGCTGCACGGCCAGAAAGTCAGAACACATCACTCCGTTACTCTGTGAACTCCATTGGTTGAGAGTTCCAGAGAGGATAAAGTTTCGGCTTTGTGTTCTGGCTTTCCGATGCCTTCATGGTACAGCGCCACGGTACCTCGCCGAGACTTTGCATCTGACAACCAGCCGTAGTTCCTGCAGTCGCCTGCGGTCTGCTGCCACGTCAACACTGATCGTTCCAGCTACGCGACGACGGACCCTGGGTGACCGTGCGTTTCCAGTTGTAGCTGCCCGTGCCTGGAACTCTCTGCCGTCTTTCGTCAGAGATGAACAGTCACTGGCGGCCTTTCGACGGCAACTAAAGACAGAACTTTTAAGGACATCCTTTGGCGAGGACGCTAATACCTGAGCCGCGTCAGTGTTAACACGTGACTGTTTACTGTTTGTTAGGTGGCCCTGCAACGTTTTGTGCGTGATAGTGCCACCCTAAACATCAACGTTTATAATAACAATAATAATAACGTTGTTTGGTCGAATTAGCGAGGGTGGCGAAGTCTGCCGACTGCATCTGGTTAAACCTTAAATTTTGCGTTGAAACTACATTGACACCGCCACTGCTGCTGCTACAGTCTGACGGCTGATGCTCAGGAGCAGGTGACGGTGGTCACACTGGTCAGGTGGGTCTGCGCGACTTGCTACTGGTGCTGGCGCGCGTGTCCGGCGAGGAGGTCTGGCGAGCAGTGTTCGACAAGTTCGACATGGACGGCGACGGGTTCGTGACGCCCGTCGACTACGTCGCCATGATGACGCAGATCTACGGCGGCCAGCCGCCGACTGTCGCCGAGGTCTACGCCACTTTCCATGTCGCAGACGACGACCGCGACGGACGCATCAGCTACGACGGTAGACAATGGTTCATCACTATTGACTAAGTCTATTTGTTTGCTGAATAGCTTCTGCTTGTTGACACACAGGCCCCGTGCATGTCTTCAACCACTGTTCCTAATTGACGCATGCCCTCCGCAGTAAGTAAGTAAGTAAGTAATCTTTATTGCACAAACGTCAGACGCATCTGTGTTACATACAGTACTGAAAAATTAGAACGTGATACAACTAATAAAAATGTTTTAAACATGAACGCAAATACAAATACACATACAAATTGCAGTGGTTGCCGCGGCGTCGAAGACATGGTTGTTAAAGCTCTAAAGACAGAATCGGTGGATGGCGATAGATCCCCGTCATTCTCTCCTACATGAACATCGCTTTAGTATTACTTTCTGTATTGCTATTGTTATATTCGGCTCGAAGCTAGGCTTCAGCCAAATATTGGATTTACTTTACGGCGCGTTTTAGCGGTGTTCACGCGTAAGGCTACACGTCCGCCGAAAGTGAACCGATTTGGATGAAATCTGGAGCACTCTGAGAACATTGCAATTTAATCATAATTATACAGGACTGGGCTAAACATAATAGCATGATCATAAATAAAGGTAAAAGTAAGGAAATTATTTTTTATAATCCTAGAGTCATGACTGCACTTCTCCCATATTTTTGGCAGTGAACAGGTTTCATCAGTTAAGCTGCAGTGCTTGGTATTTACATTCAAGACTAGATGGCTGTATTGTGTGGAATGCCTACAATACAATACTCGGCTCGAAGCGCTTGGCTGTCTGTGCGACTGTCTATGTGGGCGTCCAAAGATAACAAGTGGTGAAAGTAATTTGACATTAGGCGCATCGCCGCTGTAGACAGACGGTTCAATGTAATTCGACAGGTGACGGCAATGTGTCCCATCAAAGTCTGCCATGGCCAGCCCCCATCATTTGGCTCACAATGTTCTAAATTTCATCCAAATCGGTTCACTTTCGGCAGAGTTGTAGCCGGCCGTGTGAAGGCCATCAAAAAGCGCCTTAAAGTGAATCCAAGTACTCGGTGAAGCTATAGCTTCTCGCCGAGTAAAAAAATTAAGTTGTGATATGCATATTTTAAACATATTATCACTGTTTCAAGTCAGAGACTCCATGTACTTAAGGCTTTGAGGCGTCAAGGTCTTAGCCTAGAATTGTTACATTGTGTGTTTCATGCTATAATTGTCAACTAAATAGCTGTATTGTGTGGAATGCCCACAATACAGTATTCGGCTGCAAGGGGTCCGCTGTCTGCGCACAAGCTGTTTACTTTCTGCATTCGACGATGCCTAGTGTCACGTGCCTGCGACTGAGTGTTTTTATTTCGTTTTAATTTTGTTTGTCTAGGGCAACTGTAAGTGCCAATTTATTCTGCACCTTGTTGTCCCGCTCATTAATGTTTCGTACAAGTTTGCGTCTATGTGACTGCATGAGCAAATAAAATAAAATAAAATGATGATGATAAATCGGCCTTTTGTAGCACCAGCACTGCGGCATACTATGAGTAACTGTTTTAATACGCAATATCGGACATCGGACGTTGACGAAAATTTGGGTAGGTAGGCCTACATTTTCTGCACGGAGCGCACAGCCCAGGGAAAAGATTTTGAATTGATTCTAACGGCAAAAATGAAAACTAAAGAGTCAGTTTGGTAGTGAATTTCCCGCGATCTGTAATTACTGCGGAGTCATGGCGGCCTGAAGTCGCAATACGTTGAAATTTTGTAAGAAATTTTAGCGTTTTTTGGAAAAACGACCCCTTACGGCAAAATTTTCATAATTCTGTTCCGAAAGTCTTCACCGCCTCACCGATGGACGTTGTTGTGTTCAAATGTCGTAAAATTTGTCCGACGGGAAATCGGTGAAATCGTGCGTTATTTAGCCTACTTGACCAAAAAATACATTTTGGCTGCCTCTCAAACAGTGTCGCTACTGCGCGGATCGCGCTCAAAAAATCTGCCAGGGCCAGCCCCCAACTATGTGCTCACAGTGCTCCAGAGTTATAGTCGAACGCGAGAACATCTGTATTTTTGCCCCGTACAGTATTTTCATGATTCGCCCGAAGCTATGCTTCGCTTTGGGCGAATAATAACATATCGTCAACAGTTAAATGATTGTGCAATAAAATTGGCAATAGTGTTACATCAACCTTATTAAATTAATACTGAAGTAATCAGGTGCCTGCTGAAAGACACGTGCATGCTGTTTGTAGAATTTGTAAAGAAACTGATGCAATGAATTCATCGGCTGATCAGAAGAATATGTCATAATATATTATCAGACTGTTTATTGGCACTGTCTGAATAATGCTGAAAAATTTCGCACAAACCAAATAGGCCTACCTACATTACGCCAGTGCTCAAAGAATAAATTGCCGCGAGATCGTGTCTATGCTCGACCAATGAAATAGAGGCTGCACGGGAATAGAAATGGCGGGAATGCCGCGGATTTCGCTGAAAATTCGGGGAACAGGAACAGATGTTGCGGGAATGGGGTGGAACTAAGTGTTACGGGAACACACTGAGGGAATGGAATTCGTTCATGCGGGAACTCTGCGGGCCAACTGTTTTGGAAATCTTGCTGACGATAATAATCCAGGTGCATGCGGTTTTCAGACAAACCTTTACAAATGACTTGCAGCACAGACCTTTGCTGACACTCCTTCACGAGCGTCTCCTGAGCATTCGTTCACACAGAAGCGGCGGCACCCCGCGACGTCGCACGGCACGCAACGCCACTTACCCCCAACGCAACGCATCAGTTGTCAGACTGGTGTTTCTACAGACACGGTTTAAATAAGAAATGACTAATAGCACCAATTCAGTTAGAACGTTAGGCAAGTTGTCCTGTTAAATGCATTACGTGGCTGCTGAATATGGTACACGATAGCTGAAACAGTGCACTACGGTGCTTTCGTCTTGTCGCTAAAAACGAAAACGATGTTATGACGCTGCAGATCAACACGTTGTGACGTTGTCGAGTTCTATAGGGCAAATACCGAGAACATCGTACATCGTACATCGTCGGGAAAGGGTACAAGGATGTAATTGCAGTCCCATCCTACCCTCTGCGCAGAACTCCACCTACTGCATCATTTAGTAAAGCACAAGGCCTACAATAAACTTAGATGTCACAGACAGACCCCGCGGTGCTGAGCGCTCCATAGCATTTGAAACCCGTAAGCTAAGTCTGGGTAATTCAGCAACTGCCAATTTCAGTAGCTGCATTAGCTATAGTGTTTTACTTGCGAGAGTTTTTACGCGCGACGCTATGCTAGTGCGGTATATGCTATGGCCCTTGGTCATGCAGTCTGCTGTCTGTCACAAGTCGGAGTTTTATCAATCCAGCTAAACATGTCATCACGTATAGACAAAGTCACAGGTAGCCCAGGGACGCTATAGTTTCCTGATGCCAAACATCTTGGCAAAATTCCGATGGGGTCAACCAAAACGGGAGCGCCGAATACAGGTTGGCAGGTTAAAATCGGCGATTTTCGACCCGGCGATTTTCGACCAATGTCTCGCTATCTCAGAAACGGTGCAATTCAGGGACATAATTAGGCGTACTATGGAAGGCTAATTGGAAATCGTACGCCGCTTTATCGAATGAGATTATTTCCAAGGACCTTCAGTGACTACTAACAAAAGCCAAAACCACCCCATTTTTTACATTTTGCGTCGAGTGTGAGTGCTCATCTGTCCGCGAGAAATATGCGAACCTGGTGAATACTTAAGAGCAGTTCAACAAACCAGAAATGTACACGATATCCAACCAGTATGCTGAACATTGCATAAGCTTTTCGATTTCTGTGTAGTGTGGGTCTTTAGTCTAGGCCTACGTGGTATATTAAAGTCGTCTTTAACTGGTCGTTTTGTTGCTACTTATTAACGTACGCGATCGCGATAACGCCAACGGCGATATAGCCTATATGTTTCTTTAACGAATGAACGAACGGTAGGTAGAATCAACATACAGATTAGGCCTATACAGTCAGTGGATAGCTAGGCTACTAGCTAGGGCTTACACTCGACTGGGATCAAGAAGTTCAAGTACCTGAGAGGGACCGCGCGACGCGCTATGTTAGTTGAAATCTTGTCAATTGCTAAACAATTGTATAAAAAATCCCCTTCGCATAGATAGGGTGACGTAACGTCATAATAACCTATGGTCACGATACGATTTCCATCAGTGGCGTAGCCAGAGGGGGCTTTGGGGAGGGGTTCAAACCCTCCCCATTGAAAAGTGTAAAAAAAATTCAGAAGATACAATTGTAGAAAAGACACGTCGCTGAAGTTTGCACGTATTACATCGTAATCAAACGACGTCATTTGCTGAAACAAAAGTTACTTACAGAAACATACAACGCAGACATCAGCTGTACCGCTGACGCGGCAGCAGCTGCCAGCTGAGCTGCAGCTCTGGGGCCCGATTTACAAAATATCTTAGGAAAAATCCTAAGTTTATCATAAGTTTTTCCTAAGTTTATCTTAAGTTCATCCTACATATGCAGACATTTCTGTGAATAAATGTTAAGTTATTTTTTTGAAATTGCATTTTTCTTATTAAGTTGATCTTAAGTTTTGCATAGGCCTAAGTTCATCCTAAGTTTATCTTAAGATTTTCCTAAGTCACACTTTGTCCTAAGTCTTTCCAAAGTTTGTCGTAAGATATTTTGTAAATCGGGCCCCTGGTTCAGAGTTCAGACAGTTAGTTGCACGGGAGGCTGTGGAAAGCGAGCTGTCGATGCATTTCGCACGTGCGATGGGGAGACGTTGCCAGCCATGAAGAAGCTGTTGCAGATTATGTCTACCTTGCCTGTAACGACGTGCATTAGTGAAAGTTCTTTCTCAACTTTGCGTCGTCTAAAGAGTTACTTGCGCAACACTACTGCCGACGAGCGATTGAATGGTCTGGCGCTGCTTAGCATACACCGTGACATTAAAATGGACACTGATCCAGTAATTTCGGATTTGTGCGCCACGGCCCACACCTAGTCGATTGCCGTTTCATTTGTGTTGAAATTTAACTAGGCCTAACAGTGATAACCACATGTTTGTATAAAGTTGAACTAACTGCAGCTATCAGTATGTAAACTGTTTATATTCACAGTATAAATGATTAGTGAAAAGTCTTGCTTTGAACAAAAGAACGCATGTGGTCGTCCCGATTTCCCTTAATACCGGATTGTTAAAACTGCACGGAATTTCGTATGGCAAATTCTGACTCTTGAAATGAGGAAATATCCCTCTTTTACTTTTGTCCTTTTATTCCTTTTTATATCTGTCTATTTGTTGCTTTTAATACATAAGGAGATTTGGTTTAGTGTTATCGATGACATAAAAAATAAAGATCACACAACAAAACCGTAAACTTGAGGATCACAAATTTTTGTGAAACGAGTTTTTGAGGACCGTTAGTAAATCATTTGATGATAAAATGGCGAACTTGTTTACGAGCTCAGCTTAGTTGTTTACTTTTATTTAATATCATACTTCTTGTTAAGCGATCAAGAACTGTGACTGCTCATTGAAGATGGACAGCTGCCAAACTTTGATACCATCTTTACAGGTATTTTAGTTCGTTTTATGATGAAAAATGTGGAAGTTAACGGTTGAATATTGGTTACGCTAGTGATCGACACACCCCTTTCGCAGTTGGAGCTATATTAAACATCATTGGAGACTTGACAGTGCAAATGTAAAACAATTTTCAGTGCTGACTTAAGTACTGATAATGTACGTGATAAATTGGTCTTTGTAGATGAGTGCATTTGGTAGAGAGGACAAATTGTTTACCAACCGATTCACACTGTGCAGGTATAGAAGAACATCTAGCGTTAATGCAATGTTATCTGAACTGAATTGACAGGCACTAGCAGAAAGACGCAGACTTGCAAGACTTACCATGTTCTGCAAGATACATTATAAGCTGGTGGCCATCACCATGTATCTATCATCAAAGTTATACTCCTGCTCTACACGTACTGAAAGCATATTAGCATATAACATTCCAACATCCAGATGTGACTACCACCTATACTCGTATTTCCCTTGGACCGTCAGAGACTGGAATACATTACCACAACAAATTGTCAAATTTGGTACCATTTAAGCTTTTAAACAAGCCATCCTTACTGCTTGAAGTTGGACACTCCACTGTACTTTACAATGTAGGGAGCAGCAACTCTACCCAGGGGAGCTTGATGATGATCTTCACCTGCACTTGCAGCTGCACCACTGCTCCATTAAGATGTTTATATCAAGCTTCATTACACCTGTTACCTGATTCTCTCCACTGAGTTGTCTGTCGTTGCAACTGTGTCATACCATCACTCATGCTCTGAAGTCTTCATCCTATTAAGTTGTTGTGGGCATTGCTACAAAGAAGAAGAAGAAGAACCGGCATTACCAAAAACTGTTCTGGCTGCTCCAACTTGTCCGGCGCCGGTACGACTGTGTTGGGATTATGCGAGATGGTACCGAATTGTAAAAAATGATAGGACTGACAGTCCACCTAGCCGCCATTCGAGCTCCTGGATTTATGCTGTCAACAGTGACACATTCCTTACAAAGCAAAATCTCGTCAGTTTGGCCATAATAGTGTCTTGCATCTGTAGAGATCGAACGAACCGACCGCTGCTGTTCCGAGACCGAATCAGTAACTGCACAAATTTGTTCCGGCCGAAACCGAACCGAACCACACATGCAGATCCGCGCTAGCACAGACCGCCGTGGCGATCGGCGAGTCGCTCGCCGGCACGGCGATAATTGACGCAACGACGTTCATTTGATGCCGCCGAATTCCTTGTCACAAGTCACAACGGCGGCACAAGACGCCGCATTTTTTATGTGTACTTTGCCCACTCTACAGTTAGGACGATACCAGCCATAACGTCGATACTCGATACCGAATACTACTACTTTAGCTCCGAGGCGCTGTGGTCGTCGTCGCTCGCTGTAGCTGCACCCTCTGTAACTGGATCCGACAGTGCACAGCGTGAACTGCGTCCACTAGCCACGGTTTGGCAGACTGACTGAAAAGTTTGCCATGCTACGTCGGCGAACCTGGTGTTCATGTCATTGATTATTTCTTTTTTCGTTGTCTGCAGCCCCGTGTTGTTAGTCAGCTGCGAGAGCGCGCGCGCTTAATTCCAATGACTAGAGGAATCACATCAGTTGCTGCTGACGACTCTGCGCTAACGTCCTTGGTCGCACGTTAGATGGGTGTGTGAATTGATTGAAGTTTTACAGCACACAGAATGACTGGACTTTGAACCCAGCTTCATTTGTGGGAACACAGACGCCCTCAGCTGCCCGTCTGGCGGCCATTCAACGATTATGATCAAAGGCATTCGTTGGTGGTCTGGTCGTTTATCCGACGCTCACTGCGTTGGTTGTCAGGCCGAATAAAATAAAATATGTGTTTCTGCGTTGTATCGCTGGTGGGAGATTAAATGGGCATGAATGAACCATCAACATCGTGTTTATTTTGTGCGAATGATAAGCTTTTGTAAAT
>Ga0209780_1005245_pt1 | contig 10187 bp, 5 predicted proteins | sample WorMetexBAHAMAS2_FD_187384 | JGI IMG/M metagenome (GOLD analysis project Ga0209780, IMG submission 187384) | Marine gutless worms symbiont microbial communities from Max Planck institute for Marine Microbiology, Germany - Inanidrilus exumae... | ecosystem: Host-associated > Annelida > Digestive... | reverse complement strand
TCCAATTTGTTTCGACTTTGTCGAAAGAACGAAATTTTGTTCGACATTGTTGCCAAAAACGGCAACAATGTCGAAGCAACATTCGACATTGTCGAGAGAATCGTTCAACTTGTAGCATTCGACAATTTGCTTCGACATTGTTGCTGTTATGGACGCGGCTTTAGGGCACGTTTTGGTACGCCAGTGCCCGGCTTGGCTGAGTCGGTGCTTGCCGCGTGCCCTATCGCTCGCTCCCCTCCCCTCACAGACCTCCCGCGGTGTGAGTGTCGAGGTATTGAATGCCTGTCGATGTCACTGTCACTTTCAATCTGTCACCGTCCGTCAGCTGACAGTCGTCCGTGAACTGAACGTGTATGCGCATGCGCGCTGAATGGGTTACACTTCGGCTTTTGTCTGAGGAAGTCGCCGCGCCGGAGACCGAGGAATCTGAGTCATACCGCATGCATCCATACGATCGCCTTATCAGCAAGCGGAAACGATAAGACCCCCGCCCAGTGGCCCAGTGGCGTACACAGAGGGGGTTAGGGAGTTCAACCCCCATTGAACATACTTAAATGTAATCGACGAGCTATGACATGTTAAACTATGTCTCGACTATGTAAAGTGCCCCAGCAATAATTGACATTATTATGTGCCACTATAAATCCTGCATTTTGATGATGATGATGATGCTTGCCATTTCAGCCGAAGTGTGACTATTTGGTTATTACCTCCCCCACCGACGGTGATGGGAGGTTATCTTTTCGCCGGCGTCGGTAGATATAACTTTGTATGTGAACAACTTTCTGGCGCCAATTCAAGTCCGATTGTCACCGAACTCCGTCAGTCACACCCTTCGCCACAGCGGACGAGGAGATTAAATTTTGGAAGGTCAAGGTCAAAGGTCAAGGTCGGTAGGGAGGTATATGCGCTCTACTGAGCCCTTTTAATATAGTTTTGTCTTATTTTCGCATTTGGATGTTATTCAATGCATTGCCATAATGATGACTGATGTAGTGTTTAGTATTATACTGTATTTATATGCATTTGGCAGTGGAGTGGTACTGTTTTCCAACGATCCTGTTGAGCGTTGGTCGGACTTTAACTCATTCAGGGTGTCAAACTATGTGTACGCCAGTACGCTACTGTCCTGTCGATGGCCATTTCGATCTTTTCCGGTGTTCAGACGGTACCAACGACCACGGCAAATGTTAGGCAGCCTAGCTATGACTTCCTATTTATGTTTAATAGTAACCATGGCTCTATATCGCTAGGTTTTCGAGACGTTTTGGCCATTTCTGGGGCCCGATTTACAAAAAAAATCTTAGGACAAACTTAGGGAAAACTTATGATAAAGTGTAACTTACGAAAATCTTAAGATAAACTTAGGATGAACTTACCGCAAAACTTAACGATCAACTTAATAAGAAAAATGCAATTTCTTAAAAATAACGTAACATTTCTTCACAGAATTGTGTGGATATATATATAGGAAGAACTTAGTAAGTTTTAAGATTCCTTTAGTAAATTACATGTAATAATCTGTGAACATCTGAACTTTATAACTTAGGATAAACTTAGGAAAAACCTATGCTAAACTGAAGATTTTTCCTAAGATTTTTTTTGTAAATCAGGCCCCTGGTATAATAGCCACATAGCCGTGCTGACCGATGGATTTAACTTTTAACATGGGATTTTCGATTGGTGTTCTAGCTATAAAATGAGCTGCTGTACAAGCGGTAGTTTTACCACAATACTGTATCTCAATTAATACAAACCGAAATTACAGATGATTAACGCATACTAGAAGTAGAATTAACTCATAGGAGATAAATGTATGCAAATTTATTCGCTGCCCATCACTTATTTCTTTTCTGTTCGCTGCCGGGTTTTGAATACACAAGCAGTTCCATTGCAATCCAGCAAGTCAACACTCGACCACCTAACGCCCAAACAAGATGTCCAAGGAACCGTCATCCGTGTATCAGATTAGAATGGGTCTAGATCCAGATACTACACTGGAAGGGACAGTTTTGACGGGGAAAATGTTCCGGCCAATTGTAACGTACATACGCACGGCGAATTGCCTGCCCAGCGCACGTGGCCGACGAATGCATTCGCCGTCGCGAGGAGTGAAAAGCCGGCGATGCGGCCTCTTGCTAAATTACGTTGGACGCTTGTTTTGGGCTTACAATACAACATAATACAATACAAAACTTGTAACGCGCCATATGTAACTAGAATGTTATTCGTAGGCGCGGGGGATGACACGTGACTAGGTAGCATAGGCAATGTTGAAAAGATGAGTCATAAGTTTACGTTTAAAAACATTAACAGAGTCGCAAGCTCGAATGTCATACGGCAGATCATTCCAATTTATAGCAGAAGAGTGTTTGAAACATGGAGGCTCAACGTCATTGTATGGCGTGCGCGTGTGTGTGTCTGTGTGAGCAGGAATGTTTTCGAACGAGCACCGTCGAGGATCGTTCCACGACGAGAGGCGACGTCTTTCCCGCGTACTCTCAGGGCCGGCCGTCTACGCGCCGCTGCACTGGCCCGCCCAGCTGCCTCCGCCAACCGCGGCACGAGCCGACGATGACGTCACTTCCGGGTCACGTGACGACCTCGCGCCGCCGCCGGCAAAACCGACACGTGACTTGGCCGACCATTCGGAGCCGTCGACCACCACAGGTAAACAGAACTAATGGTCATTATATTCAACTTTATTCGCCGTAGATCAGTACAGCAGCAAAAAAGAATACATGAAAAACAGAGAGAGAGATAGAACAGAATAACCAAAAAAAAACAAATATATAAGTAAAAAAATAACATACTAACATTGGTCAATAATCATTAGGTTAGTTTATTGGGCCGCATTGCCTGCATGCAACGCTTAGATGCAACGTATTGCTACAGATGTAGTACGTAGCGTGCGTGGTCTGTATGTATGTGTGTGTTGGAGACGCAGTTGAGCTGTGCACAACAGGCCGAACAGACTCTGCAAAATAGCTCAATCTTGTTATATACCAACATTACATTATTACCAACAGTTCAGTTGATGTTTTTTTCGATAACTGTATATGAAATATGAAGCGATAAATGTAGTCAATATTTCGTTTCTCTGATCGGAAATCATTTGTACGTAAACTATTGAAACACAGCCCACCAGTAACTACCCCACTCGGGCTAACTTAGCCTCCTACCCTCAGCGGGATGGGAAATGAGTACCGGCCAGGCTGGGAGTAAAGGCAGGATGGCTCATTCCATTCGTATGGATAACCGTGTGGGTGGCAATCCGCAACCAGGATTAAGCGCTGTGTGATCCATCGTTAGCACGTGCCATCCCGAGCGTTTTAGAGACGAGTTTCATGATTAAGCGCGATATAAACAGTGTCTTCCCGTTTCGCCGAATCCCGTTTTGCCGAATCCCATTTGGACGAATACCATTTCGCCGAATGCCGTGTGGGCTTTTCTTTCCGTCATTTTCATTTTAAATTCCTTTCATTATTGCGATACAACCTTTTTATTGGTGTCAACGAAATGCGCGTAAAAATATTACCGTTACTGTGTCGGTTAGGGTTAGTGTTACGGTTAGGGTCAGTTTAGTTTGACGTTATCGGCATTTCCTTCTTAGGAAATTAAGTAAACGACACGGGTTTTCGGCGAATTGGGATTCGGCGAAACGGGACTCGGCGAAATGGGGCATAACCAAACTTTTTACCGTTGTCACACATAATGCGCTTATACAGTCTCAATTGTTGTAGGCGGTACAGGAGACGAACAAGATGACCACTGGGCTGACGCAAACAAGAACAGTCGTCGACATCATCCGTACCGCGCTCTCAGCGTCCGCAACCACGACTGGCTGCTGCGCACCGACAGCGAACGTCTGGCGCACCTGCTGGGTCGAGGACGGGGTCATGCCGCCGGCTGGCTGCACCCGCCGCCGCCGCCGACAGAACCGGAAACGATCGGCGTGACGTCATCGGCGGACCGTCGGCAGAGACTGACGGCTGCGCGACGTTCGACGACCGACGTCCTGGAAGCCACGTCGGACTCGCATATTGAGCTGTCCGAGGACCAAGCCACGGCTTCCGCTATCACCGCGCGGTCCGCCGCCGCCGAAGTCGAACCATTTCCGGTTTATCCGCCGCTGCGCGTGTTTCCGTCGACGACGTTGTCAACGTCGCTGGCGTACGACATGCTCGCCACGGCTGCCCTGTCGACGCTGCGACGCGCTGTTCCGTTCGCCGCCCTGCTTCCGCCGTCGCCGCCGCCCTATGACGTCATTTCCGCCGCCGCCGCGCTGTTGCGGCCGCAGTTCGTGGCCCCGCCGCTGACGTCGTGGTCGCTCCGGCGACCTCAGCTGGACCGCGGTGATGGCGTGTTGGACCTGGTCAGAGCTCCGAGGTCTGACGAACATCGAGACGCCGACGATAGGCGCTCTACGGACCACATCAAACATTCCTCGCCGTGTAATGGTGACGCTAACAGTGACCAGTTGTTGATGGTCAGTCCCAGACCTCGCGGTTGCGTCTGGCGACCATACTGACCGTCGGTGACGTATTTACCATTTTCTAAACGGAGATCGGACCACAGCTCGATGCGGTCACTTACCATACACAAACTGTCCTCGATTGAGGATCGAGGTCAGACCGACCGCGTTTGACCTTGTCCTATGACCTTGACTTTCAATCCCAGCCGAGCTGTGGTCATGATTCACACACACGCAGACTCAAGTGCAGAGGTCATCAGCCGGTTCAAAAGATAGAGTGGAAACAAACGGAAGGACAGACTGATAGACGGACAGACGGACGGACGGACAGACGGACGCTACCGATTGCTTAGCCGGGGGTCGGTAATATAATACGTGTATTATACCTTTCCAGAATGACGTACGCGTATCATAAGCCTACTTTTCAGTCATTAGATAGTAAGCGTTGTTGCATGACTAGTGTTCATGAAGTACCGACAATTTACTGGTGTAACGCCCCCCCCCCAGGGGAGTGGTGCGAAGTATTGTAATGAGCGTGTCTGTATGTGCGTCTGTCCGCTCGCGTGTCCGAAAAACCACGTGTCCCAATTTCGCGAAATTTACTACAAATGTTACCTGTGGCCGTGGCTCAGTCCGCCTCTGACGACAGTGCGATAATGTTATGCACTTCCGGTTTTGTGGATGACGTCACGTTATGGTGCCAGTGGAGCAGAATCAAAGATGGCGTTATGTTTCGTCGAGTTCGCCAGATGGCGGCACCGGAGGCGAAGTTGCTTTCCACGAATGCCTTGTTATTATTTTAAAACAGTTGTGAATGTGTGATATTGGGGCATAACGGACATTGTTATCGACTGTATCTACATATAAAAAATGAGTTTATTATAGCCTCAAACTCAAATAGCATTCAAACAGCCTATTATGCTAATCTCTTTCCCCGCACAATCACTTTGTCAGGTCGCGGTCTGCGGAAACCTTTTTCGGCTGTAGCTTCTCAGTAGTTAAAGTGAGTGGGGGTTAGGGAGCTCACTCTCCTGCTTCGGGTTGAGGCCCCCTGTTACAATTTGACCCCCACATGCTGAACGCTTGGCCTGGTGTGCTGCAGATAAAGGTCCGATCTTTTAGTACAATAAAGTCTCAAATTGTTATAACCCGTAGACGTGTAGTTGTTTCTTGTTGATATACAATGAGTTGCATTGCAGTGGGCTGGAAGAAAATATTTCAATCTTCAGCTTCTCTATCCGTATCCTTTCTCACAGAGGAGGATATTAGTAGAGTGTCCTTTCAACAACTTGTTGGTATTTTTTGAGCCATACTTGGCATGTTATTTTGCACTATATGCCATTGGTGAAGAACATGGACATTTAAGTCGACCAGATACAACTTCAAAAACCAGATTTCGGTCTTTAAAGGTCTTTCGGCGAACCATCAACTGACTCCGAGCAGGGTAAAATAGAGCCTCGCTTGCTTCTTGTGAAAGCTGACTGCTTCTATAGTTAAATATGCTACTTTACGATGTCTGTCAGTAAAGTGATCGCTATCTAATGACGACGCGCTTGTTGTGCAGACTTATACGAAACAGAACTGCAACGTTCATCAGCAAAACAATTGTTGAAACTTTTAAAGAGGCATGAAATAAGTGTAAAGCAACTGAAAGAATTCGGTTGTTGTTCGGTGTTGTTGTATTTTTTTACTATTAACGCAACATTTTGCATTTGTTTTAATCCCACTTTATTTCTGTAAATTCAATGTATATTGTGAAAAATATCACTTATATAACATAGATGACATAGAACGTTTATGCTTGGGTAAAAACTGACTGCTACGCGGCAAACTGTGAACATTGCAAGCGTCACTCGTTTAGTTTACTTTTGTAATTTTTTTCTTATATTTTTGGCATTTTACAAGTTGATATAGCCTATGGCAGCAATTTCGAAAGTTCGTTGTGTATTTGTTTGTTTATTTGCAATCTAATAAAATAGATTTCTGTATGCGATTGCGGAGGAAACACAGCAAAACATGAGTATATTTTATTGCAGAAATAGTTATTTAAATGCAATCTTAATTCTACATCCTGTGTGCAGAAGTTACCAGTGCGAATATCTAGCCATATGTCGGTACTGGATTAACTTTTTTCTATCAACATATCGTAATCTGAAAATTCAGTAATTCATGTGGACTAGGTCGCCAGCTGTAACTGTAAGGTGACGCGCTCTCCTTTTATTAATAGTTTTCGGTTTAGACACACACACACCCAAAACCGGCATTAGCTAACGGGACACATTATGCTGCAGCTCCTGCATTTAGCACGAATAGCCTACGCCGCTGCTGTTGCTGCAAGGCAACAGCTCACCGCAGCAAATCATGTTAATGATGTAACCCTGTAGATCTGCTGGATAAAACAAAAACGTCTCTCAAATGTGGTCCAAATTAAGCGTCTCTGACGCTTTGTGTATGATTATTGCACGCTATAAATGTTGTTATCATTGCCATTTTAGGCCGCATCGCATGCACGTAGTGCTTAGACGTGGCCTATTGCTGCTACATATGTCGCACGTAGCGTGGTCTGTCTGTGTGTGTGTTTCTGTGTTGGGCACACGGGTGAGCTGTGCAAAAACGGCTGAACCGATCGAGATGCCGTTTGGTGGGCTGACTCATGCGGTTCGAATTCCAGATCGCCCACTGCAAGGGGGAATTTTGAGATGGACGTGTGCCGACACATTGTAAAGTACCTACTCATAAGTGCATTGCGCCCGCCGCGGGCGAATGTGCCTGCCCACTGTCGGCCACGGACGAATGCATTCGCCGTCACGAGGGGTGACAAGACGGTAATTCGGCCTTTTGCCAAATTACTTCGGACATTCGTTATTGTTATGAACGTAGGCAATACTTGTGGGTTCTTGGAGCAATTTTAAAACTATTTATTTATTTAATGGTTCACATCCTATCAAACAACATGTCGGGACACAAAGTTACCAAGGGCATATGACACAACAGGCAACAATAGTACTAATTAACAGCATAAAAACACTATGTATAACAGTAAACTATTCCACTGAACTATACTCTCTATAACTAACAAAAACGTAAATTGTGTTTTAGACATATTTGAGTAGAAAATGTCCAAAATGTCAGCATCCGACCGAACTACTGGTAATTACCGACGATTCTGTAAGCCTCCGACGTTGTAGTTAACTGCGCTAATAGACAGCTGCCGTTTCTATTTGTTTGATGGACAAAATTATCCCTCTGTGGCAGGCCATAAGTTTTGCCAGCACTAATTGCCTACGCCAGTCAAGGCTTACCGAGTTCCTCGAGGGACAAGCGAGCTAGATGCGGGCCAGTCCCTTGAGGGCCGGACGGCTGTAGGCCTATGGTCTCGCTGCATGGCGGTTGTCAGTTGGTCTCGGTGTAGAGGGTTGCCGCTTCCAACGGATATCTTCCGTGGCCGAAGTTGACGTTGGTCTCGCGATGGCGTGGAAACCGGTGGAGGACAGCGCTCGTCGTCGGCGCGTTCCCCGGGGGACCTTCTCAACATCGGCGGGATTAGAGTCCGTACAGCTGGAGAGATCAGTGCCAGACAAACGACAGTCTCTCCAACTGGCATCGTCGACGCCTAGACTCAGGCCCGGATTAAGGCTGGCGTAGGCCGCCCTTATAGTCACTGCATAACCATAGACCCCCAGAATACTACACAGAAAATACGTATGCGTGTGACGTTTTTCTTTGTGTAGGGCCTATTCGAATCAGGTCAAGTACAGTACTGTCAGGTGCATTACGTGTGAAATTGATGTTTTAGTGCAAAAATCGACAGTTTAGTGCTTACAATGCATAAAACATTAGTGACTAACGTATCTTCAAAATATTTTGAAACCATCTTTCATAGGTCTCTTCCGCCCTTCGACGTCCTATATAGTCGCATAGGCATTTGCCTACAATGCCTATGCCATAATCTGGCTCTGCCTAGACCTGCTGGACGCATCATGATCATCGTCATTATCATCGGGACTAGGCATGCACGTGACTTGTAAGCTGACACACCCAAACTGTTACGACGTAACATAGGCTATTACATGCTCGAAAATCGATAGACTCAACTAATCGCCATAAAACTGGCGACGTCTGGTAGAGGATTATGCTAACTAGCCTGCTACAAATACGAAGGAATGAATGACTAAATTCGGTAGAGAACCGGCAAAGTTAAATTGCCAAAAATTAGGTAGATGCAGTTTTTTCATTCAAAGTGTAAGTAAGTAAGTCAAGAGTCTTGTATAACGGCGGCAGGCTCGCAAATTTGCGAGAACTTCGCAAAATCGACGGATAGGAAGACGGACATCAATATGCCAATCGTAATTATAAAATAGGCCTGCTATTAAATCGCTTCTGACAATTTAAAATAAATGTAAACCATATTGATGATTGAGTGTTATTTCTTGAAAAGCAGAATCTATTAGCTTTAATTCACAAACGTGATGAACTTCAGGCCGGGCCGGGTTGTCTCGCAAGGTCAGTGAACCGGCAAGGAACCTAGTAAATATATAACTATGTTTGTTATTTCAGTTGTTGTAAAAACTGCAGTTTAGGCTACAACGGTTAATTAAAGGACGACTGTTGCTACATCACACAACTAAAACAGCAAAAATAAAAAAACGTGATATTATTTAGCAGCACAGTGCCATTTTAGTCCATGTGCTGACAAGTACTATCATCTTTTTTATTTTTGCTGATTCTGTCCTATTCTCTCCATTATATTATAAAAACATGACGTCAACAAAAACCGGAAATAAATAACATATCGCCGTGTCGTCTGAGGAGGACCGAGCCACGGCCACAGGTAACATATAAACCAACAGAAAATTTAGTGATATTTAGTCGTGTGGTTTGTGAGATGCGTGAGCTGACAGACAAACAAACAAACATACATACAAACGCTGATTGCAATACTTCGCATGCATAACGGAAACGAAGTAGCAAAGAAAAGTACAGTCAGAACAGCCTCACTGAGGGAAGTATCCATTAACAACTTAAGCAATTTTCTTGGTTGCCGTCATTAAGTTGCAACTGCTAATAGCGTGGTAGAACTGGCTGTCTATCTACGCAATGTTTGAAAAGATCAGTGGTGCCATCTGACGAATGCATAAGCATAGTATAGTTTTACACTACTGGCTTGAGATTTTGCGATTTTATCGCAGTACAAGTCAGAGATAGAATTGGCCCGACCGCCCGAGCTTTACACGACCGGACCCGGAGATATCTATGTTACCGGCTTGTGACAGAGAGACAGACAGACGGACGGACAGACAGTCAGACAGACAGAGCCAATGCATAGCGTCGCGCGGTAAAAACTGTCGTCGATAGATCGTGCGTGTCTTTTGGATATTTATAAACCTAGGCTGCTGTGACCAATCTGTGTATTTGCTAGCCCTGGTTTCACCCGTTCCGAGAATAGGGCAGTGGCGTAAACCTGCCCAAAAATTTGCGGGGGACGAGAACTGGCTTGAGTCCAAGTAACGAGTCTAAGTTTTTAAAGTTGTTACCACCCTCCCCCCTTTGCACGCAAAAACTTATTAACATAGGCAACGGCACGCATAATGTATTATGCAATTAAGTAAATATTAAGTGTAGCCCGGTTGAAACTGTAACAACAGTTCACCACACCACGGTATTTTTGTGACTCACTGAGATCACCCCAAGCTGGGGCGCCAGATGCATGTAA
>Ga0209780_1005244_pt1 | contig 10187 bp, 8 predicted proteins | sample WorMetexBAHAMAS2_FD_187384 | JGI IMG/M metagenome (GOLD analysis project Ga0209780, IMG submission 187384) | Marine gutless worms symbiont microbial communities from Max Planck institute for Marine Microbiology, Germany - Inanidrilus exumae... | ecosystem: Host-associated > Annelida > Digestive... | reverse complement strand
TGTGCGTTGAATTTGCAGATAAAATTTTGATATTTGCTGTTTTAGAACGGCGGCTTTTACAATAAAGAGAAACTGAAGCCAGTTTTTGTTTTTATAATTTAATGATAGGCGGAGCGCACAATGGGACGCCACATTCCGTTATTGTCTACGGCTACATTAACAACAAGTATTTATTGGAAGAGTCGACTCGACATATCGGATCAACTTCAGCAATCATTCTGCAGCTATATTCAGCTGTAAGACCAGACGGGACTGACGGGTTGCAGTTTATCTGGAGACACAATACAATATAGGCCTAACCTCGAAGAGAGCGTTTCCCACCGGCGTATATACTCGACAGGTGACAGTTTGTGTTATTTTATTTATGCTTATTTTAATGTGAATATGCTTAATGCAAATTATTTATTAAAAGCAAAAAATGTAAAGTAAAAAATCCGCGGCACCTGTGTGATTCGAACCCGTGTGCTACTAAATAATGCGGCCGCCTTTTTCCTTGCACGGCCATCGGGACATTGGATAGAATCTGTTGATATGTGCTTGTTATATTTCCAATTATCCAAATCGTAGATTCCTGTTGTAGTTCATTTCGCGGCTAACGTCGATATAGTTATTCATAATTATAAAAATACGAAATCGCGCAAAAGTACATGCTACAATAAAGAATTCAATCAGTAAGATATTTACGACAGCGCCGTCTGGTGAGCGCGAAGACCCCAATACAGGTAAGTAGAATAAGAAGTTAAGCTCCGCCTGCTTGACAGGTAATACGATACTTAAGTCGCCCGTTGCACTGATCGCATCTTGTCAACTTTAGTTTAGTCGCCAATGACGTGGAGAATGGAGGTTGACTAGTAGCCGGTGGTAGCAAAAGAGTTAACAAATTAGACGATAGCTAGAGCTAAACAAATACCGCGCATTAAGTCTTGAATTTATGAATCTACTACAGAATTTCCACCTTCCAGTTATAGAATATGTATGCCTTGGGCGTCGCGCAATCCCTCTGCAGACGTTTACTACTAGACACAGTAATCGTAAATTAGCCATATAGTTATGGCTTTGTCAACCACTTTTACGCAATACGCGTCTCAAATTACCAAATTCGGTATAATAAGGCATAATAAGGGCCATTTCGCCGTTCAAGGTCATTCAAGGTCACCGATTTTGGTATCAATCGAAAGCTTATATACGACTTCCTATTAGTGATTAATACTAACTTACCTCCTATCTTGCACAGTTTCGGAGTTATAACATTCCAAATGTCAAAAATCGCTATATTTGGTAACCCCCCTTGCGTTTAAACCCCTCGACGGAGGGTTCCCCTGGGACGATCTCCGTAAAATTTTCTGTGGATATTAATGGATGGCCAAGGTACCAGATGGCGAAGAAAAATTGCTGAAAATTTCAACCGGCTGAGTAGGGTGCACCAACGTTACAGACAGACAGACGACGGACAGACAGACGGACGGGCGATAGCATATAGCGAACGTGAATGTGAGTTCACGTTCGCTAAAAACCACAAAGTATCGCTACTTACTACTTCGTTTCACGATTGTTTTCAACGTGAATCTCGGTCAGCTTGTTTGGTCTTCCTCAAGTCCTCCTCCACCTATTCGGGAAGTGAATCTCTTGGATTAGTGGAACTCGTTTTTTTCGAGCCGGGTGTGTTTCCTGCTACCCAACCATCAGCGTCAAAGCACTGAAGGAAACGGAACAGCAAACATTAACCTTGTCTCGTCCTTTGTTCACCCACAACCGGACTCCTGACGGAGGGGTGTTGTTCCCTATATGACCAGTGGAGTAACTAGGGACTCGGGGGCCCCTGGACAAATATCCAAGTACAGCGCTTCCTGAGTCCGTAGCTAAGGGCCCCTTCCCCGGCCGTTCCACTTCCTCCTTCTCTCTTCTCTTTGTTACTTTGTCCCTCGCTCCCTTCTCCCCTCCTTTCCTATCCTTCCCCGTTTAACGGGGTTTAGGGTAAAACCCACAATTTAATGAAATCACACATGCTCAGGTGCGTTTACTTTTAGCACATTTTGTCACTGAATAAATTCTCATGTATACTACGACTAGAACAGTGAAAAGTGAATGCAATAAGCTTAATGGACATTACGATTACTGGCTGTCAGAACTGTTTCTTTCTTGCCTTAACTGTGCGCAATTTTGTCCACGACTTCCTCTAAGTCAAGCTGTCGGGCTGGTTTGTTTTCAATGCTTATGAACGCCAAACTGTCTAAACGATCTTGTGCAATTAGACCCCAAAGCCGTAGCATAGAGTCTCAGACGGCTGCCTTACAATTATTATGGCTGGCTAGCCGGCTTAAGCCGTGGCTTAGGCTTAAGCTGTGGCTTAGTACTATCTGGCTTATGGTGGCTGACGACGGCTAGTCACGGCTTACGGGTACAAACAACAAAATTAGCACATTCACATCAATTTCTCTCATATGTCAAATCTGCGGTAGAGACCGTGACTGGCAGAGTACAAAACAGAACACACAAAATTCCAAGTTCAGGCATTGACGACAGAACATCACATGTCAGAAGTAGATCCAAAACATCTGTCACCGACTCACAGTGTTCGGGTAGTAAGTAACATGGACGATGTATTGTACATGTATCTGATCGAGACACGTGTTGCCACAATAAGAGATGATAAGAGTAAGACTAGATTTAAACCAAAGTTGAGAGTGTTGCAACGAAACATTACCAGATGTCCTAATTTTCACTGTAACAAAAATTATGAAAAAATTGCCGCGAACACGGGGGCTCCTGCACTGCTTCGACAGCCTGGAATGAAAACCTCTCGATATGAGACTTTCCCTAAATATTAATACGTTCAAGCACCGTCTAAAACTAGCCTTTTTCGTAGTCCATCCGTATCATACTGGTAATTGGTTTTGTCCAGTGTCCATTTAGCGATTGGGGGTGCATCTGATTTATCGCGCGAGTCTGTCGTTGCTACAGTGTATGTTGCTGTACAGCGCAGAGATTTAGTCCTTGAGACCACGGTCTTGGTCTCGAGACCGCTCAAGACCGGAATTTTGTGGTCTTGGTCTTGAAGGGTCGGTCTCGGCTGTTTTCGAGACCGATCAATAATTTGTTAGCATGTTTGCGTAGTAAAATTATAGGTCCTAATCCTTTTTATTTCGCAAATTAATAAACGATAGTTGCTATTTTTATAAACTTCACTAATTGCGTTTCAGGACCAAGACTGCACAGGCCGCATAGATAAATTAAATTAACTGTTATTGTGAACAATGTGTATTTGTTTCATGTTTCATTTGCCGGCATTGGCGTCGCCAGCTATGGGGCACTGGGGCACGTGCCCCACGATCGACTTACAACAGTTAATTTTTTCCTGTGTACTTTGACTCTGCACAGAGTCTGACAGCGACTATATGTTGATACTCGCCTCATTAAAACACCCAGTAACTTTTGTGCCCCTCCTGAAACCAAATCCTGGCGACGCCACTGTAATTGCCGGTCTCGGTGTTGGTCTTGAAGGAACTGGTATGAGTCTTGGTCTCGAGAGAGCTCGTCTTGACTACTATACTGGTAAGGCGTGATGATGGCTGATGAATGGTTGACTGATTGTGATTGTCAAGGTTAGCGGACGACTTTGAGCGCCATAGCAACGAGACGCTGTCGGACCCGGAGCGTTACCTTGGCAACCCAGTCAACGCATACTTACTGATCAAGCGGTTCACTGCCGACTGGGAACAACTCGTCAACACAGAGATACGTGCCGCAAGCGCTGAAGGTATTATCATCATTATCATCATCATCATCATAATCATCATCAGTAGCAGGAGATAGAGACACACTAGGCTGCTTTCATTGCTGGCTCATCCGAGAAGAAAAGCATCAATTTTAGCACACAACATATGGACCTTTTCCCAAATGAACCCGGGTCACTCCGGTCCCGTGGGCCGTTGCCCATTCGGCCCTAATTTTTTTTATTTCACTTATTTCGAGAGAAAAACCTTTGAAGTTGATTGGAGCAGGTGAGCTTGCTCCCTGCACCGCGCGATCACAATCTTGTTGCCAGACTCCGTGCTGCCCGACGATTTCCGGCACTGGCCTCACGAACCCAAAAAATGCCAGTCTTTTATAAATTTTGGCCTCTTAAACTATCAATAAATCTAAGTCCGTTTGGCAAGTCAGTTGTACTTGTATTATTTTTACAGTTTTATGTTTACGCTGGTTACGCACCGTTTTATGCACAACTGTATCTGTACCGTACTTTTAGTCACGTGGTTATTTTGTTCTTTATATGGCTGTTCGGCCACTTTGGCCGCAAAGTTGATCATTAAACTTGATTGTGATTGTGAATACCCTTCCTGTCACCAGCTGACGATATCACAGCGCTGATGGGAACGAGTTAACAGACAGAATTTAACATTTTTACAAGGTTATATTACAATTAACAATATACAAGCTGTCCGAAAAACGACGCATCTTTGGCTTACTATAACTTTGACAAACATTGAACGATTTTGATAATTTTTGGCAGAAATGTTGCTCAGAAAGTAAGCAATTAAATGGTCCTACTTTATTTTACCACCTTAACTTAACTAACTAGTGCTTCTGCACTAGCTGCGGAAACAAAAAGCCGAAAATTGCGTCTTTTTACTTAAACATTGAATGTTTTGCCAACAGACACACAAAACACATTCATATTATCACTTGGTCACAGCTCAACCGCCCTTCATTTGCACTAGAGTAGAATCGACGGTACGTACCAAACAAACCTGGGAAGGGAGTTTATCATGCTACCGTCTGTTACCACACACTCGTTTACCAAGTCTGTCGTAATGTCGGTCGCTGTGTCAAAAGTGGGAGGTGTTCTTTGTCGAGCCTGAAAATGAGAAGTCAATGGATAGTATTGGTTGGATAGCTTACAATCTCAACAAATGTTGGCTGTTATCAAACGCGTTGTCGACGACAATATTATTTGTCTTTCAGCAACAAAGCTCACGCATGCACCATTGCATTGTGTGCGCAACACAGTTCAACAGCTGCTGCGCAAAACTCTCAACTTCATTTCTCCCGAGCTATGGCCCCAACAGGCTAGAACTGAACTCAGTTATTGATTACAAGATTTAGTGAGACTATAGCAGCATGCATATGAGTTGGAAGTCAACAAAATTGAAAAAAAAATCATACAGCGATTGGTTGAACTCTGGCAAAGCAGTAATATTCACTTAGCATTACTTAGGTGAAGTGGAAAAAATTAAGTCATAATTGGAATGGTTGCTCTCTCGGTAACATTCCTGCCAAAAATTATCAAAGTCGATTGACGTTCGTCGAAGAGTAGCGCATAGAGCCAAAGGAGTGTCGTTTTTGGGACACAGTATATATCGAAACGAATTATTTGTAAAATGACGCAAGCTGACGCCTTCAAGTCAGTTATGCGTAAACAATGTGGAGCAGCACCTTTGATAACTTCGTTGAAACTCAGCGGACAAAACGCCAAAAGTAGGAGCGCGCGAACACCGATGACAGAGATGGTGTAGTTTTAGGCTATACTCGCCGTGTGCTCCAACTATTCTGTCATGCTGTAGAGTTCCTAGCTGGACTGGCAACCAGGACAACCGTATTTCCCGCGTCGGAAGACTTGGCTGGCGCCGCGGAGGCGTTAATGCGTCTACAGGACACGTACGCACTAGATACGCACAGGATTGCATCCGGAGACCTCATGGGTGTCCAGGACTCACCGCGCTTGTCCGGTACGTCCAATGAAATCGTATTGATAATACACTTTTGACAACTTCGGGGACAACTCAGGGGACAAAACGCCAAAAAGTATTTTATATAGCGCCCGAACACCGTTGATTGTCTCCTTGTCAGTCGTAACTAGGGGACGATGACCCCGTGTCGGGCCGCCTTTTCTCCTCCCTTGTCCACTCACTTCCTTATCTTTTGATCTTTTGCTCTTTTTACTTTTTTTCCTTTTCTCATTCAATTTACCTATTTTCTTCTTTTGTCTATCCCTTCCCTTTCTACCAGAATCGTCCCACTCCGTTTCCAGGCCGGAGGTCGTAGGAGGCGACCGAACCTGGGTTTAGTTTGTTTTTGTTCATTTTGTGTTATCTGTATTGCTTAGTTAAGATTTATTCTTGTGTTTTGTTGCATTTGGTTTAGTTTAGTCTTGCGGTGCGATAGTTGTCTTCCCCTGTCGTAGACGCTAGTGTAATAATTTAAATGAGCCTCTCGATCCCATTCCCTTTTGGGTGGCTGCTGAACAAAAAGGCGGCCAGGGTTGAGGTTATATCGCTGGCCTTCCTTCACTGGGTAGGGATAGGTCTTCACCCCTGACCTTTTGTCTCTGATATAGCCACATTTGTGTTGAAAGGGAACGTTAAACTCCAACTAACTAACTAGGCGATGATGATTTATAGCATGACCAACCAGTAATAAAATCGAAAATTCTCAAAACCGAGCCCGATACTGAAACATTGAAATCAGAGTCTGAAGACGTTTTGAGACCTTTTGAAAACTCCAAAAGTGTTTTGCGGTGACGGAAATAAAATTTCTTTTTAATTCTCGTACATTGACGTGCGTTTGCTGGCAGCTGACGACTGTTTTCGACTTGGCGCAGTGGCATACTTCAAACAGGATTACTACCACACGGTGATGTGGATTACTGAAGCACTGAACGTCTGGAATACAGAGCAACAGAAGACGATTGACAAGCCGACGCTACTCGACTATCTGTCATACTCACTGTACATGGTGAGCCACTACGTCTATGTTCTCCAGTGATACTTTTGAACGTAACAAGATATCTAATGCTGTTAGTGCTGTGCAGTACGCTGAAATAATAATCATAAATACGTTTACAATCATTTAAATTACGGTACACTTGACAACTTTTGTTAAGCGGACACGACAATGAGTCTTAAAGTCTGCGGAACCCGTCAAGAACGCATTTGTTTTTGTTGTTGTTAACCAGTCAGTATTTGTATGTTGTTTGCAAATAAAATGTTATTCACTCGTAATGAACGCATGTATGAGCAAATCACGGGCTGCGCGGTAGCGCCAGCTCTATGTTAACGGTAACAGGGCTTGTCAGAGAATAATGGCGAACTTTGACCCCTACAGAATCGACACCCCTCAGCCGATTGCCAAAAATTTGTCACATGTTGATTACGTTCCCGAGACGAAGAGCTGTACCAAATCGGGCGAAAATACGTTCACAGGGCTTCTCGCAAAATTGATGAAATATAATATAATTATTTTTATTTACATGTACCTCTGTGATAACTGTTATCATCTCCGCAGCCATGGAGACAGTAGCACGAGAAACTGCATCTCGTGAGTACAGTATCTGTGCCATATCAAACTTGCTATACTTAGCTCCATAGTCAACACAAGTTTGCAACAAATTCAGCAATCCCTTGTGCTCAACTGACCGAAATGAATTATAGCCATCAACGCAGTATTCAACCTGCTTGCGCTTTAACGTGGACATGTCAACATTCGAAATGTGCGGTTGCCGAAAAGTTGACTCACTGCAGTGAACTTCAGTCGACTGACTGTTATAACCCTTTATAAGGCAGAAGCCCCCAGGAACACCCAGGCTAGATATTAAAAATGTAACAAAATGGTGGCAAAATACTTGCCACTGCCCGTTTCAGTGACCGTATCTCGGTGGCAAAATGTTGGCCACCGCCTTATAAAGGGATAAGTATGTAAGCAACAACTCTAGTCTGCTTCTACTCAAAAGTACAATAAAGCAATTTAGCTGTTCACAATGATTTTTTGGGCTTCGGACCCAATCCAATCCAATCCACACACGTTCTTTACAATTGCGACCCAATCCAATCCAATCCAATCCAATCCATGGATGAATCCAATCCATGCGCAACTCTGTGATAACATCCCTACAGGTCAGACTCTTAGACTGATTTTTGCGCGTGATGACTCAAACAACGCGCAAAGTACATGCTTTCTATAGGCCAGTGGTGAAATGAACCGGAAACAGAAATGTGGCTTACTTTAGCTTACATGACAAAAAAATCAACTAAAGACGTCCTTAAATCGCCCAAATTTGGCTCTTGATGAAGAAATCGGGTACGACAGATCGGATAATGATGTCAGAAGTTTCACCGGAAGCTCACAGTCACATATACATGTTGCTGTTTATGCCAGTGCTGGATTCCAGCATTTGTCGGCTGGGGGGTCAGAGGGGTTTGACCTCTCAGGAGACTAAGAAAAACAGTTAGGAGGTCGCATGTGAACCACCCACGGGCTCCAGTCATGGGTTTTGGCACCACAGTGTACCTGTGTAAATCTGCTACTCGCATATGTAGGATTTATTTCAGCATTATAACTGTCAATTATGGACAAAATAGTGCTGTGCACATTTACAAATGTTTCAGCTTCTGGGGTACGAGGACCCTACCGGAGCAAAGATCCCATAGTTACTGTACTATTAATCTATCATTTTGAAAATAATTTTTGTTTTCAGTTTGGTGCAAAGTTTGATTCGTCATTCGTGAATATTCAGTGCGCATCTGCACGGCACGTTCACTTGCAAAAGTGAACTTTAAAGTTTAAATTGTTGTATTCGTTGAACTATATCAGTTGCTTCAATGAAATTTGCAGGATATGTTGTGCGAATACTCATATATAAAATCTCAAAGTTTTGCTGAAATACAAAAGTTTTTCTATGGAATTGTTTTTTTATTGCCGCACCCTGTATATAAGATAAGATGTTAACAGCGACAGATCAAAAGCCGTAAAATCGTAAAAAAAGTAATGCTACTAAGCGTCGCTTTAACATTCAGGCGATGTGTTGGTTGGTAGTATCTACTGTTTATGATTTTTTGCGGTTTTTGATGTGTCTCCGTTAACATTATATATAAACTGCAGTTTGTTATATTTATTAGTAAATATTAGCTGAAACTGATTGTGTTACTTTGTGTGTGTGTGACCTGACAGCAAGGCAACGTGCGCCACGCGCTGAAGTTGACCAAAGAATGGCTGCAGCTCGGTATTTGCCACTGACGACTTTCTGTCGTTATTAATTCGTCCGCCGGAGCGGTTGCGAAGTATTGTGATGAGTACATCTGTCTGTGTGTGTGTGTCTGTATGTGTGTCTGTGTGTCCGCGAGAATATCTCCAGAACCACATACGATCTTTACCATTTTTTGTGCATGTGCCTATGGTTGTGGCTGGCTCGATCCTCTTCCGGCGTCATTGCGATACGTTATGTACTTCCGGTTGTGTGGATTATATGATGTTTCTTTTCTATAATGGGTCGTATAGTGAACGATCACTATAGTGAAGGGGGTTTTCGCGAGTATTTCCTTACGAGGAATAATTTACTGGTTTTCGGGGGAAATTAAATAAGTAAATATATTTCGTAATTACGCCACAGATATAGCGAGATATTGGTCGAAAATTGCCGACTTAACCTACCCACGTGTATAGTTGGCGCCCTCATTGCGGTTGACCCAATCGTAATTTAGCCGAGTTTTTTGGCCTCAGAAACGTATAGAGTCCCTGGGCTACTGTACGGCGTTGTTTGCGTTTAACCGAATGCCGGTTACCGCTTGTGACGGACGGACGGACAGACAGACACACGACGACAGCATATATCGCGCTGGCATATAATCGCGCGGTAAAAACCTACAGATGGCACTGCGTACCCCCAAGCCGCCGCCGAATATCCGAATTAGCCGCCGAATTTTTGTCCGCCGAATATCAGCCGAAAAAAATTCGGCTAACCGAATCCGTCGCCGAATTTTTGCCGCCATAAATCCGCCGGAAAAAAACTCGGATGTCCGAATAAAAATCGAAGTTTTTCTCTGTGAGTGTGACCTTGCTGAAATGCTTGTGAACAACTTCAACTGCATTGACTGACTACGGTACTTTGTTTGGTATACTAACATTGACTTTATGCATTACACAGTATTACACTGCTCAGCTTCATGAAAAAGTCTTTGTAGTCATAGATTTAGTAGCATGTTTTTATTACTTTTTGTACTTAAAAATGTGGCTCAGCCGTATTTCAGCCGAAAATGTTTGCTACCAGTCGCATTTCAGCCGTAATTTTGGTTTCGCGCGTTAATTCGGCTAATCCGGATATCAGCCGAAATTTCTCTTTAGCCATCTGAATTTTTTTTCAGATTTCAGATTGTGGGTCTATCACTGCGAGAGTGTGTGTGTGTGTGTGTGTGTGC
>Ga0209780_1005243_pt1 | contig 10188 bp, 6 predicted proteins | sample WorMetexBAHAMAS2_FD_187384 | JGI IMG/M metagenome (GOLD analysis project Ga0209780, IMG submission 187384) | Marine gutless worms symbiont microbial communities from Max Planck institute for Marine Microbiology, Germany - Inanidrilus exumae... | ecosystem: Host-associated > Annelida > Digestive... | reverse complement strand
CTCTGGCGTCGTGGCCGTTCGACTGCTACCACGACCAGAAGCGAGGCGCCGCGCCCGGCTTCGGCGTACCGACAGGTGCGTTCAGCGTCGACTGTCTGCTGGGCAGGCGACACGGCGTCGACGACGGACCTGTGCAGCTGAGACGGGGCATTGACAGTCACAGTCTCAACCTACTGCACGTCGGCAAACTCGCGAGAACGACAGACATCGACGGTCGGTGACGTCCGTGTGTCGTCTACTAGACTGAGCAATTATTAGGTCGCATCGAGGCACTGCATAAGATGCGGGCTATTGCTGCAGGCGGAGTAGCGTGGTCGGTCGGTGCGTCTGTCTCTCTGTCTGTCTGTCACGTGCGTGAGTCCTGTAAAATGGATGAACTGATCAAGATGTGATTGGAGAGCTAACTCATATGGGCCGGAGGAACCATTATTTGATTGTATCAAGGTCGGACGAATCCATTCGCCGCAGCGAGGGGTGGCAAGGCGACGATGCGGCCTTTCGTTAAAATTCGTTGACCACTTCTTACAAAAACGTTGCAGGAACACTTTAAGTAATCTGTCTGCATGGAAGAAAGAGACCTGAGCCGATTCAACAAGCGACAATATAATATGATTATTTATTTAATTTATTTAACTTTTGTTTAATTATGCATGCTTAATGTTTTCTTTGCTACCACATGCGTGGTGAAATAAAGTTGTGTGTGTATAAGAATGCCGTCCACTCTTGGCGGATGGTAACCAGTGTTCAAGGAGTTCGCGTTGCTGGCGTTTTCTCCACGCCAACTGACTGAAGTTCCTTTTTTCTTGCCTTCGGGCCCATCCCTATAAAGGTGTAGACATTATAAGATCGTCTTCACGATGAATATAATAATTATGCCGATCATACAAGTAAGAAAACAACTATGCTTAACCAGTTTATAGTGTTTGATATATACACGAACCATTAAGCAGGTCTGAGATGACCATTTTATACAAGAAGCTCATTTATCGCAGAGGGACCGCGCGACACGCTGTCAGTTGAAGTCTAGTTAACTGCTGTACAACTGTACGAAAAGGTTGGCAATAGGTGGGTAAACTTTAAGGTAAAGCAAGGTAATCTGAATCGCCGCTATTCGATGAGCCATATATCACTTCCTGATGGTGGCCTATATTAACAACGTCTCAATCTTGCATTCCCAGATATTACCACACGTACAGTGTACGTGATTACCTCTGACTTTGCGAAATCCTTTACTTTACATAAAGTAATTATAAATTATAAGCCACGTGCGCTTTCAAATTCACATGTAAAGATATCGTAGATAACGCGTACTATTAGTGCTCGAATTACTGGGGGGACCGGGGATTTCCCCCAAGCACTGCGGTTGTGGACCCCCATGTAATACACGGCGTCGAAGTCTCATCGTTTTCGGCGCCTTGTTCAACTTGTTGTCGTCCCCAACTGCCTTTTTCTTTGCTTGACCACTGCGTACTATATGTCCTAAGATACGGAAGTTAGAAAAAGGCTTTGGACGGCAACATTGACCTTCAAGATCACTCAAGGTCACTGGTAATGGTGTTATTTGATAGGCCACACAAGATTTCCGATTAGTCTTCCATTGCAACTATGTCCCTTTCTTGCATCGTTTTTGATATATTATTATTTAGAGACGTCACGTGACCCCGAAGACATCCCTTTCGGGGGTAATCTATCATGCGTGCATCAGCAGTCAGTACTCTTTAGTGCGAATCACCACGAGAAATTTAAAGTTTCTAGCTTCACCGATTCCGAAGATGATAATGGGCGTGTTCTGAAATACGCTCCAGGGTGCTTCAAAGTGCTACTGTGCCGTTCTTTTATGATAAAAAGAACGGCACAGTAGCACTTCGAAGCACTTCGAAGCACTCTGGAGCGTATTTCAGAACACGCCCAATATGATTGTGGGACGTTTGTCATCTCAAGGCTAATACTTGATATGGCCTATCTGTTTACAAAGTTTGATGACTAGCATCAGCCATGCAGACATATTTGGGAGCTGCGTATACGGGACCCGGACTGTAATGCACCATAATTCGTTTGTTGATTTTGGCGCTGTTTGTTTACTTACTTTTTCTATTTTTACTTTATTTTTTCCCTATACTTTATTCTTTATTTACTTCCTTATTCGTTTACTTCCTGATTTATCTGTCTGCGCTGCACTAAGCTCAGCTATTGCACAGCCAGCATGCAATGCCGTGCGCGTTATCAACAGACTCCCGTACAACCGATGTTGCTAATGTCAACTGGACCGTAACTGTGATCAGCCAACGTATACTACCACCAGTAGTGTTGTTGATGACAGCGCGTATTACTCCGCCAGCGCACCGTCATGGGCGCGGACCACTGTGGCGGATGGATAAAAATTTTCGGCGTTAAGGCGTCTGAGCCGGAGACTTCTATACCAGTCGCAAAACGCAATTGTTACCTATGTCAACTACATTTGGCGCCGTCGTTGAGAGTGATTCCGTCGGAATTTCGTAGAGATCTTTGTACTGTAAAAATAGACAAGATACCGTGGGCTATCGTGCAGCGTTGATTGCGTGATCCTACGTTTAGCCGTTCGGTACAACTCCGACTTGTGACAGATGGACGGACAGGCGAACACGTGATGACAGCAAATAACGCAATAGCTTAGCGCCGCCCGGGTAAAAACCACATTTGAAACACTTGCAGTAGGAATGGCCTTGAAAGTAACTCAAGGTCATCGGAATTGCCTCTATTCGATAGGTCATAGGCATATTTCCTATTAGTGGTCTGTAGTAACAATGACGCCATCTGGCACGATTTCCAAAATGTAACCACATTTACAGTGTACACGACTGGCTGTGACCTTGAGAAGTCCTTCGTTTTCGAATAGATAATTGAAATAGAAACCAGTGTGTTTTACGATTCATGTGTAAACATTTCGTAGACAATACATACACGCTGATTTTCCCGACGTATATCAGATAAAAAAGTTTCAAACAGCAAAAGTGACCTTTAGGGTCACTAAAGGTCACCAGTAACTAGGTCGCTATCTTGCACCGTTTCCGAGATATTATCACTTATTTTCAAAAATTCAAAGAGGTCACGTGACCATGAAAACATCCCTTTCGGGAGTAGTCTATCATGCACGGACTAGTACTCATCTGTATCAATCAGCAAACGACATTTGAATTGCCTTGCTTCACGAACTCCAGATATATTGACTGACACATAGAATTCTTCTTCATTGGTATGTCTTAACAAGGCAGTCGAAGACGGCAGACTTCGCCCCCGCCACGTAATAACGCCGCCCGCCGCGCCACCCAATCAAATCGTTTGCTGCCAACTGCGGGCGAGTCGATGTCGCTCAGGCAGGGGGTGACGGGTCGCTCGTCAATGACCACTGCCGTCGAGCCACTGTATTCACCGTTATGTGAAAAACATGACGTCATCCACAAACCGGAAGTTGGTTGGCGGCGTGGCGTAGTGGTAACGGAGTTAGTCGTATCAACAAAGTTACTCTACGTCGATTCCGGTTAGTACTGGGATGGTGACGTGTCCGGGTTCGACTCCCGGAGGCGGCACTTTACTTCAGAATGTAACCAGCCACCCAGGTCGACTCAGCCTTTCATCCTTTCGAGGTTGATAAACTGAGTAGTAAGCTGCAATCGGATGTTTGCTTCCTCGCACGTGCAGCGCCATCTGGTGAATGCTGACGGGGTGAAGGCCTGGTGTAGTTGATTGGGGCTGTGGTGTGTTTGCTAGCTGTATGCCGCGGGTCCAATTGTCCGTTAATGCGTGCAATGGATGGCCAAAATTTGCGCTTACAGCACCATTGGCTTTTGCCAATCAACTACCACTTCCGAGATTGTAAAGCGCGGCTGGTCACGGTGATTTACTGTGTAAGTATCGCTCTATAAAAGAATCCGACCTTTACCTTTTACCTTTTTACTGCGCCGTCGTTAGAGGAAATCCGAGCCACGGCCACAGGTTCTACGTGTACAGAAAATTTCGTGAGATTTGGGCGTGTGGCTGTTACCGGTGCGACGCTGTGCTAGTACAGTATTAGGCCTAGCAATATGGCGCTGTGTCCGTCTGTTTGTCAAAATACCTGAAAAATCGAGCTGGTTTTTAGCATAGAGGCTGCTTCCGGTTTATTTTACATTCTATTGGCCAGAAATTCAGATATCTCCAAAATGAGGGCACTTCCCTCTGAAACTTTGTCCCAAACTCTGGACTTCGCGAAAATTTTGCAACTGAACGTCGACTTATCACATGGGCGCTTTTGTATATATATATAAAGTTGTCGTGTCTGTCTGTCTGTCTGTGTGTCTGTCTGTCTTCCGGATTTCTCAAAAACGTGCGGACCGATTTCCATGAAACTTTTCATGGTTCACAGGGGTCATAGGTAAACGTGAACGGATAAAAACATCCGGAAAATGTAAACCCTTAATGTGTAAAAATTGGGAAAACGGTGCAAAATGGCCGATTTTGAGAAAGTCCGTACGGGCCACAAGCGCTGTACTGCGCAATGGCCTGCGGTCCGCGCGCACGCTTGCACGCTGGCTGACTTCGGCACGGGCCAATCGCGCGCGGGCCTGGGGGCGTGGCTCGTAGTCTTCGATGCGGGACCGTCTCAAACGCTTTTGTGCTCCCGAGTCCAGCTTAGTGGTCCCACTTCCCGGCCGGCCTTTGTAGTGTGACAAACTGGCGACGGTCGTAAGTCGCCAGTTTATGACACTCAGCGTCCACCTTTGTGTACAACACGACGGGCGTGAGGCAGCGCGTCGCGCGGATCTGTCCGCGGCAGCTGGGAGTCGTTGAGATGGCGGGTGTATTGTACAGACGAGTCGAGTGCGAGTTGTGACGGAAACGACTCGCCGCAGAAGCGACGCCGAACGAGAACCAACTTCACGTCTTGGCAGCTGCAGCAACTCGAGAACTCGTTCAGCGACAGCCACTACCCGGACGTCTTCGTGCGAGAGTCTCTGGCGCTCAAACTTGACCTCGCCGAGTCTCGCATTCAGGTACAGTAGTACACGCATTTGTATCTTCGCGTCTCGACTACTGCAACTCGCTGTTGTTTGGTGTTACCGACAGCCTGGTTCGACGTCTTCGGGCTGTTCAAAATGATGCCGCACGTCAGTGGCACTCGTCGATCCGAGCACATCACGCCAGTATTGAGACCACTTCACTGGCTACCAGCACGGCAACGCACTGAGTTTCAGATGGCCGTTCTGGTATACAAGGCACTGAATGGTCTGTCACCACAGTACCTGGTGGATGACTGTCAACTCATCACAACCACTGGCCGCCGGCGACTTCGATCATCTAATGTTGCTACTTGCGACGTTCCACGAACCCGCACAACTCTGGTATAGATCGATCCTTCACTGCTGCTGGTCCATACCTGTGGAACAATCTACCACTTCATCTCCGTGACTTTGAACTATCACTTTTTGAGTTTCGCCGGTTACCGAAAACACTTTTGTTTGGCTGAGGACCGTGGCGCTTAGTGACCTATTTTAGATGTAGTGCGCTTTATAAATGTACTTACTTACCTACTTACTTACTTACTGACTTACATTCAGTGCGGACGCCGGACAGTGGCGTAGCACAAGTCCCACCTTGAAAACTTCGGCAATATCATCACCGACCGTATTAGTGGTTCAGGCATAGCGGTCGGCCCGGTCTGTGTGTGTGTCCGGTCAATTAAATTCGAACAAAATAACCTTTGACTTGGATATTTGGCTTCTTGTTTCATCCTCATCAAGTTCGAACGTTTACATGTAGGTCATCGCAGATCAAACGTCACGTGGAGTTTTTTTCAGCTATGGATGCGGTTGATTGGTTAAAAAGTGAAAGTGGAGTCGGCTGAAAAAAGGACGTGAATTGGAAACTGTAAATAAGTAATAGCCAGCTGAAAATTCACGGTCGGCCAAAAATGTTGTTAAAGTTGTCGGTGCTACGTCGAGTGAGGGCTTTCAAGTTAACTCAAAATAATTGATAAATTCACGTCGATCGATCTGTCAATCGTTCAATGAAAACGGGTTTATAATATTTTGGAAATGGTGCAAAAATAGAAGCATAGACACAATGGAAGAATAATAGGAAAGCGTCTAAATTATGTGGACCACCGAATGGCTCCAATACCAATGACCTTGAGTGACCTTGAAGGTAAGTTAGGTGTTTGAAACCTTTCTAAATCACGTACATCGAGAAATATTTAGCACGTATTAACTACCATATGTTTGCGATATGTTTAAGTTTGGTGGCTCGATAGTCTAGTGGTCAGGGTGGCGAACTTGCGACTCAATGATCGTGAGTTCGATCCCCGGTTGCCGCACTATCGGTTGGTTGGTACTAGAATGGGTGACCGTCTTCAGGCGGGATACCACCTCGGTGTGTAACCAGCCATTCAGCCTCCTACCCTCTATGGGACGAGAAATGAGTACCGGCCAAAGTGCGGTGATGTTTTGCGGCTGGGAGAAAGGTAGTTTGGCTCATTCCATTCGTTGATAAACGTGTCGGTGGCAGGTAAAGCTGTGTGATCCCTATGACACGTGCCATCCTGAGCGCTTTAGAGCTTTAAGCGAAGCGAGCGCTATACTATGCATGTTTTTACATAGCCCACGAATCGGAAAGCGTACATAGCCTGTAATTTTAACTGTGCTTCAAAACTTCAGGAATTGTCAAGGTCACAGGCAGTCAGTGGCGTAACTACGAGAGACGCGGTGAGGCAATTGCCTCAGGGCGCCTGGCGCAGAGGGGCGCCTTGAACGGACGAATAATATTCTTTGCTTTGCAACTGAATTTCAAAAGAGAAATAAGTAAAAAGAGCAAGCTAAATAACAATGACGAGAGTAAATGACTATTGATGCTGGTTCAGTTTAGGTCCTGTCCGTGTTTTAACAGCGTAACAATTCGACCGATCATAGTAATCCTAAATTGTCTATAGTTATGGCTTTGTCAACCACTTTTACGCAATACGCCTCTGAAATTACCGAATTCCGTAAAATAACGCAAAATAAGGGCCATTTCGCCGTTCAATGTCATTCAAGGTCACCGATTTTGGTACCAATCGAAAACTCATGTACGACTTCCTATTAGTGATCAATACTAACTTACCTCCTATCTTGCACCGTTTCGGAGATACATTACTCCAAATGTGAAAAATCGCTATATTTCGCTACCCTTCTTGCGTTTAAACCGCCCTACGGAGGGGTTACCCTTGGACGATCTCCGTAAAATTGTCCGTGGATGTCAACGGATGGCCAAGGTACCAAACAGCGTAGAAAAATTGCCGAAAATTTTAACCGGCTGAGTAGGGTGCACGAACGTTACAGACAGACGACAGACGAAACGGCGATAGCATATAGCGAACGTGAACGTGAGTTTACGTTCGCTAAAAATCGCTATATTTCGCTACCCCTCTTGCGTAAAAATCCCCCGACTAAGAAGTTCCCTGGGACGATCTCAGTATAATTTTCAGTGAATGTCAACGGCCAAGGTACCAAACGGCTAAGAAAAATTGCGGAAAATTTCAACCGGCTGAGTATGGTGCATCAACGTTACAGACAGACGAACGACAGATAGCATATAGCGAACGTGAACGTGAGTTCACGTTCGCTAAAAGTTAGTGGCGCTGAGCGTAGAAAGCGAGAGAAACAGAAGGAGGCTGCACAAAGTGAACTGTTGAAGAAAGTACCGAAACTGAACACATACTTTAGTGCTCCACACGCGTCAGCTGCTAGTCGTATGAGTGCGACGTTGGAACAGTCAGAAGAAGGACAGGGGATAACGAAGGAAGTTTCTTGGCAGCAAGATGACGATCAAAATACCGGTACTCATTCCCACACTGAACAGTTGATGGAAGCTGAGCCCACTTTTTGCGCTGAAGATGCAGCTGCAGAACGAACTGGAGTCAGGAGTTAATGCGCTGAATGTAGGCCTACGGAATTTTCTTGAACAACAGGGTAAAGTACCAGAATCAACAGAAGTGATACCGCCGTCTGCTGACAATGTCTTAGGTTCGACTGAGCTCTTTAGCTATTCTGTCAATCGAGAGCCAACGCCTGGATGACGTGGACACCGACAACATTATCGATACTTTTGCTGATATCAAAGCCCGTAAGAAATCATTCTAAAATTGAACAGTGGAGGTACAGTTTAAATTCTTGTATTTGAATTGTTTATCTATTTCAGTCTTGAAGTATTGTCTTCAGATTTAAGTGCCTTTTGCCACACTAACAGGAAAATCGAACGTGATTAGGTGTTTTCGCTGCATGGCTTCGGTCAGTTCAGTAGCTTGGGTTCCCCAGGTGGGACAGCTAGATAGGCCTTTAATTTTGAATTCCGTGGGGGCGCCTAGGAAACGTTTGCCTCAGGGCGGTTCCGATGTAGTTACGCCACTGCAGGCAGTGACGAACACTGTAAAAGAGGTAATATCTCCGAAACGGTGTTAGAGACGTTATTACTACAAACGAACAAAAGGAAAAGTGATATATGACCTATCGATTCGCTCCATTTCCGATGACCTTGAGTAGCTTTGAAGGTCATTCGTGTATTGCAAGCCTTTTCAAATGCGATATTTCGTGCAGTTATGCAACAGTTGAAACATTTAAACTGACAGTGCGTCGGGCGATCCCTTTGCGGAATAAATATTGAGAGAGGAGACAAGCTATCGTACGACAAAGCTTTCCACCAGTCAAAGAATACCCGTAACAAAAAACAACAGCAGCAGCAGGCTCCAATGTTTGGTGATGATCGCACTAAAATCACCAATCAGCACCAATAATGCACAGTACACAGTACAGAGCACGTTCCAACAACGAACAGTAAATACAGCAATAAGTCTGTAGAGTTACATAGGCTACTTACGGCATTACGATGTAGACAAAGACAGCGATGAGAAAAGTCTATTTTGTGTAGGTAATTCAGTACAAGTTAAAGTAGCTTGTGACAGTTTCCGCATTCTTACATCTAATGATGTATTCATATTTAAAATATACATTACCTTACTGTTACTGCATTTTCGTGATACTGTATAATCTATAACAATTGTCTAGACTGCTTTTTACAGTTGCTTTGTTTTTTTTCTCTCAAGTCCGAGTCATCGCCCAAGCGCATATGCAATCATCCATAACGGAGCAGCGCAGGCGGGCGTCTTTCGCCGACAGATTTCGAAATTGAATTTCCAATGAATGCATTGTTTAGCGAGCCCCCGGAGACAATGCGTCTCTATTAGACTTTTCCTCGAGACCGATAGGCGGTGCCCGGATTGTCCCTCGGCGCCCTCCGATGCGCCAACTATCGCTTCATCGCCTGTTTCAGCGACCGACCGCATCCGCCGCGTGGATTTTATTACATGGAGACGCCGTAGATATAGGTTGTGCACCCTCTGGGAACGACCGACTCAATTTCCATTCCGCTCGTCTAAAACTCAATTTGGTTACAAATTTATTAGCCTACGACCGCGCGACTGTCGCGCGCGGCGCAAGTGCGGACATGCTGATTTGTTAATATCTGCAACGGTTCGGCGACCGCGGTCGTTGGTCACTATACGACCGCCGCGACACGGCCTAGTCATCATGAGCTTTATATTTCTATTCAGACAATGCTGTATGGTGCCCGCCAGATGTAGCTGCTTCATCGTAGGCTCGTTATTACTCCTTCCCGGTATGTGGGCGAAGTATTGCGATCAACACGCCTGTATGTATGTCTGTCTGTCTCAAAAACCATGTATTCAAATTTCACAAAATTTTCTGTACACGTCACTCGGTCCGTATAGATGTGTCTTTTGGTGGTTACGATGATACTACTCAAAATTTAAAGGTTATTTCCTCAAAACCATCAAAAATGCATGAGCGTGAATGGTATTTTCAAGCCAAACCGGCAAAAACTTAAAGTATTTGCAATTTCCAAACGATACGTCAGATCAGCACGAAATTCACCAGCCGAATATGACTGACAGTTTTCCAATATTACCCTTTATACGCTCAACAGGTCAGAACTTAGAAATGCGGCTATGCTAAACACAACTGGCTACTCAGGAACGGTTAGAGGTACATGTGCTTGAACCGAGTCGTTATTTAGACGCAGGGCATCATGCATTATAGACCACTCCTGGTGTGTGTGTGTGTGTGTGTGTGTGTGTGTGTGTGTGTGTGTGTGTGTGTGTGTGTGTGTGTGTGTGTGTGTGTGTGT
>Ga0209780_1005242_pt1 | contig 10188 bp, 8 predicted proteins | sample WorMetexBAHAMAS2_FD_187384 | JGI IMG/M metagenome (GOLD analysis project Ga0209780, IMG submission 187384) | Marine gutless worms symbiont microbial communities from Max Planck institute for Marine Microbiology, Germany - Inanidrilus exumae... | ecosystem: Host-associated > Annelida > Digestive... | reverse complement strand
CTCCGTGCCAAATTTCACCCCCATCGGTGCAACGTGTGGCCCCTGCGGGGTGAAAATCCTCAAAATCGGCCTCTGAGTAAATTAAATAACCGGCACTTTGCGCTGCGCGCAATGCTGCCGGTTAATAACAGTGTAGCAGTTATTTGGCTTGTTACACAATGGTGTTTTGAATTAGCATTTTCATTTTTTCAGGATTTTATGGGAAAATCAGACCCTTATTTGGAATTCAGTCGCCAGATGTCAGATGGCAAATTTGTTGCTGTACATCGAACTGAGGTTTTTAAACCATATTTTCTTGACTTTACTTACTTGAACATTTAGTTGCTTCTTTTACTATTAGGTACAGGATGGCATAGAAATAATGTCCTATATTTGTTTTATGTTTGGATGTAAGCACATAGATCTAATACTGCGTGAATTAAGAATATGCTCTGTGTGCTGTACCCAACATTTAATGCATTTTAGCAGTACGTTGCAGTCGGCTGTTTCCTTGTACATAATACATTTAATCCTTCCTAACGTACAAACATTGGACAGTTTGTGATGTCTAGATCTTATGAATATCAGTATTTTATGATGCTCAAACTAATGTTACCATTGATTGCTGGAACAATTTGATGTACGTTTCAAACATTTTGCAGGTTATCAAGAATGATTTGAGTCCAAAATGGCGTCCTTTTGATGTTAAAATGAGTCGACTATGTGGTGGAAACCCAAATATAACAATTAAGGTTTGTTTTATGACAGTTCTTATTTTAACTAAATTTCTATTGTTGTTACTATATAAATATTTACTATTAATTGATTCACAGCACTTTTTTGACTGCTTTAGAACTTCTGTAATTAAATACATAATTGTTTTAGTAGCATGCTTTTTGTACAGATATGCTGACCTGCATTATTAGTTTGGTTTCAAATTATGTTTTGTGAAACGGACACAGGTTGACTGTTTCGATTTTGACTCTGATGGAGATCATGATTTGATTGGCGGCTTCACAACAACGGTCTCAGAGATGATGCAGGCAGCAACGAAGCCAGTTTGTTTGCATTTTCTGTGTTCTGTTGCTGCAGTCTTGAATAGATGTGCTGACAATTTGAGATCCCATAGAAACATTATTAGTGTTGTTACGACCACCGAACTTTTACAGCCACCTCGGTGGTTGGCTACCACCGAACCAACACCGCCATCGTGATGTTTTACAGTGTTTTCGGCGGTCTTTCTGGGCGCTGTTTCCTGAAAACTGCCCCTCATTTCCGCAGAGCAGCAATAGTCATCTAAATGCTGCATCATCCCGCGTGAATGCACGGTGAGTCAGTCCAGTCGGCGACACAGCCCGCCCTTCCTCCGGAACGCAAAGCCGCGACATCCACATGTTTCCCATTAACCACCTTAGTCTTAACCACCGATGTTCACCACCAGCACCGCGGTGGCATATCAGAAAACACTGCCACCGACCGAGTTGCAAATTCCTGCCACCGTAACAACACTAAACATTACTATCACTTCATGACATAATTCATTGCTGGAATGGAATATCAATCAATCAATAATATATGTGTATTATTATGCATATGCATACACACACAAAGCCTTTGATGTTATGACTCTACATAAATGCATATGCACGTATGTTATTATTACTTGGGCCCAAGTAATAATAACATACATGCATTTCTGTCTCTGTGTGACCATCCAACTAAGTTAACAGCGCCTGAGATGATCAGCCATTCTAAAGATATGGCTGGTGCCGACCAAAATTTGAATGGTTCACGTGACCTAACTACACCTCTTTTAGGGATGGTTTGTCATCCATGGGCTAGCACTGGCTACCTTCAGTCTACCTACCATATTTGAAGTCTCTATCTGCACTCACTATGAAGATACAAAATGTTGAAAATGAGGTGGTTTGGGGTAGTTAGGGTCATTCAAGGTCACTGGAAATAGCACCATTCGATACAGCATATACGATTCCGATTAGCGTTTCATAGTAACTGTGTCCCTATCTTGCACTGTTTCTGACATATAGCGAGATATTGGTCAAAAATCGCCGCTTGTAACCTACCCCATCTCTATTTGGCGCCCCCGTTGGGGTCACCTTGGGAATTTCGCCGAGATTTTTGGTTTCAGAAAACTAAGTGTTCCTGGGCTATCGTATGGCATTGTTTGTGTGATTCTGCATTTAGCCATTTTGGTACAGTGCCGGCTTGTGACAGATGGACGGACGGATGGACACATTGCGACAGCATATATTGGGCTAGCATAATGTTGCGCGGTAAAAACTGACACGTAGCATAATGGCTTGGTCCAAACTAAAAAAGTACATGATGAAAAGGAACAGTTACTGCTGCCACTAATACTTTAAGTTCTCATTTGACTGACCTTCTTTTTGTACTTTATTATTTTGATTGTTTGCTTGTGAAATGTGTCAAATGCATATTTTGTTTTGTCTGTCTTTACGGTGTCAGATGGAATGGCCGTGCATTAATCCGAAAAAATCTGGCAAGAAATCTTATCAGAATTCCGGGATAGTTCATTTGGAGTCATGCACGGTAATTTTGACATTGTGTAGTTTCGTGGTGGTGCGACGGGTAGAGCGTTGGACTAGCGATCAACAGGTCGTGGGTTTATATCCTACTCGGGACAAAGTTGCATTACAACCTTGGGCAAGTTGTTCCCACCTATGTGCCTCTGTCATCAAGCAGTATAACTTGGTACCGGCCAAGGGGCAGTGATGCTCTGCGGCTGGGATGGTAACCGCAGGCCTGGTGGAAAGTAATGGCAGCCTACCACCGGGTGGATGACTTATAGTCACCTGTGGGGTAATGTGACAGTCTACCGTGGATGGATATCTCAGAGGCGGGCGTGTGGTGTGATAGCCTAGCGAGGTGTGCCCATCACTTGGCTGGCTGCCTGGTGGAGGGTGTGGGCGGGCACTGGAGACAAAATTACAGTCTTGTTTTTGGCTATGACTCGTCTCCAAAACAGTTTATTATGTGTTAAATGGAACATTACGTGCTGCTCAGTAACTAGGGATGTGATGGTGCCAGCCAAAATCCAATACGGATTTCATGTGCAAAATCCGTCGGATGCGGATTTGTCGCGCGATGAAAATTAATACCAGCTTTTATAGCTACTGTGATTCAACTTTGTCTTATTTACTTAGAATTAAACAGTTACAAACAAACTAGCAGTGAATAATTAACATCATTGTGATCGTTTTCTAAAAAGTAAATTAAATGCAACAACAGATCTCGATCAATCCAAAATAATTGTATAGTTGGGCCGAAACAAAAATTTTGAATCCGTCATGATTGGATTTTAAGTATCCGACGGATTTCGGATTTTGGAAAAAGTGTCGGATTCCGTCGGATTCAGAATCCGTCAAATCCCTATCAGTAACTCATTGATTTGCAGTGCTGTGTGTCTTCACTGTTCTCTTTCTTGTTGTGATGTTGTCCTTCTTGCACATGCTGAATGAGCTTGGTTATGTTCACCATTAGTGTCAGTGTTCTTTTCTTATTATCCTCAACATAAATATTGTTCTCAGACTAACCTTCCTGTACTCATCAGTCTTTCTTTTTATTGTGGGCAGAGGTCTAGCCTACTTCTGAACCTCAGCGCTGAAACCGCATAATGGTTTTGTGTGCTAGCCCAAGGAGAGGAGGGGAATTGGAAGATGTGTGCTAATGTGTGTGTGACATGCAGGGAGGGTAGGGTTAGTAGGAAGTGAACAGCTTGTGGGGTATTTATAGCACGCCCCTCTAGATGTGGTCTACTGTCTGGCTTAGCCTTGACCGGTGCTGTGTGCTACCCCAGCCAGTGGCCAGCGAAGTCTATTTACTTCAGCTCACACCAGTGTGGCTAACAGCATTGACGCTGCTAATCAAGGTGTCAGCAATGGTCGCAGTAAATAGAGGGCACCATTGAACCCTTTCTGTCAAGGATCATCTCCTTGTTCATCGTGTGCATAGGAATTATATGAAATAATTCTTTGGTAGGCAGACGTGCACTGGGCCGAGGTATGAACTTTGAACCCTTTGAATCGTGAGTGCGTCACGCTGTACAACACATGGCATTGGAGTGCTTTGACCACTGGGCTACAAGGGCAGGCTGTACTCATCAGTCAGTCATCCTGCAAAATAATATAGATCATTACAAATGTATCGATTGCATGATGAATTGTAATCGGTATAACCTAATTTATGTGAAGGCGCCATTAAATTGTAACCAACCAAACAACCTTTCTGTCACTGACTTATTGTTTAATATAAATACCACATTAGCTGTAACCCTGCCTGTCTGCACTCATGTTATTTGGCCTTCAAGCTTGTTCTGATAGTTCTGAGGGACTGCATGATGTCGTGTATGTTTTTTTGGCAACAGGTGACCAAGTGTCACTCTTTTCTGGACTTCATCTTTGGTGGATTACAGATCAACTTTACAGTGAGTTTGTCACGGGTCGCATGCATAGCACTTACATGTTAATATTGATGTGTATAATTATTAAAAGCAAACAGCCAATGCAGTGGGTCTTAGTTTTGTTTGATTTGCAGCACATTTTAGTGTTTTAGTTTTTATTACAGCCTTCTTGAATGTATTTCTATGTTGCATGTTTTGGTTTATGGAGTTTAGGGTTGTGATGACTAGATGGGTAATAGTGGCAGCAGATTCTGGCTGCATGATACTTGGGTCCTTTTATGCAAACCTTACATTTGACGTGTAGCTAAAGAGTAACATTAAATTACTGTCCCTACCAGTGAAACCATAAAATGATATATAATAATAATAATAATAATGGTTTGTTTGATTTGGCAGCAACAGCTGGATTAGTCACACAAAATACATACATACATATAGAGTCTAAATAGCAAAAAAAACAAGAAAAAATATAGCCCAATGTTTAGCAGGACACAAGAGATGTAGTGCATCACAACAGTGACATTCCAGTACATCAAAAAATAATTATAACAGCAGTTTTACAATATTATTGGTAGTGACTGTATCCAGTTGAATTGACCTAACGTTCGTCTAACTGCTGACCCATTGCTGAAATTGCAATGATTTTCTCGGTGACCTGCTGTTATAATTACAAAGCAACACAGTGCTGTGTTGTCTTCAACACAGTGCTATGTTGAATACAATACAGCACTGTGTTCGGACAACATGGTGCTGTGTTGAATACAACATAGTGCTGCGTTGAAGACAACACAGTGTTGTGTTGAATACAACACAGTGCTGTGTTGAATTCAACACAGCACCGTGTTGAATACAACACAGTGCTGTGTTGAAGAGCTGCTGTGGTTGTGTAAATGTTCGACATGTGGCAGGTCGGGATTGATTTCACTGCGTCAAATGGTGATCCTCGTAAGCACTCATCCCTTCACTACATGGACCCACAGCAGCCAAACTCATACATGAAGGCAATACAGTCTGTTGGCTACGTCATACAGGACTACGATAGGTCACTTTTGCTTCATTTTGACATTTTTTGGTTTAATGGGATTTTTGTGACTGTTATTTTTGTGTGTGTTACTCTATGTGATGCCGTGGAGGAGAGTTTTTGCCCTAATCCAAATGTTCCAGTTGTGATCAGGCAGTAAATCTTTGCTGCAATGAAGTCGTCCAGTTCGTAACTGGCAGTGCTGGCTAAGACATGTTGACCCGTATAATGGTTGTAAAACAGTCACAGCTTTCCGACTCCAGTACCAAATTATTACTATACTTACCAGTTTTCCTGTGTGACTGCAGTGATCACAAGGGGGTAGTGGGATTGCACAGCGTGGTCGAAGTGTGATATTAATGATTGCTTTGTTAATTTTTGGCTATTTTTTCACTTTCATCTGAAGAGACTTTGATGCTGAGTTGTGTTTTGTAGTGTTTTGTGTTGGTTCTGTTTGTATCCTCAGTGATCAGTTGTACCCAGCGCTCGGCTACGGTGCCAAGATTCCTCCGACAATGGAAGTTTCACACTGCTTTGCACTCAACTTCAACGCCTCCAATCCGTTCTGTGCAGGTAATGTTATGTGATGCTGTTCTTTGTAGTCAGCCAGTTCCTCCTCAGTTTTTCCTATATCTGTTCCAAAACAGAACCATTGGGTATAAGTAAGTAAGTAAGAGAGCTTTTAAGTTGCAATAATCAAAAAGTCATGATGCGCCGTGGCTGAGTAAAACCTAAAGAGATACGATTTCAGCATGTTTCTGAATTGTCCAAAGCTGATGTGTACGTGTCGCAGTTACGGTGGCAGATCGTTCCAGATTCTGGGTCCGGCAACAGAAAAGTCTTTGTCGCCGAAACTGTTCTGTGTTTGTGGGACAACGCATGTTCTGTAGTTGGCTGATCGAAGGAGACGCCGTCCGCTGTCAGCGAGAAGCTGGACATCATTGGCCAAGTACTGGGGCTGACCATGTAGTGACTTGTACATGATACAGGCCAGTTTGAACGGCAATCGTTGACGGACTGGAAGTCTGTGCAACTGGCATAGAACCGGCATGATGTGTTCTTGTTGTCTCGCTTCTGTGATATTGGGGATAAGCGGCCCCATTCCCCTCCAGTAGACAGCATCTGAGCTTTGATGATTGTCTGAACGTTAGGAGGGAAAAATAATCAGAACTGTTCTGTGCTGTATTGTGTACGACACTTGTGCACAATTATACACACATAAGTGTGAACAGTTCTTAAATTTCTGTGTCGGTTTAGGTTCAGATTTCGTTTTTGTGTTTGTTTAGATTTGCCATTTATGTGTTTTTATGTTAGCTTAGATCATCAGCTTATTCCTGTGTTCTTGTTTTTGTTGTGTTGGGTTTAGTTTCTTCAGTACCGGGCCAAGAGATTGGCTGGGAAGAACGTCTTCGATAATTATGATCCATTCTCTGTCAAGTGGGACATAAAACTCATCAGTCACCCAACCAGCAATGTCATAGCACTGAAGGAAATTGTAGAAAGTCGTCAAATTCAAAGCACTGATCTCGACTTTAGAAAGTCATCCAACAGCATCATCCTTTCTTCGTCTTCCACCAGACTCGTGAGGAAATGGGCACTGCTGCCTTTATGCCTGCTGTCCAATGCCAGATATGTCTGTGCTAATTACCAGCTAATCACGCATTTAATTACAAAATATATGTAAGTAAGTAAAATAAAATAAGGTAAAGTAAAATAAATACTTTGTGCCCTCGTTTTTGATAGATTACTAGTAATTTGTTGTAAGTTACCTGCAAGTTGCCAGTAACGTCATTAACTTTACCAGTAAGTCGGCCAGTGTTAGCATCACTCGCAGACACGTGTAAGTTATGTGTAATACTGTAGGCGTTCAAGGCGTACTGGCTGCCTATCACATGTGTCTGAGTCAAGTTATACTTTATGGTCCAACCAACTTTGCACCAATCATCTACCACGTTGCACAGTTTGCTGCTGCAGCTAAGAACGAACCCACAAAAAAGGTTACGTTCGACTTTGCCTTGCTGTTGTTGACTACACATTTATTCAGCTACTTGACATGATGTTATTGGCGCTGACTCCATTTTGCATTGCACAGCCATACGCTTCGAGTCTAATTATAGCGCCACGGTAACACTACAGGATGGGCTAGTAGTGTTACGTCCTGTTAGGGCGACATGTTGTTGAAATATTTTATGTACCTGAGGTCAGTACTGCGGTATTACTGGGATCAGAGAGCCAGTATAAAGGAAGCAATTCTCCTTCTGTCAGGGTCCGGTGCTGGATGAAGATAGGATGAGGCCAGGACACTGGTGGGATCAGTGCTTTTTGTTTTCTTCTGTGGTTTAACATTGTTGACTGGGTTCATAAAACCTGTGTCACTTATACGCAGTGGTTCTCTTCTAGAACAAGCGGAGAAAGAAAACAAACCAGGGGAACTGGCTAAGCCGAGATCACATGGAGAAATGGTCATCAAAACAGATGTACTAGTAGATATCTGTAACGTGTCATTTGTTGAAAATGTAGAACTACTTTGTGCTGCTGATAATAACGGACGGTGCCATCTCGGACATGGCGGACACAAAGCGAGCGATCGTCTACGCGTCAACATTACCTTACTCCATCATCATTGTCGGCGTCGGCTCAGCGGACTTCTCTGCAATGGACGCTTTGGACTGTGATTCCGGTCTGCTGCGAGACCAAGATGGACACGTCGCCCAGCGGGACATCGTACAGTTTGTTCCATTCCGCAACTTTGAGGTTACCGTTATTTTACGAGTTTATTCATTGAGATAATTCGGGGTAATCTGTGATCTTTTTCTCCATATTGTGGTTCTACAATGGTCACTGTATGCTGGAAAAAAGTTGCAATAAGCGCAGCTGATGTGTCGAGAAGTTAGACATAACAGTCAGTGAGTCAAATTTTCCTTAATGAAAATCTGATTCTGTTGTCGTTGGACCTGAATGCAGTGTCAGTCATTTTCTAGTTGTTTGCTATGACATACTGCTGAATTAATGGCAAAATGTGTCGTTATTTAGGCCAATCCGGCAGCACTGGCAAAGCAGGTTCTTGCGGAAATTCCAGACCAGGTCTGCCGATATCACCAAGTGAACAACATACCTCCTGGCATCTGATCAGCAGCACCGTCTGCACATGCCTATAAAGCCAACACGAACAGACAAGTGATGCCAGATGTTTGGCATTGTTTCTTATGTTAAGTAGACATTGCATGAGTCCGGCATTGAATGAGTTCAGTAAATGTTTTTAAAAACTGTCGTTTTATAACAACGTGTAAGGCCCATAATTGACACATATAAAACAGCAAAATTCTTTCTGTCACGTCAAGGGCCGTGGATATAATACACAGTTCTTATTATATCCACGGCCCTTGATGTGCCATAAAGAATTTTTGCTGTTTTATATGTGTCAGTTATGGGCCTTTCACTTTGTTATAAAATGACAGTTTTTTACATTTATATTTGCAGATTTTCTACTAAATTTATTTTACAGATGCATATTATTGCACAAGCCTATTTACGGTGTTGCAAACACGAAATGGAAGCCATACTGGAATACTACTTCCGGTTACAATTTGGTAATCATCATCATTAACATAACTACTTTTGCTTACTTGTCCCATCCCACTGGAGAATTGCATCTCAAATGACCAGAAAGGTTAAGGAACAAATTCTCACTGTACAATATACTGCATAGTCATACTGCTTAAAGTGAACAAGTAACACACTGGTGTGGCAATTTGTGGCTTGGTAGCGTAGTGGTTAGGGCGTTGGACTTACAGTTAATGGTTGTGAGTTCAAATCCCTGCGATATGGCGATTTGGATTTTTGAAATCTCAAATTTTTAACAGTCAGAACGGTTAAGAGGGTCGAACTGCATCATCGTGCCAAATTTCATCAATTCGAATCGCGACCGAAATATGGCGATTTTTCGATTTTTAAGATGGCTGCTGCTGTCATCTAGAATTTTTAAAGTTTTAAATTGTAAACAGTCGGAACGATCAAGAACGTTGAACTGCGTCACTGTGCCCAATATCGTTGAAATTGCTCGAATTGCGGCTGAGATATGGCAATTTTTCAAGATGGCGCAACCAGGATGGATTTTTAAAACTTTTGACGGTCGGATGCGTCAAGAAGGTCAAACTGCTTCACTATGCCAAACTTCGTCAATATCGCTCTAAACGCAGCCGAAATATGGTGATTTTTCGATTTTTCAAGATTGGGTTTTAAAAATTTCTAATTTTTAAAGGTCGTACGTAGTGTCAAACTGCGTCACCACGCCAAATTTCGTGGCGATCGGTCAAACCCCCAAGATATCGCGATTTTTGGATTTTTAAGACGGCGGCTGCTGCCATCTAGGATTTTAAAAATTTTACATTTTTAACGGTCGGAATGGTCAAGAAGGTCGAACTGCATCACTGTCAACTTTTGTCGAAATCGCTCACACAGCGGCCGAGATAGGTGAGTTTCAGTATTATGCGAATTTGGCTTGAAAATGCCTATTTATGCCCCTTTTTGGGGGGTTTTGGGGCACCTGGCACATTTCCCACCGAATGATGTCACTTATCATCTAAAGCCCAAAAAGGCCGTCCTTGGGCCGAACCACGTCATTTGAGCCATTAAGTGTGAATATCGATCGCGCGGTTTCAGCTGGACGTTGGAATGAAAAATAGGACAGGACAGGAAGAAAGTCACAAAAGTCTCCCCACTGAAGCAATATATATATATATATATA
>Ga0209780_1005241_pt1 | contig 10189 bp, 6 predicted proteins | sample WorMetexBAHAMAS2_FD_187384 | JGI IMG/M metagenome (GOLD analysis project Ga0209780, IMG submission 187384) | Marine gutless worms symbiont microbial communities from Max Planck institute for Marine Microbiology, Germany - Inanidrilus exumae... | ecosystem: Host-associated > Annelida > Digestive... | reverse complement strand
ATGAAAGGCCGCTGACTGAAATAAATGTGATCGCTAGCTTCTGTGCGTTGAATTTGCGGATAAAATTTTAATATTTGCTGTTTTAGAACGGCGGCTTTTACGATAAAGAGAAACTGAAGCCAGTTTTTGTTTTTATATATCAATAATACTTCAACAAAAGTGATTGCCGATGACTAATATAATTATCATTGACTAAACTGCTGCTGATGTATAGATTATATACGGCAAAATTAAAATTTTGCGCCAAAAAATTACATCGCTGAGTTGAAATAAATACGCATTTTGATTTAATCGAAATAAAATTGACTGAATTTAATAAGTCCGCTTAGGCATATGAATTGAGCCCGGTGATCCGTTCCACGCAGTTTGTGTTGGGACTGTTCTTTTAATTTAAATTCTTAATGCAATGCGAATAAGGGCCATGTAAAAACCAGATGGGAGAGTAGTATCTAACCAAGGCAGGTGCACAGCAACATGTAGGGCCCTAACTGGATTTTTCTAGATTCAGTTGCAAAATCCAATCTAAGCATAATGCAATTTCGTTTGAGACACCGCCCCTATACGTCGCTAAATCTAACGTCTTAACCGCTCGGTCTCCCTTTTTCGAACCGCGCAGGATTTGCAACATTTATGCAGAATGAGTTCATTCCATTTACCGTAATTCCGATGCAGTGAAAGTTCCCATGTGTATATGTGTAATGATACTCGCTCAATGCTAGATTTAGTCATCGGGGAAGTCAAACGCTGTGTTGTGCAAGATACTATATTTGAGATAGTATCTTGAAGATACAAGATAGGTATTCTATCTTGTATCTTCATAATACTTTTTAAAACTTGACAAAAGTGAAGATAATTTCAAAAGGTACTTCTTCCAAAATACTTTTTACTAAACGAACTTATCAAGACCTTAAACGTATCTTACACAACACTGATTTATTTGAATTTAGTCAACCTTTACCGCCAGTAATTAACGAAGCTGTTTAAAAACTAACTAATTTAATAACAATTAACCCCCTATGATAGCATTACGTAAAATACACAAACGCGCAAGTGAGCAGGTAAATGAAAAATTATCTTCCAAAAAGTATCTTCAAAAATTAGTCGCGTACCGTACGGGGACTGACGGTCGACTCTTCGCAACTGACGTTTGTGTCAACTTCAAAGTCACGTGATAATTAGGGCAAATATCACAAATACGGCCCGATACATATTTAGATATTTTGCCCTAGTTTAAGAATCCGTGGTCAGTTGCCAGCTCCCATAGTAAATGGCGAAGAAGATAGCTGTTGAAAATGGCCAGATTTTCAACTTTGAAGGGCTCGTGACCTTGGCCTTGACCTTGGATCGGGTCATACTGCACACCGTCGTGCATCACTCATCGACATCTACCTAGCCGCCAAATTTCATTGAAATCGAAGAAACTTCAACGGGCGGATATTTGAGACCGGCTTGAAGATACTATCTTGTATCTAGTATCTTTGGATTATTTTTAAAAGCACCTTGTACAACCAAACGAGCCAGTCGGAAACTGACAAAGCGACGCCAGCGTAGATAAATACTATAATAGAACACTGACAGAATCTATACTTGAGTGTCAAAACGTACTCTTTGCCCGCCGCGATGCAACCGGCAGTTTAACTGACATATTCGTGATTACATCGTCGACAACACCATTTTCTGCAGCTGCTGCTGCTGCTGCTGCTACCCTGTACTGAACGACGCCGTCTCCGTATCATTTGTCTGACAGTAATTCACTGGTAATCACCACATATCCAGCATCATTTTCATCGTCTGTCGTTACTTAAGGCCTCCAGTAGAACGACATTTGATGTGGTCGTTATCAGTGAATCAAGACTACCAGGCCGACATACCTACACGCACCCAATCATCGTTAGTCGCCATCGATTCGCCGCTTCAGAAATTATTTCATCACTACTTCGCCCCCGTAAGAGATACGGAGGTATTGTGATGAGTATGTCTGTGTCTGTCTGTCTGTCCGCGAGGATATCGCCGGAACCACACGCGCGATCTTTGTCAAATTTGTTTAAATTTGTTTTGCATGTTGCCTATGACCGTGGCTCGGTCCTCCTCCGGCGTCGTTGCGATACGTTATGTACTTCTGGTTTGTGGATGACATCACATTTTTCTATAATAGAACGTATGAATTTTGCTACGAAGAACCAATTTTGCTTAAATTTACATATTTACCGTAAATTTGGACAGAATTCAATTTCCTATTATTAATGGGTATTATTTTGACTAAATGTCTCGAGATTACTCGCAAGCTAAATTAAAGAGTGACGGAGAAATTTGACGATTAATGGGAAAAATTACCGAAACGCACGTCGTCGTACCAGTAGTAACAGTGAACGCTGGCGGAGAAGCAAATATACCAGTGACTTTGATGCATGGATGTAGAAAAGCGAAGTTAATTTAGCGTTAATAGGACCTAGATTAAGGAAGTATAAAGAGTTAAACTAACAAAGCTAAACGTCAACATAAAGTGGTAGTCAGGTCATTTGATTTATGTAACAATTAACAAATATCACCTTACAGTCAACCAGTTTTATGCGGTTTTAAGAAATCGTACGATTTCTGAAACGTTTTACTTATTTCGATAGCCAACCAATATTATCCCGAATACACTGTGTCTCAAAATATCTTTTCACCTTTTATTTTTTTGAATAACTCTGTCATAAATTAACCGACTTCAATGATTTTTTTGTACATGAAATCCTAAGAACATTTGACACCAAAGCTTATATATTTGCCCACCTTACCTATCAGTTGTAACCACTTTACCTTGAAAATATTAAAAAGTCATTTTCAACAATAGTACTGATACGTACTTCTGAACAAGTAGACAATTTTTGCGACACAATGCATACTGAGCAAAATAACAAAATTCACGAACATCGACCGAACTCGCGTCTGATTATAGCTGGTTAATATAATAATGATACATGCAACCAAAAACCGAGACCTTATAACTTCATCAAATCGCATGGAGAAAACGAAAGCATGCCTCAAAGGCATCTATATCCGATAAATAACTTTAAAATACGACTTATTATACATAAAATAACTATACTGTAAGGTCGCGCCGACCATTTTGGCAGGTTCGAAGGTTCGATGTTGGACTTAACATAATTTTCGCCCTGCTGTTAATTATTTACGATTTACAATGATGTCTGTTTTTCAGCTACAATTGGCCATCCCAGCGGTTGATGAGCATTTGTTTTCATCTTGTGATCGTCATCTTTAACTTATGGTCTAGACCTTCGAAAATAATCCAGACAGTGTCAAGTTGAACCAGCATGCGAGAAATATATAGGTCAGAGGTCATGCAAATCATAAATTATTGCCCGGACACATACACCCTAGACCCACCGATTTCTCTTCCTAGTTCTTCCCGCGAAGGCGAGGAAGTATGTTTTACCGACGTTGGTTTGTGTGTCTGTCTGTCTGCGTGTCTGTATGTGATACTAAAAAGATTGCGCGCGGATTTGTACCAAATTTTATGGGAAGATTCCTCGGGAAAGGGAAGACCAAGTTCGTGTTTCGTTACGATCGGTAGAGGGATGTGGAAGTAACGGTCAAGTAACGGTCAAAAACTCCGTAAACCGGCGATTGTTTACATTTTATACTTCTAATAGTAGGTGTGGCAAGTGTTGCCAAGTGTTGGCGACAAAACCCCCAAATTTCGCTTTCGCGGGGAGTTATACTCTCTCAGAGTACTTTTCATCTAATCTACTAATGTGTTCGGTAAAAAGTTGAAAGAGCTGATATATTTGTGCAGAAAACGCACCAATCATGACGAACCACCAACAAAGGTCTACAAGTTGGCAAGAAATAATCGCACAAAGATAAAACACCAGGTCGTGTATTGAATGTTTATGCCATCGCGTTTATTATTGTTGTTGCCGCTGTCTAAAGGATGGGTGGCTTTATTGAACTGTTCGGTCTATGTAGCAATGTGATCAATCCCGGTATATTTTAGCGGAAGTTATAACGCCTCGGGCGCGTCACTCGTCGACCGCGGAATGACGGAGCTCCTCGCATGCGGCGAACTCGATCGGAACAAATTCATTGCGGATCATAGGTTCCATTAAATACGCGCGACATCCGCCGCTGATGGGCACAGCTCGACGATCGATGAAGTAAAAAACAGTCCGAAGAAGTCTGCTTTCCCGGATATGGATACAGACGAACGCCGCTTGGCAAAATGACGTCCGAGAGGATCATTTATATCTGAAAATGTAATAACTCAGAATGAATTGTCTTGCGGATCGAGGTCGTCGTATTTTAAAGTTCTTTCATTCTTCCTGGTCTCTTTTCTCTTTTCAGGATTTTCATTCCAGGCATCTATTTGGCAGGATGCAGAAAACTGAGTTGTGCTTTTCGTGCGTTTATTTGCTTCATGCTTTATATTTGTGTTTCTGTTTTTGTTGTCTAATTTGCTGCGCATGTCTGTAGCTTTGGGTTCAATAAGAAATAAACAAGTGAAGTAATAAATACATCAATTAATTAATCAATCAATTAGGACTAATTAATCAACCAATAAAGCAATTAACAAGGCATTCGTAGATATCGGACTTCGCCCGCGGTGTGCAATCCCATCCCTTACTTTATGGCCGATAATAGACTCTTCCAACGCTTGCAATCAAGCGCCTGGTAGTCTTCATTCACCGTTGAAGCGTCTGCCTCTTCCAACGCTTGCAATCAAGCGTTGAAGCGTCTGCCCCTATCTTGTGTACACCGCTGCAGGGACCAGTCAGGGGTGTTAGGCTTGTCGGGCACATGTTTCGGGGACCGTCACCCCAACGTAACACACTGTTCCTCGGGCCAAGCCCACGCACCATCCCAAACGGCATCTCGATCGGTTTAGCCGTTTTTTGTATGGATCCCAATTGTCCCCTTGGGATGTCGTCACCCTGCCGGAGGAGGACCGAGTCACGGCCAGAGGTATAGCATGCACAAAAATTTGGTAAAGATCTCGCGTGTGATTCCGGAGATATCATCGTGAACAGACAGACAGGCACACAGACACACACACAGACACACTCAGTACAATATTTCGCAACCGCGCCTACAGGCGAAGTAATAAACAACTGAACATTATCCTTTCCACACTTTTATTCATACGATAAACAAGCATGCTTGATAAGCGCACATGTATTCATGGTATAAGCACGCTGCATGTTTCTGTTGTATAGCTCGTTATACAACAAATCCACAACAAAATCGGTTCACTGTGACTCATCTTAATCATCGATGTTGCACTTTCACCCTGTCGTCTGTCTGTCTGCCTGTCTGTCTGTCCGTCCGTTGATCCGTCACACGCCAGTAGGCCTAATGTATCGAATCGGTAGAACGTCCAGCGCCTATTTTACTTATTGTATAATCCGGCTGCCAGACATCGTGAAACTCCGGTGCGCGGAACTATTCCATTCATTGCACTCACGCCGTCGGAATCTTGTTAACTAGCGTACAAATCCCATATATCCACCGCGTGAGCAAGCGAACCTGGGCGAGTTAGTTTCTCCAATTACCGATCCCAGTGAAATGAGACCGACAGATGAACATGACTGGTGACTGCACTGGTACTTAATTCCAGTCACGATCCCTGCAGGTCACGTGTATAGTGATGTACGATTTTAAACGCATAAACTTGTGGCCGACAACAACTGTTAACACTTTTATCAAATCAATTACAGCTTGACGCTGGTACCTTTATTGATATAAACTGCGATGATAAAAATTGCATAGTTGGTTGAAAATTGCAATATTACAACACGGTGTCGCCCTAACGGGACGTAACACGACTGGCCCGCCGTGCAGCCTTCAGTCTAGTTAGACTGGAGGCCGCATGACGTCATTGCATGGCAGTGTTACAGACGACGACAGACGCCCGCGACCGTTACTAATCTGGCCTCCTACACTATGTGTAGGCGGGTCAGTAATAACAAATATAAAAGAGCAACTGAAGAATAAGAACATGCATACTAAACCTAACTGTGGTGGCAAAATCGTTATTTCATAGACTTAGGTTCGTTCACATCGGATGCGTCGCGTTGTGTTGCGATGCCGCAAAGCGACATATCGCAACGCAGCGGTATTAAAACGCAACCGGTGTTCACGAACCTTTAGTCTACTCTTACAAGAGAAATTTATCGTTTTTAAAAATACATATTAACCGCATTTTGACAAACTTACCGGCTAGCGGAGAAGGTTGATTTTGACGGCATGTTGACGTCGCCACTAAAAGCAACAGTGAGCGGCCGATGCTGAGGTCGAGAAATGACGAAATGTAGTAGACAGAGCTTAACAGTTGCGTAGTTCGTAGCTCAGTCGCCAGGTGTTGCCGCATCGTAGCCGACCACAAATTAGCTTGATCTGTACATACACAAAGTCATAAAGGAGCCTAATCACCGACAGCGATATAGCCGGAAAGGTAAAGAAATCAGTAGCGTCCGTCTGTCTGTCCGTTTGTTTCCACTTTTTTAAACTGGAGTGAATGTAAACAAAGGTTATACATTCCAGATCCACTTTTACTCGACCTTTCGCTAGCTTCTGGTGAACTGATGTATAAAGATCTGTTGATAAAACAAGCAATATAATAATAATAGTAATATGCTACGTTTTCGTTGTAAATACCGAAGCTTACGCGAAATATGCAAGTTTTGTCAGTTTCTTACAAAATGGCTAACTAGTAGAACTGACATTAATAACAAAATAAAATAATGCAAATAAATTAAATGATAATAAAATAAAACAATAAAATAAAACAGTAGACCTAAGACAAAATAATAAGATTAAATAACAGCTGAGTAATAATAATATAATAATAATAATAATAATAGGCCTGATGATGATGATGATGTTGGTGATGATGATGATAAAATAGCGCCATAAAGTGTGAGGATGCAGAGGTGCTAGTAGCCTCATTCTGAGGTTAAGACGGTCTGGACAAGTAGGTTTTAAGTTGTCGTTTCATCTCTAGAAAAGCTCATATTGAAATAATAAACTTCGACTTCGCGTACTGTCGATTCATGCCGTCTAAAGAGGCTGTCGCCACAAGGCTACACTCAGCCAATAATCCGATGACGTTAGCTAGCATTGTAATTCCATCGCCCACGTTACGTGGGCAAAGTATTGCCATCGGCGTATCTTTACGTCTGTTTGTCTGCCTGTCTGTCCGTTCGCATACCCGTATATCAAAAACTACACGTCCAAATTTCACCAAATTTTCTGTGCATGTTATCTGCAGTGACTGTGGCGGTGACTCAATCTTCCTCTAACGGCAATGCAATAGTTATGTACTTTCGGTTTATGGATGACGTCACGTTTTTACATAGTAGAGCCAATGGGGCAAAATCAAGCACGACGTTGCTGAAATTTGGCAAGTAAGCGTACACCACGCACGCCGACGTAAAGTGGAGTGATTGCCATGCTGCCGGTGTTAAAGCGAACTGCTCGGCACTGCTTAAGTTTTCTAGTTACTTCACCCGCCGGAGCGGTGTGTGTGTGTTTGTCTGTCTGTCCGCGATGATATCTCTGGAACCGCATTCGCGATCTTTGACACATTTTTGTGCATGTTGCCTCTGACCGTGGTTCGGTCCTTCTCCGGCAGGGTGACGAAATCCCGAGGGAAAGGGCAGTTTTGAGGGTTTTCGTCCCCATTGACAATGCATTGTACAGCATAGCATTTGGGACCCATTAAAATGGCTGAACCGATCGAGATGCCGTTTGGGATTATAAGTGGGCTTGGCCCCAGGAACAGTGTGTTACGCGGGTGTGACGATCTCCGAAGGAGAAGAGGCAGCTTTGAGAAAGCATGTGCCCAACAAGCCTAACACCCGTATGAACTGCGAATTGGACAGGTCCGTGGAGCGGCGTACACATGATAGGGACAGTTGCTTGTCTTCAAGCGTTGGGCGAGTCTATTATCGACCGCAAAGGGGACTGGGATTGCACACCGCAGGCGAAGTCTGATATCTACGATTGCCTTGTTTTAGTGGAGTTGAGCAATGTCAGCGAAGACGACAGCGACGCTGACACTGACAGAAGCAGTCAACAACACTGTCAGTGATGACATATCAGCACTGTCACAGATACGCCCGCAGCGGTTGCAGCATCGACTGATGAAGATGATATGAATTTGTTTAATTAACAGCATCACGAGATGCTCGCATCGCACTTGTTCCGTGCGACCACGCGCTGTTCTGCGCGAGCAGAAACACCGCTGACGCATCCGTCGTGGTGCCCTTAATTCCAGTGTTTAAACGATTTGATTATTGACATTTTAATAACATTATATAAGTAATTAACTGCAGCTTCGTACTTTTCTGGCATATGACTTATTAATTAGCTACGACAGACTTCGATTATTTTAGTGTTTGCAGTTGCTAGAAAGTTAAACAAATTTCTGGTTAAGTTTGCAGCAATTCCGACATTTCAAAACTTTTTGTGTAATGTTTGACGAGATCTATTTAGAATAATAGCCTGCTTTCCAATTTCGGAAAGGTCGCTCTAACCGAGGTCACGAAAAAACCGCGGTATACCGCATCAACGAAACGATATATCGTTGACGGGAAGTCTGCAGGTGCGTGCACCTCTAAGAGGTTGCTGTTACAGACGCACGGTTATCGAGCGCCTCGTAAGAAGAATTCAAGAGAGCACGGCGTTGCTTGAATAACAATAATCATGTTCATGACAATGAGGCAAGCATAAGAAAGCAGCACAGAGTCACACAGCGTCATGACAAAAGCGAGGTCTCTGCAACGAAATCCCCCAGCAATCACACGGTAACCAGCATATAAACGTATCCAAATATATTCAGTCTTATACAGTTTCAGTACTTATTAACTTACCTACTCAGTTACTCCGATTAGAAATTAAACAGTGCCTTATTGTGCGCAGACTTCATTTCTTCAAAAATCATAAAATCTCGAAATGTAGGCTGTAAGCGCGGTCTTGTGGACAGAAATTTTACTGGTCGCGAACTGTAGCCTATAGGCGACGACGTTTCGTTGCCTTTAGCAACTACTACAGTAAATCAGTGATGTGCACGACACTATCTTCAGGAATCTTTATCTTATCGACATACACGATGGTCTCTTCTTTTGTATCATCTATAAGCGTCGGAACTCGGGGCAAAGGAGGAGGGCTCGGACCCCCTTACTTTCTTCAAAGCGGGGGCCTGGCCCCCTCCCTTTCGCTCTTGTTATTGTGTTGCCAGCATTCTAACAGACGAGTTCATTATCAGATACTAATACTTACATTAGTAATATTGTGTTAAACCTGCAAGTGAGCCACCTCTGCGGATACTTACGAGGGTCATCCTATATAGTGGGGCACAACCCCAAAAAATTCTGGCCAGAAAATGCCCCTCACATATGATGAATTGCTTCCGACGCCACTGGTATGATCTTGATACGTTTTGAAACTATCTTGAGACAAATGATAATACTTTTTGAAGATACTTTTCTCAAGATACTTTTCAACCGTTTACTGTTCTCTTATCTATCTAAAACGATTTCTGTCTGTATGTGATAAATTTAAATATCTTAGTGACTTCTTTGTGGCTCATAAACACAAATATCATATACTTGTAACTCTTGAATGTACATACTGTACAGATCTTAAAAGTTCGTTTGTAGCAGCTGTTTATTCGGATTTTGGATGTATTGCCTTACTTTGATTGTCTCTGTTTATTGTAGTTAGGTAGCTATGTGTAGGCCGAGCTATGTTTGTATTTCTCCATATTGTACTTCTTTTAATATGTTTTTCTTTGTCAGTTGCACTTTGTTGCAAATAAAGGTATTAAGTAAGTAAGTAAGTAGGTAATGAAATTAGATTAAGCGCCATAATCATTCAGTTGAATAAATCATAGGCGCTAATCAGAGGGTTTTATTGATCGGACTCCCTGCCTTACTGCCGTATTTGATTTAATCAATTAATTTCTGACGTGCAGTAGGCCTATATACAGCACAGAGCAGGCTAAACGTTTACATTCCCGTAATCAATCCCATGTAATAATAATAATAATAATAATAATAATAATAATAATAATAATTGGCACACCAGGGGGCTGTGAGGCAGCGATCCACTCGGCACGTCGCTATCTGGAAGCCATGCCAAGCGGCCATGTGATGGTGAAATTGGATTTCACCAATGCATTTAATAG
>Ga0209780_1005239_pt1 | contig 10190 bp, 9 predicted proteins | sample WorMetexBAHAMAS2_FD_187384 | JGI IMG/M metagenome (GOLD analysis project Ga0209780, IMG submission 187384) | Marine gutless worms symbiont microbial communities from Max Planck institute for Marine Microbiology, Germany - Inanidrilus exumae... | ecosystem: Host-associated > Annelida > Digestive... | reverse complement strand
GGGCGGGTGAGGGAACATAGTTGTCTTCCCGCGCAGGTCTCTAGTATAAATGCCTTCACAGTCTTTAAAAAACACAGGACAGAGAAACAAACAATAATGACCTTGGACAATACAAAACGGCCAAACCACCGAGCACAGTCGACGTAGTTGTTATGAATGTCACGCGTTGAGAAATCTGGATAGTGCTGTGCGACTGTCGCAAATGACCTGTCCACATCAAGCAAACACAATCCTTTCCCATAAATCTACTTATAGACCACAACTGATATCAACTAAAACATATTTTAAACTATTAATGACCAGCTTTCAATAGCCACAAAAATTAGACATATATACATGGTAAAGACCTTTTCAGCAACTTTTGAACCTTTTCACAATGAATTAGCCCCGTGCGGGACTGACAGTCGACTCTTCACAACTGACGTTTCTGCTAAGTTCAAAGTCATGTGACACAAAAACTAGAAAAAATATATTAAAAATTCTGCCCAATCAAATTTAGATACTGTGCCCTAGTTTAAGAATAAGTGGCCAGATGCCAGCTCCCATTGTAAATGGCGAAGGAGATAGCTTTTGAAAATGGAAGGATTTCCAACTTTCAAGGGCTGGTGACCTTGACCTTGGATCCGGTCATACTGCATACCGTCATGCATCACTCATCGACCTTTACCTACACGCCAAATTTCTTTAAATGCAAAGGAACTTCATGTGGATGGATGAATATGCATACGTACACATGGATGGACATTGGAGACCCACTTTATTAGTTCGACTCTGTCGAACAGTTACCTAAAAAACGAAACCCACGACCATACTGCATATAACTGACAAAACAATTTTATTAAATATTCAATTTATCAATTTTCAATATGCTTCAGTGTCCCTATGTGCAAACTGCAAGTCTGCATACCCAGCATGACTGTCTTAATTATAGTGTGAAGTTTTTAAATAATATTAAAGTTAAAAGTTAAAAACTAATTTATATAGCGCCATAAAGTCCGGAGATTCAGAGGCGCTTGATTATGCTTTTATTATAGACTCGAAGAGCCTATATAAATACTCTATAGGCAAAAACTCTATGGGCATACTCTATGTAAATACTCTATGGGCAAAAACGGTCTTCAAAACGGTCTCCGCTGAAAGTGAACCGATTTGGATGAGATCTGGAACAGCGTGAGCCAAAAATGTGGAGGGCTGGCCCTGGCAGATTTTGGGCGCGATCCACGCAGTAGCAACAGTTTGAGAAAGTTGTTTTTCCAAAAAACGCAAGGAAAGAACTCACAAAATTTCCAGGTATTGCAAATTCAGGCCGTCGTAATTCCGCAATGATTACAAATGCCGAAAAGTCACGGCTAAATGGTCCCCCTACATGTCTATTTTCCATTTTTATGGTCAGAATCAATTCAATATCTTTCGACTAGAGTGTAGGCTGCATACCGGAAAGGTACCTACCCAAAATTTTCTGCAATTGTTGACTGTCACCATTGACATCTTGATGAGTCATGATGCAAAAGTAAACCAAACAATGTGGGCATGGCAGCTGTGCGATGTTGCATCAGTAAATAAGTAAACAGTTGTGTCACGTGTCGAGTATGCCAGTGGGAAACGCCCTGTTTGAGCTTATACTGCAGTGTGTCTCAAGATACACTGCAACCCATCTAGTGTGAGTTGCAGCTACAAATTTCAATGACTACTACACAAAAATGTACCAATAATTATTAAAATTGCATCAAATATCATCATAACAACAACAACTGATTGATTATAAATTTATTAAAATAATTAATCATTGGAATTTCAGCTGTAATTTAAATAAATATAAATTTTCACACTGTAATCATTAATTCATTACACTTTCACAATTTCAGCAAAACAGGATCGTGGCACATGAACTAAGAATACAGCCTGAAAAGTCCACGTGCAGCAATACTCAATCATGGTGGCAATTAATTCTGGTTGCAGTGCATATAAAGATCAGTAGGTATCAGCAAAATGTTTTAAAATGTTTTTAAAGAAATGTTTTCTTTGCCTGCTAGTTTGGACATTGGTCCAACAAAACTAAAACGAGAGTTCCCATGACAAGAAACACTGACAGCTGTAGGCGGTTTTACATACACTACCTGTCGGTGTGGCTGGTTGGCTTATAGTAAAACGACTGGTCAATGGCACTTGCAATGCATGGCTTCTTCAGAGACCAAATCTTCAGTGAATGATCCATGCCACATGATACTATATAGGAACCGGTAATGTCAATATCCTAACAATCAACCATCACAGATTTACAAAAGGTAGCACCACTGCAAATACAGTATCAGTGATGGCATCAGTATATAGAGCTTTGCAAACGTTTGCATATGCTTATCTTCATTTTCATTTGTGCAATTCTATGATAGTATGGTACATGCTATGGCCTTGTCATTGTGCCTGTCTGTCACAAGTCAGAGTTCTATCAAAATGGCTAAATGGATCCAGCTGGTTTCTGGAACAGAGGCTATCAGCGGCTTATCCTACCTGATGCTGCATGGGAATTCGGGCATCTCCATTCTCCAAACATAAGGATACTTGCCTCTGGAACTTCGTTCCAAATTTTGAACTCAGCCGATTTATCTGCTATTTTTGCCACGGCACATCGATCATCACAAGTGTTGTCAACTTAGTTTGACCAACGACCATCGACAGTTGATCACACTCAGCATCCACTATTGTTTACAACAGGATGGGCATGACGCATAGTGTCGCATGGTTCATGTGCGACCTTTAAAAAGTCTTATGTAATTATAGAATAAATTAGTGCTTCTTTCTTTTTCAGCAAGGCACTCTTCCAGAAGTCCATTCTACCAGTGGAAAACTCATCAGCTATGCTAAGTATTAACTAATAGCAGTTTGAAGCATGTTTGTACCATTCAGATGATTCATGTCAACCAACCAACAGTGTCAAAGCATTATCAAGAACCACTGTTAAAAAATTATTCATTAAAAAAATAATTTTAAAGTTTCAGAAGCTCACTCCACTGAGAACTTCGTCTCTATGACCGTCCACGCCGCCAAACATGGCAATACAGACGTCAGTCTTAATGTTCCACAGGCGAAGTGAGTGATCTGACAGGAAAAAACAGCCACAGTTAACAATCAAACAAGTGTAACTGAGTGGGCAGCATTCAATGGCCGGCCCAACATACAACTGGTCATTTCAGAGAAGTGTTTCGAGGCAATCAACTGCATTGGGGCTGACAACCAAGCTTATAGTAATCAAAAACTACACAACAAACAAATGACATACAAAAATATCCATAATACAAACAAACTAGCCACAACTAAAAACAAGTGGACTAAGAATTTTGACAAAAGGCCACATTGCCTTGCATTATTGAGGATGGAATGACCTCTTTTGCCGCATACACAGCAGCTGATGCTGTTATTGATTTTTTTGCTGTGGTGTATGCAGTAGTGACTTAGTGATTTTAAATGGAACGGACAATCCTCAAAAACTACCCCTTACTGTGGAGGGATCTCAACCCAATCTAATACACGGTTTGTTGATGAATTAATATCAATTTCAGATAAATTACAGAATACTAATATTAAACAAAACAATTAAAGGAATATTCTACGAAAAATGAATTCGCAGTGACCACATAGTGCAGTACAAGTGACAGCTCACAAAAACCTGGCTGTTGACATTCTCTAGTAATCAGCTAATTCGCGATTTCACAGCCGTGACATTTGCAGTGCGACTGGCCATCTTCTGTGAAAACGTTCACTTAACATTAATTCGCATGAAATCCATGATTTTCGTGAATTTCAATGCATTCAGTTTCATCTGTAAAGGCTTTCACACTTTTCTAAACACATTTCTCTACAGAATTTATTGTTGACTGCGTGCAACACTTCAAAGCATAGTAAATTACTAAAAAGGTAAAAAAAAGTAAAGGCATCCCATACTCATTACCGAGCGTTGGGCCCAGAGCTGATCCCGGTGTACAAGCAATCAGCCCGCAGGCGACTTAAGTCATCCACCTGGCGGTAGGCTACCATTACTTTCCGCCAGGCCTGCGGTTACTGTCCCAGCCGCAGAGCATTACCGCCCTTTGGCTAGTACTCATTTTACCACCCACAGAGGGTACAAGGCTGAGTTGACCTGGGAGTAAATTACTAGTTGGTGAGTGCTACTTACTTCCTATTTATACAGCATATAGCTGCATATCATTCTTGACATTATAGTGGTATGACTTGAGTACAGCAATGACTTCTGACTTCATGTACTCATTGATAACTGACAACTGATAACACATTTGCTATATATTAGAACTATTAAGCATTCTATTAGTTAAAGCTTATATACCACCATGAAATAACGGTGGTGTGGCCTGTGAAATTTCTGTGGTTTTTAAAACTCTCCATGGAATTTTCTGTATAACTGGGCATATTTTCAAAAAAACTATCACGAAATGGCACATTTTCCCCGTGAGTTCTTGGTGCCTTCTTATCAACACACCTTTGCTTACGGACAAAAGCAAGCTGCAGTTTCGCGGATGAAACTTCAGTTCATTTATCGACTGTCCGTGACCTGTGTAATGCTGTAACAAACAGAACAAACAACGACATGTCACAAAAATATATACTTCAACCGTTGCCACCATTTCACAGCCGTACTCCAAGTGAACATGAATTAGAAGGATTGCTCTCAATTTTCTTCTTCCACCTGTTCTGGTAAAGAACCTTAGGGGATGAGTGGTACAGGATTTTACATTCCGGATGCCTTTCTGATCACTCAACTAACAGTTGTCGAAGCACTGAAGCATAAAATGCAGTCAGATATGGCAGACTTTGCCTATAGTGTAGAGAACTGCACGGGGACGGAAGCTAATGTTGTTGGGTTCCCGTGGGGGTCGAAGGATATGTTGCAGGACTCCCGTTGGGATGGAAAAAGTCTGTACGGGATTCCTGCGAAACTGTAGCTGCATTTGAATGTTTTGGTGCACCGGCATAAACGTTGAAATAAGCGCATCTGCTAGGCCTATTCACTTTCATAACATGCGACAACGCGTGCATAATCACTTTACCATAGCAATTAAAATTAGAGCAACCGTTCACCTTCGATTAAATCACAAGATGGGAGTGGAAAACATCTTTGGGGGATGGGTTGAGGATAGAATGGGAGTTGTGCAGTGATGCACGGGATGGAATAGAAATCCTGCGGAGATGGGCGGGGATGGAAGTGAAAGTGGATGGGGACTGGTGGGGATGGAAATTAAATCAGCTGGGATGGGTGTAATTTCTGTCCCTGTGCAGGTCTCTACAATAGCGCCACCACCTGCAAAATATGTATCTCCAATGATTCCTGCCCATTCACTTAAGTCCAATAATGTGAAAAGATGACGTCATCCACAAACGTAGGTTGGTTGGTTGCGGTTTAATGGCGCTTTCAATACAACTCACTTCATATCGTGCCTTTAAGGTGCAGTGAGTAGATTCTTAACCGCAACATCAGCACAAAGTAGTTTAGCCATTTGGTGCCAGTACAAGTTAAAACCAATACAATAAATTAAGTAAAAACAAAAGCAAGTAACAACAAATATAACGTAAACCAAATAGTAAACACAAAAAACTGTTTAAAAAAAAGCATTGGGTCGATTAAAAGGTTATTTAGATGGCTCGGTAAAAGCTGCTCTCCTTGGTAAAATCAAGGATGCAGCGTGCATCGACATTGGAGAACAACTCTTTAAGGTAACCACTAACCATATTGTAAATATAAAAATTTTATAAATAAACTTAAACGGAACATCACTAACAGTCTGGACTCAGCGTACTTTGATGCATGTCACAGTAGCGGGGTTGATGATGCGGATGAGGCCTCGAGACCCAGCTGCAGCCAGCAGTGGCAGCTGAGTTACATCATCGCTCGACCAAGCACACGTATAGAAATTCTCATCCACATCGACATCAGCGTAAGCTTGTAGTAGCTTCAGTGAGCATGACGGCTCATCAGTCTGCGACTCTTTCATACTGCATTCATAGATCGTCACCTAAGTACAAACATGCTGATAACATAACGTAAAGAGGACTATGGAACAAGATTTCAAAAATCAGAGATGCGAATCAGGAGCTTACTAGTACTGACTTGATCTAAGAGACCTCACAACTTGACTTCAGACCTGACATTGGTGAGTTGCATAAGTGCTCAACGGTGATGCAGAAATATGTTATTTCATTCACAGATCATTTACAAGTCAGCTACAAGATTTAGCATAACTGCATGCATTAACAAGAAATGAGCAATTACTACAGATCATACACAGTGCAAATATCCCACTAATACCATTTACAGGAGCATTAATTTTTCTGAAATTAACAATTTTTCAGTTAACTGTTACCATCACTGAATTACGAACACAATATGAAGATGTGTCTCACTAACCCTGTTACTGCCAACTGTTGCCAGCAAGAGCCCTTCTCCAACACCAGAGAAGTAGTTAAACTGTGCACCAAATATTGGCTGGCCATGATCCTCCTGCACAGATTGCAGCACAGACGGTTTCATCAAAAACTCAGTAACAACCAAAACACAAAGATACACCATCTTCATTTCAACAGCCATTTTCTACCTGAAACTGGGTTTAGCCAGATCACCCAGTTTTTCTTCCTCCATTTGTTCTGCAATAGAACCCTTGAGGATACGTGGCACATTTTAACTCTTTTTACGGCCTTCCCTTCACCCAAACAACAGCGTCACAAAACATCAATCTGTTTTTACTTCCACGACATGAAGATAGAAAATGCAGAATGATCATTAGTGTTGTTACGGTGGCAGGAATTTGCAATTCGGTCAGTGGTGGTGTTTTTGACATGCCACCGCGGTGGTGGTGCCGGTGGCAAATATGTGTCGGTGTCAAGGCTCAGGTTGTTAATTGGAAACAGGTGGATTTCCCTGCTTCAAGATCGTTCCGGTTGTCCTGGAATGCGCTAATTACTCACTGCATGCGACGGTGGGGGGTGCACTAAGTGAGTCTGTCGAGACGGTCGCGCCTAGACTGTCCCTGCTGTCCCGTCGTTTGTGAGTGGGAAAGCAGACATGTGGGGGAGGGCGGGCGGTGTTGCCGACTGATCTCGCCGTGCTTTCACACAGAGATCAAATGACGCTGTGGAAGTGAGGGGCAGTTTTCAGGAAACAGCGCCCAGAAAGACCGACGAGAACACTGTAAAACACCGCGATGGCGGTGTTGGTTCGGCGGTAGCTAACCACCGCGGTGGCGGTGAAAGTTCGGTGGTTGTAACAACACAAATAACCATTCCCCAGACACTATGAAATTCCCGACATTTCCTGACTCTTCGCGGAACTCCTACCCATGTTGTGGTTACTCACGTTAAGCAAATAATATTGTCTATGCTATTATTGTCTATGCTACCAGTATCTTATAAATTTATGGGAGTACACATCATACAAAAATGTTTGAGATGGTTTAACCAAAGCAAAATGATTAAAACATGCAATACAAGCCCACAACAGTCTGATGTAACTCAAATGTAGTGATGGCACAATATGGCCGTGGGGAAAAACGATGGATACGATACGATATTGCACAAAATATCGCGATACAATACGATATATGGTCCCAAAATGCTCTGCCGTATGTAACGGTCAACAGTTCAAGATTAATACTTGCATCATTCTCACTGATGCCTTCGCACGCGTTCAAACGCCATCAACAGACAACAGCATTCGAACGCTGTCCATAACCTTTGGCTACATTCAAACGTGCGGGATGGTACGGTATCAAAAATCTAGCATTAATAGATTTCAGTAGCTTTCAAACTCAGGCCGTCGACTGCAATCGATGGCTGTCGCACACCGTTGAATGCCGTCAACGACGTTCGATGCGTGCGTACGTAGGGACCGTCTCATAGCATTGCTAGATTTCAGTAGCGTTCTCACTGACGTTCCAACGTCGTTAACAATGTTCGAACTAAAGACTTCACTCTAGCAGGCCATCACAACGGATATGTGGACGGCGTCCAGGAACTGCTTGCATATGGATGTGACTGCACACTGGCTGGACGACAACTTTGGTACCTACAACAAATGCCTGACACTCACGTCTGGCACCAGGCTGCCCCACCGCCGACTTCATTTGACGTAACTCAGCAACATTAATATGAAACAGTTTAAGCCTAAAGTAGCATTCTCATGCGGCCGTCCACGGCCGTAACACGCCCGCAATCAAATGTGTGCGAACGCGGGGAATAGTCTTAAAAATTAGCATTGAAAACATGCTAACTACGGCCATCGACTGCCGTAACGCGCTCGGTACGGACGTAACGTACGACGATGTTAATCCGCGCGTTACGGCCGCAGTTAGAACGCTACTTAACGGAATCTGGGTAGAGGGGGTGAGAGTGAACGGCAAACTGTGTGATCCGCCGGTGTCCTTCACTCCTTTCCCACGCCGCGTACCGACACGCCGGGTGTCGAGGCGGCTGGCCCATTTCACTTTAATGTTCCACGGCGCTGATGGATGCGCCGGATGGTCTGTCGAATGTGTCGGCCGGCTTTGCAATGTGACTCTAATTACTTCCCGTGCGTCGCTCACTTTATCGCTGACGCCGATAGCACTGAGCACGACCTGTTGCTGACGACGCGCGTCAGTAGATTAGTGCAGAATATTGATTTGTTTCAGAGGGAATTATCGTAATAACGATACTACGCAATACGCCTTCGATATCGCGATATTCGATACGATGTATCGTGCCATCACTACTCAAATGTGAAGTTAGCAATAAATAGTTTTCCTTTACGGGATTTTCCGCCTGACACTTCCCTGGCAGCTGTTAAATGCCAAATCATTTCGTGTTTTTCCAGACACAAAAATGGCTAATTAAACACACGTCAAGAACATTAGTAGTAAACAATCAAGGTAAATGATACTTTAACATTGCAGATGCATTTAAACTGAAGCCGGCAACGACCAGCAGATGAGTTTTGTCTCGGTGGGTTTGATTTCTTCCGCCGGCTGCTGTTTGGTGGTGTATCACAACGGGAGCTGTCATCAGCTATGCTGCCCGTTGTCACTGTGCTCAGCGAGTCATCCTGGCAGGCATCACATCATCAAACACAAGTCACTGTATCAGTAAATGCATAACACGCAACGATTTGACTGCACTGAAAGACAACAGTACTAAACAAGTGGTCAAAGAATTTTGATGACAGGCCGCATCGCTAGAGGGTTATTTCTCACAGGGAGGACGAGGAACTAATGTGATACCAGCTAGTCTTGATTCTGGAACAATACAGTCAGCTGCAGCAGTTGCGCTGATGACATTACTAATTTTTTTGCTGCGTACACTGCAGCAGTGACTTGATGCTTTTCAATGGGCCGAACAACCCAGAAAATTGGCCCTTCTGACTGACTGACTAACTGACACCCATTCAGTACTGAAACAACTACCGGGTACGTAACAATGACTTTTATAAAATTCTAAACCCCATCTAATACGTAGTTCCTTGGGCCCACCCGAGTCACCCACCAAAACAGCATCTCGATTCAGACTACCAGTCAACTCGGCACACGACAAACTCATCACATGTGACGAGTTGACCTTTTAATTTTACACAGCGTGTGACGAGTTGATCACACGGGCGTAACGAGTTGACAATTAGTGGGACGAGTACTTGGTTACAGCTAACACCAAATTAAGCTTACTGAATAATGTCATGAGTTGTAGTTTTATTACGTTAAATTGTATGACTGAAGTACGCCGCTAAACACGCCGCGCCTAACATTATGAACTATACACGTGCGTCGGCATTTTAGCATGCAGTTTGTATCCGCCCCCTATAACGTAATGTGGATGTGGTCTCTTTGTTAATACAATTATTTAAAAAATAAACAACTACTCCTTTGGTCTATAGTCAGTCAATGTTACGAGGAAAGTGTCAAGTCAATTTGTTCGTGTGTCAGCTTGTGGCGAGTTGCCTGTGACTGTGTGAAGAGTTGACTAATACAATGTGATGACTTGATCGTGTGACGAGTTGGTCGTGTGACCAGTTGACTGTGACCAGTTGACTATATGACAAGTTGACAGTGTGACGAGTTGGTCATGTAACGAATTGACTGGCAGCCTCGATTCATTAGGTGGATTTCGCATAATATAATCCTTCTGCTGCAGTCATGCTAAAAGATGCTAACAATGCTAAC
>Ga0209780_1005238_pt1 | contig 10190 bp, 4 predicted proteins | sample WorMetexBAHAMAS2_FD_187384 | JGI IMG/M metagenome (GOLD analysis project Ga0209780, IMG submission 187384) | Marine gutless worms symbiont microbial communities from Max Planck institute for Marine Microbiology, Germany - Inanidrilus exumae... | ecosystem: Host-associated > Annelida > Digestive... | reverse complement strand
AGCAGTCTCTGTGCCGTTCGCCAGGTGGCGCGCACATCGCCGGACACCTCGTCGAGCTCAGACTTGATCTCGTCGGCTCGTGACTTCTGGATGCACTCGCGTGCTGTTGAACAAGCCGAGAGATAGGCAATACACTTTTCATTTTGTGTTGTACCATATATTGATGACATTTGATCACCCATCCTGTGTTGTTACATATAATTTTCCCTTGTTTGGTTTGGTTTTTCGATGCCATTGATGGATGAAAGGAAATTCAATAGAGAAACATACGTGTTTTTTTGGTCAACTGACCAAGAACTTACTTGATATTATATCGGAACACTGGCTGCTGCATAATGCTTCTGTAAAGCTACCTTGCATACGTAAATATAAATGTTGCATAAATGTTTATGCAAAGTCATTATGTGTGTTACATATGCCGTGTGTGTATGAATGTAAACCACTCTTGGAATAGTTGACATTTAAGTTGTATTTCAGTTTTATTTTGTGAGTGCTGCAGTATGATTGGTTAATGCTTGTAGTACTGGAGCAGCTTTCAACAAATGCACGAGAAGAAATCAAGCGGACAGCTGCTTCTGTTGTTTGGATGCTGAATTACTACTCAACGTCACGAATCTCGTCACCAGTTGCCAGTGCCTCTGCAGCTGGTATCTGTGGTGTATTCATATCTTTTCTAGTGCTTTACCGGTTTGATATTTATTCAAATATGTTTAGTGCTTAGACATTTTTGGTTGGGCATTTGGAAAGGAATCCAAAAGAGCAAAAACTTACACAGTTTTGTGCAAAGATTAAACAGTAATAGGGATGTTAAACGATTACTGAAAAGTTTGTTATCAAATTTTTTGATCGTTTTCAGATTTAATGTTTATTATGCATTTGTCATAGTTTGGCATTCATCTATATGTCATTGTGAAAATAAACGCTGTGTTCCACTGTTAGCTGTATAGTATGTGCCAGTGCTTGCCTTACCTGGACCAGGGATACAGCATGCAGATGGCAGCATGGCCTGCAATGACACTCAGTGGGATTGGCAGTGGGCAGGCAAGCGGGAGAGATCACGAGATGCCTGTGTCTGTGGTTTGTCTGCATCTGTATTCAGGGTGGGGCAGACTATGCAACAGCTTGACAAGCCGTTACTTATTGGACATTACACTGGTTTGAACAAACAACTATTGACATCAATGCATGACATGACTGACAGGCAGTTGCTGACACCAGTTGACTGCACTGTAAGTCATTTGCATCAGCGGCATGGCCTTTGATCTCTGGTCCCTAGAGACTATGATCTATGATGTCGCCTAACATGTAGTAATCGAAAAAGAATGATATGTTTGCTGTTGATAATCGATTATGTTTGCAAAACGATTTTAAGCATGTCTAACTGGTAATAATGGTTGAATTATTATAGCTTTGTGAGTTGATTGACAGTAAATGTGTGATTTAAGCGAAAGAATCTGAAGGCAACAACCGAGTGCTGGTTATATCACACCACACTTCTGGACAAACTGTGCTCAAGATTCGCAGTCATTTGCGTTCCGCTGGCTACCGGGTTCACATTGACCCTGATATGAGATCAGGTACTTCTGACACAGGCCGATAACAAGTTTTCTTAACAATATATTTGCAGCATTTTAACTTTTCATGTGTAACGTTTCGTGTTGATTTTTGTTGTCAGAAGAAAGCACACCTTGAAAAATAAATAGAAGGTAGAAGTGAACACTAAATATCATATCTTCTTTAGCAGAAATTATTGATATAGGGACAGGTTAAGTTGTTTGGAATTGTTCCGGGAATTCGGTTGTTTTTAAAATAACATGTAACAACCACAGTAATTCTCTGAGCTGTGCACTTTTCCTTCATGTTTTCATGGTGAACATACATGCCTGTCAGATGTAGCTCGTTTTAGTTCTGAGTCTACATCCTGCTGTGTCGGCTATGATCGCTGCAGGAAACAGTGGTATGGAGACGTTGGTAGAGAATGTGGATCGTTCTGCCATTGTTCTAGTCTTCTTGTCAAATCGACTGAAAAACAGTGCCGCCTGTCGATCTGGTATTGCACTGCATACTACTTTCTACAATTCATTGACTTGATTTTTAAAATTGTAATTTTGTAAAAACGTTGGTGAATGTATGAGAAGCATATGACTGATTTATTATTGTCATGGTCATATTGCTGTTTTCACCTTAAATTCATAACGCGGTAATTATGAGTCATCAGTTATGAAAACCTATGGTAAAAATGGTACTAGGATTGAGAAAATGTGCAAAATCATTGCAAGCTGAGGAATTGGCAGGCTCGTCATTGCTTACTTAAATTTGTAGTTGTTTTGTTAAAACGAAAGTTGCCAATAATGGCAATATTGTACATGCAGGTAGTACGAGCTATGCAGTTTGCTGTTGATGGTTCTGAATAAAACATTTTTCTTGTGCTAAGTACTGAATCACTTGCCAGTAATTATAACTATAGTTAGCTTTTTCATCATCAACTACAGTCCAATTTGTTAACCAGCATTGCCTACGTCAGGAGCTTTTTCGTTGAATAACCAAGGGCAGCATTTTGGTTGTACAGTTGGTATCCTCTCGTGTCCCATTAAGCGGTCATAAAAATATGCCTTTTACTTGATTCAGAAAAACACTTCTAAAGTATACTGGACTCTGGTTGTCGATGAAAACTGAAATTTTCATTTAGCAAGAAAGCATGGTCGTCACGTACAGACAGACTTGCTGCAACTGATGTTTGTTTATAACGGATAAAGCAAATGAATGTTTATGTCACCATTCTGGACGCACTTTTTGCGTGCTTAGAAGTGGAGTATGCACTGAATGCTGAGAAAGCAGTGATACCGGTTCGTATCCATCGTTCGTATGTGCTTGATGGGTGGCTGAGTGCGGCACTTGCCAGTCATCCACTGCTCAACTTTAACGATGCTGAAGACTTCGACGCTGGTATGGCGCAGCTGCTGCGACGTGTTTCGGCCGTCACTGGACTGGTATCCACTTCCGAGACCGGTAATACGTGTACCATTGCAGCACAGTGCTTTGAATGAATAACATTTTTGTACGAGTGCTGCACTCATAAAGTGTAAGTTATCTTTAAAACACGGTGTACGTCCCCATCTGTACATCTCTCATCACATAGTGCATAAAATGTAAGTGCTGATATTGCTGTAGATGTTGCCTTATTGTTGAGTGGTTGGTCATCGGTTGGTTGCACTGGTGAATGAAGGCAGACCAACTGGACTGTTTTTTTGGAACTGAGTTACGCTCGACCAAGATTACCTATATGGGTTTGGATCCATCATGAAGGTGTCGTGAGCTGAGCTCTTTCTGAGTACCTGCTAGTGACAGGCAATTTGCCAGAGAAGAAAACGATTTGATTCAGTTCAATGCTGGATACGATTCCTCTAACTGAGCTCATTTTATTGATGAAGCCGTGTTTATTCAATGGCTGCAGCAGTTGTGTATAATTATAGTGGGCTTGACTTTGAGCGTAGTGAGAAAAATGTGCACGAAAATTCTCTCGATTCAGTTAGCTAGAAAAGCAACAGCGGTGAACTTGCACTGTTACCATCTCATGGACACGAAGCAGCTGTTTTATGTGTGTCTGTAGGCGGAAGTGAAGGCAGATTGACGACGTCACCGCAGTGTGTAATGGCATCACACAGCGGATCAGTGGATACTTCTCCGTCAGCCACTGCCCCTACCGCTGCCGCTACTGCTGCTGTGCACAACGTGATATCATGGTCAAGCAGTGATGTAGCGAGATGGCTTCGCCGCAGTGACCTCGACTCACTTGTCGACAGGTTTCTGCCTAACACCATTTGCCTACCATCATCTTGTATGATTTTGTGCATTGGGGGTCGTCCATAAATGACGTCACATGATTTGAGGGGAACTTACTCCCATTCCCTCCACATTTCGTCACAAATCTTAGAACCCCTTCGTAAATGACGTCACATGCTTACAATGCTTCCCCTCCCCCGGCAAAGTGATGATTATTATTGACAGAACCAGCGTTAGTCAATGTAGGTCTACAGTGATGGGTCTAGTGCATCAGTTCCACGTCAAGCATTGCAGTTAGCATGCTGTCGACTGCAGAACAATTACCAGAACAGACAGCACATACTAGCCACTGGCCAGTGATTACATTTACAGTGGCCAGTGGCTGGTATGTGTATAAACTGCCTTGCATGACGTCACAACACTCAACTTTCCCCCACCCCGTTTCATCCCACGTTGTCATATTAGTCTTTGTCATATTAGTCTTAACCCCCCCCTGCCTCCCCTTTGAGTGTGACGTCACTTATGAACTACCCCATTCGTCACATTGAACTTGTTCATTTGTCCGCATTGGGCCAGTTTCAATTGTGACATCAACAGATTAAAATGTTGGCATTTAATTTTTGTGGTTTGTGATTGATGTTTTCTGCTGGCACTGAATAGCCTACTTTGTGCTGATGGTGCCGTTAAGAATCTACTAACTCACTGATGTTTTATGCCTACTTCCAGTCCTCCATTTTAGTAAACCTGGGTCAGCCAGTCTCGTCACATTTGGAAGAACACATTTGTGGCGCAGGTTGATTTTTACATCATGTCAGATGCCGTTACTGTTGCCCACCTACAGCATCAAAGCACTGAGGAAACACGGTCGATATATTTCGTGTTAGTGCATCAAGCCATAGCTCACTTCTGCTTGTTCATTGTTGTAATGGCTGTAGCTGAATTTTTGCAACTTTCGAGATTTCCAATATTGATACTTTTCTTGAAATTACTAATAATGTTTAGGATTTTGTCCAAGTAGCTTGCTTGTCCATCTGTGCCAGATTTTCTACGTTTTATGACCTTGAAGCAGGCTTATCTACAGATCAAGAAACAACAGAGCATACACACTTGTTATTGACCATTCTCCCGATGTACCTGGTTTAGCTCTTTGCCCTTTTATTCTCTTCCTATCTTCGGGGATGACCATTACAGGTTTTTACAGGCTATAGCCGTTGCTATAACCCGGCCAGCAACATCAAAGCACTGAAGGAGCTTGAGGCACTGACATCGCTTACTTGACAGAGTTCAGTCTGATTCCTGCCATGAGTCAGTGATGATATCAACAAGGCTCTCCGCATTGAATCGTGCCAGTGCTTCAGTTAATGTCCCACCAGATGGGTGCTTCTGAACCCTCAAAGATGGGATTACACGATGCTACAAAGTTTTTGCATTTGACTGCATGTATGTAAGCATGTGTATGTTTATGTCAATAATAATAATAAATAGATTTGTATAGTGCCATAAGGTCGTAACTGCAGAGGCGCTAAGGCCAGGCAGTGTGTTAATGAGCAGAGGAAAGAGAGAAAGCCTTGAGAAGAGGAATGTCTTTAGCCTTGACTTAAAAGCTGTAACAGAGTCGCTATTGACAACAGTTTTTGGTAGTGAGTTTCAGACAGCCAGAGCTGAGCATTGGAAGGCACGCTTTGCAAATGTCGTCGTCATACACATTTGACACAGGGTTGTGGTGGCCGATTGCAGGTTATGGCTGCGTTGTCAATCCAGGAATAAGACAACGGAGCTATGCTGGCGTTGTCTTTGAACGTGTTCTTTCAGTGGAATGCTTGGACATGGTTGGGTAACAGGAAGATCATCCTGCTTGTCTTCCACAGTTCTTATCAGCAACAGGCAGATGAAGAGAGTTGATGGAGCAACAAGCTGAGAGAGGTTTAGGTAGACAACGGACGTGAAGGAGGTTGTTTGTGTGTATTTACTGTGGGTGTTTGTTCCTTTGTTGGCAGGTTTCATGATCTGACAGGCCGACTTCTGCTGGAGGTGCGGCGCATGCAGGCGACTGCACCCGAGTCCTTCTACGCGTCTCTGCGTGCCGATCTTTCACTGGACTTTGTCACTATGATGAAGTTCACACAGGCACTTTCCAGCCTCGACGAATCCATCGAGTAACGTTGACATCTGTCAGGCAGTCACATGTCAATGGTGCAGTGCAGAACAGACTGTCACAGTGCAGGGTGTATAGTGCAGGAATGGAGAGCGTGCAGTCACTGGCAGAGTAGGTAACCAGCACGAATAGGAGGAATACATTAGCTATTTGGCTAGTCATAGTGTGAATGGAAATAAAGGGTTGACACATCATGTTTGCTTTAGCTGTGTTGTCACAGCATTCAATTTCAGTCATACGTGGAGCCTTATTGCGCAAAGAGATGCATTTTACAACTTTTTTAACCACTGCCAATGGGACCGTGTTTTCCGTTTTGGAATTTTCCACCTCTGCACTATCTGCATTTCCTGCAGGAAGCCATTAAGATAATCTCAGGGTTGAATGTTGTGTTCACTTTGCATCAGTGTTGTCTCTTACGTTGAATTTTCCTCAGTGTCTTAGTGCTACTCCATGAAGAACAGCCGAAACCACAACTTGCTCCACTTCAGTGAAAATCTGCCACATTTATGCAGTGTTTTGGCTGTTTTTAATTGATTTCAGGATAACTCATGAATTGAGCATGGAGTAGTTGTTAGCAGTTATGCCGGAGATGTAATTTAATTCGGTAACCATAATTAGCAGTCTTTGCCTTAACTTGGCAGATTACGATTGGTTTTTGGCTATTGAGCTTTTGAAAGCTTATCCAGTTGCTGAGTACAAACAAACTAATTACAGGCAAACTGGGTTATTGATTGTCAAGCGTTGATTTAGTCGGCCCAGTTTTATGCAGAAACTAAAACTATAGTTACATATTTTGCATTTTTTGCACTTAAATGAAAATGAAAACCAAGCATTGGCTTGTCTTTGCTGATATGTTACCATTATGTGAACATGAGTTGTATCTGTAATCTCACATTGTTTATGTTGTCATAAAAGAATCAACAGTAGCTGATAGAAGTTGTAGTTGTGCATCGCACCAAAACTGCAGAATGCTCGATCTGTTTGCTGTCGGAATTCTTTCTACTTTTGAAGTGCAGATAGTCAGATTGAATGCATAAAGTAGTATTTGTGCAGAGAGCGTGCACAGTGCAGTGCATTATTTGAAAGCTAGCCTCAGTTAATAATGGGCTACCTGACGGTTGATAGCAGTATGCTTAAATTTTTATCTCCGTCTTTGACGGTGATTGTCATCTGCTGTAGCTGTTCACTCAAGGTAAAGCCGAGTATACTGTGTTGTGTTTTGTTGTGTTATCAGTAGATTTTGGTAAGTTTATACGAAGATTTTCTTGTACATGAATGTTAAGAATTATTCTACATGCTGTGGAACTTGTAAGAGTGTTTCAGGTTGTTGCGTTGAAAAATTGACTACCTCTGATGTTTGCTGTTAGTGTAGCACATATTTAATATCGTAGGATATTAAGATTATTTGTAGGTAAATTGCTTTCAGTGCTTTGGCACTGTTAGAGGCACCGGAAAGGGCATCTCGCCTCTCGGATAGGCATCCTGCCACTACCCAAAGATTTCCGGGGAGTCTTTTGAAAGACTGGATAAACATATGGTGGACGTAGTAGCTGTGCATGTTGCTTTGTAACTTAATCGTTTAACTTATTACACGGTAGATAGATGGTAGGAACTTGTCGAGCTAATGTCATGCAAGCCCATTCTTGGCTGAATATGATTTCTCAAAGAATGTTTTCCATTATTTTTGAACACAAATTCCACAAATAGAATGCGTTTAGTTCACATAATTGCAGTTTTGTTGAATGGTCAATGTCGTCGTACGGTATTGTCAAACTATGTTGTGTAAATATACTCATATGGACTGTACAAACCATGTACAGTTTAGGTACTTTTGAAATATTTTCTTCAATAAGGGGATAGATAGATGAAGTAAAGAATAAAATTGGATATTGGATTTATATCCTGCATAATGTACTAGTTGCATCTGAAAATGTGTGCCATCCATCTTGGTTTGTAGATTTCTGAAATATTGGATCATCCCTTAGTGACAAATATCATTAATTCAGACCAGCAATATTATTGATGCATAGTTTTTACTGGCTTGTAATTTATACTCTTGATGCATGTTTGTCAAATTTCTGACTGGAAAATCTGTTAGTATGGTGAGTTGTCGAATCATCATTGTAAGTGTGTAAACTGGTATTTGTTTCGTGTCTGATGACATTATGTTGTATTTACAGACGATGTGATGACTAGGGCCCACAGTTTTTTGCTTGCCACAGAATTTTTGGCCAATCTGCAGAATTTCTTATTTCTACATAAATTCACACAATTTGATAAAACGACCGGTGATTAATTCGATCACTAATGTGACGACGTTTTACAATGTAAATAAATCCAGTAAAATGACCTCATTTCACGCCAGTTGTTGTCGTACACACTCATTTCTGCTTTTATATCGGTAGGCCTACACTCTGTGTATGATATATGCCAGTCTTCAAAAAACGATTATATTCTCATGTACTCTACTTACAATGAAACTTAATGCAATGTCCGAATTTACGAATCGAATAGCAGACTATGAGACTATGGTTAAGCCGCGGAATTTGAATGGTTTTCCCACGGTGAGCCTCAAAATTTACTAAACTGAGCCGCGAAATTTGGCAGAATTTTCCTCGGAAACCTGTGGGCCCTAGTGATGATGCTGATAGTTTCATATTTGTCTTTCTTGCACTGCTGGATTTTATTTTACTTACTGCCACTCATGTCTTTGGCATATCACTTTGAAACAGTTTTGGGGTTTAATGTGTGAAATTGTTGCTGACAACAGAACCATCTCAAATATCTGATTTCTTTCCTTGACTGGTAGTGGCTCACCTGGATTGTCCTGACATAGGGCCGTGAAACGGCTTTGTTATATTTGTTTTTGTTGGTTAAGTTAGTCGTCCAAGAGCACGTGAGAGGTCGAGTTTATGTTTTATATGAGTTATTTGTGTTCTTTACCCAGTCATTGCAGTGTAACGTGAGTAATTAAGATGTAGTTTTGTCTCTAAAATATACTTACCTCATTAATGTTAACAAATTACAATACGTATACATGATGCAGTGTCCAGTATAAGACTTGTTTACCAGTCTTAGTGGTTATGCTGTCGGAATCTGCTTTATTTCTAAGATGCAACTTGCATTGGAGTGTGTGTGTCTGTTAAAATTCCGTCATATTATAAAAACTGTTTGCCAATGGCTGTAATTTCGGCACTTAATTAAACGGTGCCGGTAAGCGCCTAGAATGTTGGTGACCCATGATGATTGAGATTACTGACATGCGTTCTATAGCTTTCTGTGGACTGATAGTTGTAGAGTACAGTAAGGGCAGGATTAACCTTTTAATGGGCAGATGAATGCCAGCAACAAGTAAGCAATGTATAGCAGCGTGATGATTCGTTTTTGATGATGGCCTGTTACAGTTGGTACGGCATATTGGGCGCTTGAGTACCCAACCCAACCTCCCTGTACCAATCCTCTCATCAGCGGCTGTGTACATGCTCAACATTATCTGAGATGGTGCTATACTGAAAATGGTGAACATATTGAGACTTGCTGTACATTAGATATGGAGATTTGCTTTAATTTCAGCCTGTTTGTGCCATAGGTAGGTACTCCATTTAGCGCATACATATTCAGTGTCACAGCTTTTTGACAACATATTTCTGGCAAATAAATGTCAGACAAGCTCCATACGTCTGCTTGCTGTCAGACAAAGTTTTGCATTCCTGTCATCTTCTTTTGACTATAAAACCTGTGTTATTTTAGCCCTTTTATCCAGAAATATACGTACATTTTACTATTTGTTTTGATATTACAGACGTAAATCTTCTTGACGATACACGTTAATGCTATAAGCCATGCTTTAGCCAGTGTTAACCATGCAAATATCATCACATTTGAGTCCATGTCAGTTGTTGTGAGGTGGAGAACTTGGACTTGGGACAACTCCCCACCTGCCCACCCCATCTCTGATTTTAAAGAATGCAAATTAGAGAAGTGTCATTAACCTGGCTTTGGTGGCATTTTTTCTGCAAATATGTTTATGTTTTGAGAAAGTAGAGTTGGACCTATCTCATAAGTCATTTGCTGTTTCCGGTCAGGCTGCCATGTGGTGATGCAGAACTTACTTCACTTCAATCAATCAATCAATCAATCAAAACGAATTTATATAGCGCCCTACGTCGCAGGCGAATCAGAGGCGCGTGTTGGACTAGGCTAGGTAGAGTGTTTACGTTCGCTGTACGCACTATCAAACAGTTCAGTCTTT
>Ga0209780_1005237_pt1 | contig 10190 bp, 8 predicted proteins | sample WorMetexBAHAMAS2_FD_187384 | JGI IMG/M metagenome (GOLD analysis project Ga0209780, IMG submission 187384) | Marine gutless worms symbiont microbial communities from Max Planck institute for Marine Microbiology, Germany - Inanidrilus exumae... | ecosystem: Host-associated > Annelida > Digestive... | reverse complement strand
CCACGAAGTCGTTCTTACTTTTGGGGGTTTACACGTCTGTGTCCAATTTGGTGAAAATCGACGAAGAAATGCGACCGGGAGAGTGTCCACAGACGGACACACACACACACACACGCACGCACGCAAAGACGCAAAACGATTTTATTATCTGTCCCATGCTATATGCTATAGCTATGGGGCAGATAATAACAAGCACTCATGAATAATACAAAGACAAGTATAATTGTATGGAAAATCTATTAAACTGCTGCATGAGACATTTATAGAATAGACCATAGAATACAAAAATGCAACTTTTAGCCAGATGATTCACACCGGTCTCAGCAGAAATCAGAACTGTTCTGAGCACTTAAGCTCTACTTCAGCACCTCAAGCTTTATTTTTGAGTTCAAGTACTTAACTATTTTTCACTGAATATTTCTATTTTAAATCACTTCAAAACCATCATCTTTATTTTTCATTTTAATTCAGTTTCATAGCAACTGGCCCATGGCAGTAGCCGGAAGAATTTTGGTAAATTTATCAGTTATAACATCAGTCGCTACAGCATCAAAACAACAATGGAAAGGAACCCTGAGAAATGGGTTTAATGGGTGCAGAACACCCCAGAGAAAGTGGCCCCAAAAGTAATTTTAACAACATTCTTATTGTGTTGTCACCACTAGTCACTAATATAAACATTCTTTAGGGTAAAACTGCACAAAAATGCAGAATGGGAAGGATAATAGAAAGAGGAGGAAGAGGGACTTATACCTGGAATAAAAACTGCTGCTACTCTTTGTTTAAATACTTCCAGTACCTATCACATACTCAAGTACCCAATAAGATACTCAAGCGAGAACTTGAAACTTAAAAACGCTGACCAAAACAGCAGTCAATTGTATTAATCGCCAAGCCAAGATATATACTTACGGAAGTAATAACAAACATTGCAACATTCTCTTGTAACCTGTTAACTTATGAAAAGTAACTGATATACTACCAAAGTTAAGAAATGTACACACCTAGATTTATCCTGCACCTTCTGCTTGATGTCAAACAGCATATCTGAAGTGATGTCACGTTCAAGATATTCCGACAGCTGTTCAGTCGCATTTTCCAGATCCTTCTGGTTGTCCTGTGCCAAGTTCAAAGTCATGTGACACAAAAACTAGAACAAAAATCCGACCCAATCAAATTTAGATATTGTTCTCTAGTTTAGGAATCAGTGGTCAGTTGCAAGCTCCCATTGTCAATGGCGGAGGAGATAGCGTTTGAAAATGGAAGGATTTTCAACTCTCAAGAGCTCGTGACCTTGACCTTGGATTGGGTCATATTGCATACCGTCGTGCATCACCTATCGACCCCTACCTACACGCCAAATTTCACTGAAATCAAAGTAACAAGAAACATTTCGTGTACGGACGGACGGACATACACATGGACGGACGGATGGACAGATATTTGAAACCCACTTTATTAGGTCGACTCAGAAGAGTTGACCTAAAAAGGAGAAACTGAATAATAGGGGCATGGTGACAGTACATATGTTAAAGGTTAAAATGAGGCCTTTACCAGAATTTTGAAAGGCTACAGGATCTCAACAGCAGTAAAACCTCATACTACACTGAGGAATATTCTAGTGCATCCAAAAGACAGGACTGGGGATGAGGAAAATTCGAAGGCGATACATAAAACATCTTGCATAAACTGTGAATGTTTACAGTGGAGAGACTGTAAAATCAACTGGCACAAGAGTGAAAGAGCATCCCAAAGAAGTGGAGAGCATTACAGGAGCATTCACCAGGGCAGAAAGGACAAGAGCAACAAATGTGTGCAACAAATCTGCAATCATGGATCATTTATGGAATGAAAATCATGTAACAGACTGGGATAATGTCACAGTGATTGATTGATCAAGAGTTGGACAAGATTGGCAGACTCATAAGAGACTCAATATGATGGATCAGGAAGAGAAGGCGCATGAATCGAGACGACGGAAGCTACCAACTGAGCCACGTATGGGACAAGTTACTTAGTGACATCAGAAACTGGAAGTCAGTCCTGACGAATATCTCAGATCAGAGATCGAAACGTCAATAAAACAAGTATTTCTTTGGTTGTTTATAAGTAACTAATTAATACTAGATTGTCAACCTGATAAAACTTTTCACCAAAACTATTCACACGTTTGCATATCATTGTGCACAACTGTCATACACAAACAAATGCTAGTGTAGCGTGACATGTAGGATGAAGGACAGATACGTAGGAAGAGAGCAGCTTGTCGGGTATTTGAAGCACGCCCCATCTAGATGTGGCCCTGACTGGTGCTGTGTGCTGCATCAGCCAGTGGCTAGCCATGCCTGTTAGCTTCAGCCACACCAGCGCGGCTGACAACCTTGATGCTGCTAAGCAAGTTGTAGCAACGGTCAGATCTGGTAAATAAAAATGTTTTAAGTTCTCTTGAAAGACGGTAGAGAAGTTGATGCATTGACGTTGGTAGGAAGACTGTTCACACGAAATGATAGATCGCCAATGGTTCCGCTTCATCAGTCCAATGGAGATCGTCAGCGAGATACGAAGGCGCCTTGTGGTTACGACAGCAGAAAGCAAGTACGGCAAGTCGAAACTGGATGGATTCTTTCCGGAACCCGGAACCAGTGCAGGTCCCGAAGCAAATGAGTGACGTGGTCGTACTAGAGGACACCATCGAACTCTGTCTTTCCTGCCTAAGATTATGTAGCTGTTCATCATGTGCGTAAGAATTATTTGTAATTCTTGGACCGCAGAGTCGCCCGGGACTGAGCTTTGAACCTAGTGCGTTGACCCCTGAGCTACATGGGCAGGTCTCTGTATTAGACCCTTACGCCCAGCACAAAACACTTCTGATTATTTTCCCTCGGAACTTCCAGACAATCATCATAGCTCAGATGCTGCCTATTGGAGTGGAGAAGGGAACGTCAACTGGTGTGATGCATGTAGGTGTGTCTACAAAAAACATTATAAGGATTCATAAGCAACACTGATAATATAACTATACCTCAAATATAATTGACTGGTTGTTTTTCCGCAGATAGAAGGCAAATACATAGGTGTACATGAGCGTTTGTCGGCACTGACAAAGAACGTCAACAGCTTTCTGGAGGAACTGGACTTCAATCCATGACATGTTGTGCTGTTGCATCGCTTCCATGCGCTCTTTGACGCCAGCATACAGCTGCAAGAGCCAATCAACAAAGTCTCATAAACCTGTCATGGCAAACCAAACCACTAACATTTTACATATAACTTACAGCAAAACTGTCCCAGTGTCAATAACTTTTAAACCGACAATATTCCCAAATCACTGTCGTCCACATACTCAACTGGTTGTATGATTTAATGAAAACTGGGATCCGGCTGAAATTGTATCCATGGTAACTACATGAATCTTTTTTTATATACACAACTTTTAATCACAATTACGTTAATCACAAACCTCTACAGTCATTCAATGTTACCACAAGTGTGGATTTACAGTTTAGTGCACAAAGTTGTGTCTATTTTCATGAACAGAGTCAGAGAGTCAATTCTTTCAGCAACTGATTGGGTACAGATCTACACCAAGCCACACTGAACCTTCACCAAGCCCGAATTTACCTAATTCAACCGACAGAATGGTTTCACATTCTTGCATGCACTGCTTTCAAAGTTATCAATTTACAGCGCGGCAAGGGTCGGGAGACACTGCCAGCATTACCGTATGGATATTATATAACAGACAGCAAGCAAACTTTGGCACGTGTTATGTAGTGGCACGAGCTTACTGTCTAGAACAACAGAATGCTAAGCGGGCTCTAGCTAGGCTTTGCCATGCATCTAGCTGTTTTTGTTATTCTGGCTACATCTAGTGCAAATCATAATGTGTTGGTCTGTCATCCGTCTGTCATGTCTTTCTTTTTACCTTAATAGGGCATGCGGTGTATACACAACGTGACTTACCAGGGGGCAGCATACATTACTATTCGAGTATTAGGAGCATGGACATACTTGTTTAACCAGCCTTGCCTTCCATAGTTACTTCAGGACGGGCCAGTCCTCTTGTCTAAAAGTCAATCTTTGGGGATAATTGGAGAGGTTTTTTACTCATTGGATGCCCTTTGCATCACCCAACCAACAGTGTCAAAGCACTGAAGAAAACTCAAATCACGGACGACAACGAGAAAAATCAGCCATTTCACATCAACATTTCTTGAGTTACCACCTGGCTCTTAATGGAAACGAGGCCATGACTAGTAACAGGGTTCCCACTATCTTTTGATATTGAAATTCAAGGACTTTTCAAGGACTTTCAAGGACCCTCAAATTTCATTTTCAAGGACTAATTCTCGACGAAAGTTTACAGCATAAGCAATAGAACAGCAATATTTAATGTTTATGTGACAATGGTACAGTAATAAGATAAGAAAACATGATATTACTCAGCAAATATTGATTCAGGCAACACACCTTACCGTAACCCTTGCAAGTAAGTAAAATAATATGCATTCCAATCCTATACAATGCTGTTTAATGAATCTGGTGATCGATGTTTGACGTCATGGTGAATTCAAGGACTTTCAAGGACCTGTGTAACGAAATTAAGGACTTTCAAGCACCTGTCCTTTTTTCAAGTACTTTCAAGGCCTTGAATTTAGGAGAAAAAAATTCAAGTACTTTCAAGGATGCGTGCGAACCCTGTAGTAAGCAACCAACTAAATATGAAGATTTAATCTGCAGCAAAATGCGATGCAGTTGGATAAAAACCGACCTTGTTCTCGAACCGGAGGCTCTGCATGTGGTTCATGTAGCGATTGCAGTAGAATAGATAACGCTGGAGAGCGGCACGTGATTTCTGCCAACAGTGATGAAACACTATCACTCAAACGAACGGCTAAATATTTATTCACCTTCATTGCACTCAGCTGGTGACGCATCATATGTTGCTACAAACTAAAAATTAACTTGTTTTTTTCTGTATAACATTTGAAAATGGATTTCAATGCCCCAGCGTCGATGTCAATGACTTTGCCACCACATACTTGAACCAAGGTGTGACTTTGACCTTTGACCTTCAGAATCTAATCAGGTTATCAATAGCAGCTAGTGAATATTCCATGAGAGTTGTATCAAAATTGTTCAAGTTGTTTATGAGACATCACGGTAACAATATCTGACCGGACAAACAGACCAATAACCGAACAGGACAACAGAACAGTCTAGAAACATAACACCTTCGCCGACACTGTCAGGTGACGAAGGCATAATAATTAAATCATATTGTCTACCTCTTGTGCATCTCTTGCTCTCTTTGCTTCTTCCTCGTCATATCGGTTACAGTTATACCTGTCAGTCAATCAGTACATCATCAAAATAATTATCACATATTCGTGTAACACTACTAAACTAGAAGGGCTCAGTAGAGCACATACCTCCCCACCAACCTTTACCTTTGACCTTCCAAAATTTAATCACCTCGTCCCTTGTGGCCGAGGGTATGACTAACCAAGTTTGGTGACAATCGGACTTAAACTGGCACCAGAAAGTTGTTCACAGACATATATCTACCGACGCTGGCGAAAACATAATCTCCCTTCACCTTCGGTGGGGTAGGTAAAAAGTGCATGTGAACATACTTATAAAATATTTATGCTACGACAAAACAGACACAAGATACAAACTAGACTAAAAACACCCTCAGCATATCATTCATTTACAGTACTGAACTTTTTACCCGCACCAACAGCAGTCGCAGGGGTAGGGTGTTATCCACTGTCTGTCTGTTTTTCTGCATGGTATCTGAAAAAACGATGCAGCTATGATTACCAAACTTGACGTACAAATGTTCCACGATGAGTCCTGGAAACTCATTTATTTTGGGGTCTAAAGGTCAAATGTCACGAGTTAAATGGCGTGGGTCTTTGCACTCTTGTGAGTGTTGGCTTCTTCTAGTTTGTAGCTGAAGTTATTCTTCTGATTCAGCAAATCCGTCAGTACCATACATCAAGTGCTTCTTCCGTAATAAAGAAGATAAAACAAGCCTACTTATGTCGTACAAACATACACATCCATGCACACAATAAAACGAAACGACGACAGACGGATGAAGCAAATGGCAAAGTTCCTGACCACGATGAGCCATGTGGTTCCCACGCTGTCAGACAGACCCAGCAGAAGTCATACTTGCATCGTTTACACACCATGTGATTGCATCCGCCGTCCTTCTCAATTGTCGCATTACACTTTGGACACTCCTACAACACAAATCAAACATCTCCTGGCTTCATCCAGACATGGACACAAGCAAAAATATAAACGTTTTAAACAATAAAATACTCAACAAACAACAGCTGTTATTAAGCCAATATCTTACTCGTCACAGACACACAACATTTACTGTTCAAGTGTTTAAATAAAGGACTGCTTATCAAATCCTGCCTGGATATACAGTGCACATGCCTTGATATAACACAAAATACCACTGCAGAAAAATAAGGCAACTATTTTAACCTGGAATAATTGACTGATCGAGTTACGGACTTATGTCCCACCCAACACAAAATACATCACTGAAGAAACGTTCTTCTCAGCCAATCTCTTGGCTACGTACTGAAAAACTAAATCAAATGCAACAAAAGTGAACATGCATCTGTAACAAAATATACAATATATAATAAACTCAAAATAACTAATGCCAGGTTTGGTCGCCTCTTACGACCTATGGCCTGAAATGGAGTGGGCACATTCTGGAAGAAGTAGATAAGTCACGAAATAGCTAAGAAAGGAAGTGAATACGTAAGGAAGTTTAGTAAGCAAACGAACAATTTAAACAGTGCCAAAATTTAACCCGGGGTAAAATAACCCTGCCAACTTCATGCATGCCAGTTTTCCATGACACACAGTTGTGAAACACACACACACACACATACTACAAAGACGTCCTCAGTCTCTGAATCACTCAATGACAACATGCATGAAGTGACAAGAAGCCAGCATACAGTATCTCCACAAAATGCACAAGTAAACCAAAGCTGAAAAGAATGTCAACTCTCCAAACATTAACTGTTGCCAACTTCAAACCCTTACAACGACGGCCACACAGTGATTAGTACATCAAAAATCATGGCTTTAAGACTGACCTTCGTGTTTGCTACAAGCCAGTTTGATGTTTCGCTGTCATCATCGCATTTCTTGATCCATTCCTTGAGCCACTTGCATTGTACTGGGTCATGCCACATCTCACTGCATGCAAAACTACAACCGCAGCACACACAACACAACACTTCACTGCAGATTCCTCAGCAAAAACAATACTCACATCAGCATCAGAAAAACTGAGTGTTATAAAATAAATTCGTTGATAAAAACAATGTCAACTAGAAAAAGCCAGCATTTACAAGAGTGCAAAGACCCACACCTCAAATGGTTCTGTGACTCGTGACCTTTGACCTTTTAAACCCTTTTAAATTGGTTTCCAAGGCTCCATGTCAAGTTTGGTGATCGTAGAACAACTAACATTAGACTTATTTACTGCTAGTTACAAGGTCCACAATAATACAGCAATAACAAATTTATTTATTTAGTTTTTGTCTTTGAGACAGTCACAGAAAAGAATGGAATTAACTAATGCTAAATTTAACATAAAAAATCAGTTCCAGTGCATACATTAAGAAACTACCACACTAAACTTATTCAATTTGCCTTTCATCATGAATGTACTAACATAAAAACAAAGGACACAGAATCAGACTACACACCAAAATGTATATCCACAACTGCACGTGACAGGCCGAGCATCATAATAGTGTACACGAATAACATGACCACAGTCTGCTTTCGGACACCAGCGAATAAGTCGATTACACTGCAGCATGACACAAGGATGGCTGTATAGTGTGCTGTTATCAGTATTCAAAGGAAATTGTGCATCCTTTATGGCCAAAAAAGCTGCTGGAACATGCAGTGAAAGTGACAGACGGTGTGTCTGAAAAAAGTAGAAGTCGAGGAAATACAGCTTGGATGCAAATTACCGATGCAATCTTTGTTGTAAGGCAGATGCAAGAGAAATATGGATTAAAGGCAGGGTCTACTATGGATTTCAGAAATCTTTTGACACAGCACCTATCCTACAGCTTGGTAAAAGTGCAACAGTATCATAACTACCTGGTTAACACCTTCATCCATTATCTTGAAGGTGAAATATTCTCGCCAGCAGCTACAAGACTGGCTCCATGTACAGTAGGTGTATGACGGTGCATAGACATAGACACTAGTTACGACAGCAGAAGTAGAGAGTAGTGTTTTTTGTATGAAAGTTGGTCTGCATCAGAGACCTGCGCTGAACCCATTACTGCTGGTTACTGTGGTTACCATGTGCAGGTCGCCTTATCTTGACGGTAGACAGCGAAGACAGTTTTCGCAAGAATACTGCAAAATGGAACTCGGTGCGGAAGCTAAAAGTCTGAATACGAACTCTGTGAAAACCTAAGTATAATATATTACGGTTGTACCAAAACAGATATGACAAAAGAGAAAGGAGTTGATAACAATGTGATATTGTGCACGAGCTGCCAGAAATGAGATCTCTTATTCTCCAGACAGTAATCACTGCTCAGACATTGTCTGTCAGACAGGCACATTGCAGCCTGTCATAAAATCTTTATCACACACTAAGGCAGGCACATCATATGCAATATTTTGACAGCTATTCTAACAGTAACACGAAAGTCACAGAAGACAATAACAAAGTGTACCTCAACAAAACTGTTGGTTATTAACTGCTGGTATTTCAAGCGGACCTTTGGGTCCGTCACAAGTTTCCTACACAGTAAAAAATTGCAACATAACCTCAGTTCCACACATAAACACTGAGTAGAATGTAATTCAAGATCAGAGGTGATATTACTGCATAAGATTGTGCTTTCTTGGTTAGTAGTATCATTACTTGGAATATAGCTTGAAGCAAGGTCAACTAATCCAGTAAATAATCGACACCTAGCCAACTAATACAACAGCTTGGACTGATGGTCAATTCTTCACAACTGACATTTTTGCAAGGTTCAAAGTCACGTGACACAAAAACTAAGACAAATATAAAAAATCTGGCCTGAACAAATTTAAATACTGTGCCCTAGTTTAGGAATCAGTGGGCAGTTGCCAGCTCCCATTGCAAATGGTGGAGGAAATCACTGTGAAAAAGGAAGGATTTCCAACTTTCAAGGGCTAGTGACCTTGACCTTGGATCGAGTCATACTGCATACCATCGTGCATCACTCATCGACCGCTACCTACATGCCAAATTTCATTGACATTGAAGAAACTTATTGTAGACGGACGGACGTAAGGATGTACGGATGGGTGGACATTTGAGACCCACTTTATTAAATCGACTCAGAAGAGTTGACCTAAAAATACACGAAATTAAATATGGTTAAGAAGTAAAACTGTAAAAAAAATTCCAACATAATATGCATTAACTTACATGACTGATTCGTCATCAACAAGTATATCACAGCCAAAAGCAGCACACGATATTGTCTGCAACAGAAAAAAACACATCTCTCACTGTCGCACAAGAGTCAAAAATGCAGCGTAACTGAAAAACTGCTATAATGCCTCTGAATGACATGACATATCATCTTGTGAAAAGTGCCATCAACGATCAACAGCAGAGACCACTGCACATTCACACATTTATCTGAAGACGAAACCATACCTCTCGTCATTTAACTAGCCATAGCTTACGAAGTTATGATCATTTATCAACAAAGAAAAATGGAACACCAAACACAATAAACACTGAAGTGACTAACAACATGCTGCTCAATAATATTGTACCAAACAATACTGTGTTTACAAAATTATTGCCTATTTCCATAAAATTTTCACATAACCAAATCTCAGTTGATTTTTGCACAATTTCATGTCAATCTATTGTTATCTGTTTATTTCGCAGCATTTTAAATATGCTAACTTATGTAATTAATAACAAAAACTGATCATCAGTTTAACACTTAAGTGTAAGGGTCTAGTTATTTATCACAAGTAGGAAACAGCAAAAATCATTTTGTTATGCCCATTGTGATGTGAATCTGTGTACACCCTTACAAGGCAACTCACTTTGAAAATTTGAAAAGCATTCTCCATTTCATTGCATTTATGGTTTTGCATACGGATTACTATCACAATGA
>Ga0209780_1005236_pt1 | contig 10192 bp, 4 predicted proteins | sample WorMetexBAHAMAS2_FD_187384 | JGI IMG/M metagenome (GOLD analysis project Ga0209780, IMG submission 187384) | Marine gutless worms symbiont microbial communities from Max Planck institute for Marine Microbiology, Germany - Inanidrilus exumae... | ecosystem: Host-associated > Annelida > Digestive... | reverse complement strand
ATGCAAATCCATGTGGCGCTGCGACAACGTGGGTGGTCTGGGCGAACACGTGATTTGCCACCAATTTGGTTTCTTAGTCGATTTTTTTCTTTCAATTTTATCTATCTTTATTTTGTTCAATAGAAACCATAAAGCATAACAACTGAAAAGAGCAATGGAACAGGACGACAAGGCTAAACAGCACTTACAGCCGCCCGATAAAAAATAAAAATAAAAGTAACAGTAAAATATAATCAAAGTGATTACTATTAGTAAAGGCCTACACAGTGATAGTTTATTCGTGGGATTTCATCCATGCAGCCTGCGCAGACGGAGTATTTTCACGATCTATACGTTATGTGACGTGCTTCCGCGAAGGAAGTGGCTGTTTGGGTCGCTTTGACACTGATCCCCATTTAGGGGATCAAACCCAACAAAACAGTTTGGAGGGATGAATAGGCGTTTTTAAGCCAAAATCGCAAAATATTAAAACTTGGATATTATTGAAACTACTGAACCGGTTCTAACCAAATTTTGGACAACCATAAAGACCAACAAATACTCGGCCGCCATTTCGAAAAACTCGAAAATCGCCATATGTCAGAAACCGTTGGACCGATTGGCATGAAATTTGGCGTGATAACGTACTGACTTTATAAACCCTATCGGTCGTTAAAATTTCGAACTGTTGATAATACAAGTTAGCAGACGGCCGCCATGTTGAAAACCGTTGAATCGCAATATCAAGCTGATCGCCGGGATATATGGCGTAATGACGATATTGTCCAAGTTAACTTCACTATGCCAGTTCGTAGAAATAAATACGCAATAAACCGCAAAAATAATAATAAACACATAACTGGCTTCATTTTCTCTTCGTTGTAAAAGGTGCCGCTATAAAATGGCGAACATCAAAATTTTATCCGCAAATTCTGAGCACAGAAGCTAGATTGTACATTGACATGCCGCTGACAGATAAATATTGTGATAGTTAACATCTGCAGTTCGTTGAATTAGCGTACATAATTTTGATGTTTGTTGTTTTAAAGGGACTGTCTTACAGTGACGAAAAACTGAAGCCAGTTTTGTTTTATAATCTAATAGAAGATTAAATTCCGCAATTGGAGAATACATCGTTGTCATCTCTAACTGCTTGCCGCCTTAAGCCCAGTCCACACTAACAACAATGTTGAAGCAACGTTCGACTTTGTCGAAGCAACATTCGACTTTGTTAGTTAGTTAGTTAGTTAGTTAGTTAGTTAGTTAGTTAAAGAATTTACATTAACGTGACATAAGTCGTAAAACTTCTAAGTCACTGAATAAACGAAAAACGAAACAGTGAGTCAAGTGCTAGTGCAGTTCGATATAAAATTAGACAGTGTAGGATCGCGCGAACAATTCCGACATTGTTAATAGCAATGAATTTTTCACGTTAAGAAATCAACCACATCTGCGCGGCCACAAGTATGTTATAAACAAGCAACGAAGTTTTAACATGAGAAGAGTTAACTATTTTAGCAACAGAATCGTTAATTTATGTAACAACTTGCCATTATGTACTCCAGATTTTACCAGTTTACACAGGTTCGATAAGTCTGTCAGTAATGACTATCTTTTAGTGTATTGCAAATTAAATTTTACTTAAACTTGAAATAATTTTCTCACCACCTCTGTTGCCATAACGTGTGTATATGCGTATATGTATATATGTGTGATGTGTATACGCAAGTATGAATGTATGCATTGTATAATATTGTATTTTGTCGCGACTTGTAAGAGGCCTTTTGGTCCTTTGTTGCTGAATAAAATGAAATTGTTGTGTCGACACTGTTGCTGGTGTTAACGGAGTTTTAGAATGACATTGGGCTTATTACGATACTTGATAGTAATGACAATGATAAAATGCGGGTATGTGTCATATTTACAGACTGCTGGATCCGACATGGATTTATCAGTGAATCCGGGGGAAGCGCCTCCAGGATACTCGGAAAGCACCAGCACATCCAGCGTCCCTTACGGACAGTCCCGGCTGCTCCACTCCGACGAAAATACTGGACCTCCGTCGAAAATCCATCAAGACCAACGTGGACCGAACGGACCAGCTAGTAGTGCTCCTTATCCTGTTCCGGGCGGGCCGGCTCCGTATCCTGGCCCGCCTGGATATGAGCCGTATGGAGCACCGGCTTACGGGTATCCGATGGGTCCGGGTTATCCGCCGCCCGGATACGGAGGAGTGCCGCCACCAGCGATGCCCCAGCAGCAGCAGCAGCAGAGCGTGGTAGTGGTGAGTGGACAGCGAGAGAGAGGACCGATACTCATCTCTCACGTCCAGTCGTACGCCGGACACGTCATCATGGCGTGTTTTGTCACGTGGTGTTGCTGTCCCATCTTCGGCATCATCGCCTTCATCCTCGCTGGTACGTCATCGCTACACGGTGTCGCACAAAAACTGTCGTCAATGATTACCCACAATCGCCGGGGTCGATACGACACGATACGATACGGTAGATTAACGTGAGCTCAAAAGCTGACGGCCTGACAAGCCTAATCTAGCGCACGGCACAGAAACGATAAAATAAGGGGAAAATAAAAACAAAAAGCCGAGTACCTCAGAAGAAGCGGTCCAGACAGTAGTCCATAAGGGCAGTCCGGGAGGAAGAAGTGAAACTACGGGGGTATGTTTTTCCGCGTATCTGAAAAACCGACCCAGTTAGGATCCCCATACTTGACAAAAAGTGTTTCACGGTGAGTCCTAAAAACCCATTTATTTTAGGGTCAAAAGGTCAAATGTCAATGCCATGAGGCACAGAAACAGGTTTTGCACTCTTCTAGTTTCCGGTTTACCACATTTAGTGTGACTGTCTGTTACCTTGAGAAGTCTTTCAGTTACGCAAGGACATTTGAAATTCCAAGTCATGTGCGTTTTTTGATTTATGTGTAAATATGTCGTAGACAATGCATGCTGCATTTCTCGAGGTATGGGAGTTAGAAAGGTTTCCAACAGCAAAGGTGTCACCTTGAGTTTAGCCAAGGTCATTGGTAATGGTGCCATTCGATAGGCCACATACGACTTCCTATTAGGCCCCTAGACTTCCCTTGCAACTATGTCTCTATCTTGCACTGTATCCGAGATGTTATCAATTATTTTACCCAAATTCAAATAGGTCACGTCACCTGAACACACCATCTTCGAGAGTAATCTATCGTGCTTGCAGTAGTACTCTTCCGTATCAATCAATCAGCACACGAAATTTCAAGTTCCTAGTTTCGCCGATTCCAAAGAGATGACTGGGGGCCCAAAAAATATTTTTTAAATAGGTCACGTGACCTTGACCACGTGGTAAAATATTCTTATAAACTGACTCGCTAACGGGATCATGGCATATGTATTCGGTGCAGTGATGGCGAGCAGTTCGGCGGCGTCAGACCCGCGAGGTGCCTACTCGCTGGGCCACGCCTCCTACGGGTTGTCGATCGCCGGGATGGTGATCGGTATCCTGGTCGTCATCATCACTATTGCCGTCGTCTACAGCACTGCCTCGTCCGGTTACTACAGCAGTTGTCCGTACTACTACTACGGCAGCAGTTGCTATCGCAGCCGCTACAGCGCCTACTCGTCATACGGCTGTCGTGGCTACTATCACAGAAGATACTGCTACTACAACACGTACTATTATTAATGGCTGATCGCGCAACGCCGTCGGTATTTCTGACCAGGACAGTCTTATTCTAGAAACACGTACACAGCCAACAGTGATCGGAAAAGTAATGATTAAATACTCGTATGCACAAAATTCTCAGGTCGACTCAGCCTTCTACCCTCCGTGGGACGGTAAAATGAGTACCAGCCAAAGGGCGGTGATGCTTTGTGGCTGGGGAGTAAAGGCAGGCATGGTGTAATTTGCAGGTAAAACTATGTGATCCATGTCTGAGGTAGTTACGACGATGCGTTATGCAAATCGACGTATACTTTACTACAAAATTGCCAACAAAACAAGATGTCGCCCTAACGGGACGTAACACTACTGGCCCGCCGCGTGTTGCCACCTAGCGAGTTACGTTGCATATGCGAGTTTTACAGACGACGACGATGGACGACGACGACAGACGCCAGCGACCGTCACTATGTGTAGGCGGGCCAGTAATAAACTAGCGCATCTGAAATCAGTGGATGTCATACTGTAAAAACGCGTAAAATACAATGTGTCGCCCTAACGGGACGTAACACTATTGGCCCGCCGTCGCGTGCTGCCCTCTGGTGAGTTGCGTTGCATATGCGCCGCCATGGAGTGTAACAGACGACAACAGACGACAGACGTCGCCGACAGACGACGACGTAGGCTACGCCAGACAGCAAAACAATACTGGCCACTCTACACTAGGTGTAGGCGGGCCAGTAATCACTGCGTCGAGTTAAGCGTGAAAGCATCAGTGGAAAGCAGTGTAGATTGACAGTTACGCTTTCGATAATTACCGTCTGTCACCAGTACGTGCTTCACTATTACGCTTTTGTTTCAAAATCCTTTCTATCGTAGACTGTTAATAGTCTCTGGACTGCCTTCGTACACTATAAATCAAACCTGATTTCATATAGGCCTACTAGGAAGTTCTAATTCTTAACTTTTTTTTCGTCAATTGTCTATTACTGTTCGGTGGGGTAGGCTAAGTTGGCTAAACTTTAGCTTTTCTTAGCTCACGTTATGCATTCGTTAGTCTCTATTGTAATTTATCGAGTCATATTTGACGAGTTAAACTGCACAAGCCTATTGACTAGCACGCACACATTATCTGCGCAACAGCTAATGTGAAATGTTATATTTATAATGTTTATATTCGTTCTTATGATTATTTACGCACGAATGCTGCTGAGGTGTTGAACACCGCGACGAGAAGATCAAGTGTAGTTAAATGTTATAGAGGCTGCATTAAACTGATCGACAGCCCAATCCTAGTCATAATTGTAACCGCACTTACAATAATGCTAAACCCTACAATAATTCTATTATATATGTAAAAAATTATTTACAGATTTTATTGTAACAGAAATTTACCGCTTTATGAAAGGGTCAAAAATTGCCAAAATTACGATGTACATCATACCGTGCGAGATTTATCAGTTCTATGCTACAAATAATGTGATTTAGAGTCAACTTTCCAAAACTTTCTTTATCGCGTTTTGGTCATTGTTCAAATTATTCGCATGTGGCTCCGATGTGTTGGAAAAAGTGGCGTTTTCATATACTTTCGTGTATACTCAAGAACTACATTCAAATATACGGACTGTTTATCTGTAGTGTCACTGTTGTTATGTCGCAAACAAGACAGCTATGATCTGCTACATGTATTGACGTAGTAGTCGTCGTCTTTCTGATTGATGTACGACGCACAGGTAGACATTTTCTGCATCGATGCATGTCACTTTTATAGCCAACGATTCATTTGTTAGCCTAGGCCTATAAGTTACCTTTATAACGTTTGCGTTGTATTGAGGTTAAATGTGACTATACGTTTAACATAAATTATTGCCGTATTCATCCGTTTCTATTGGAACAGTGCACAATACAAGTCTTCAGTATCAAATGATAATAGTTGTTAAATAAGTTGACTCACTGAAAAATCCCTAAAAAGTGTTGCTTTATTGTTGTTAATATATTTCTGATGATGGATTACCGATATCTCGGACAATTGATTTCTGCCCGTTTATAACAAAGTATACTTCTTACTGTTACGCATAGTTGTTTTCTTGCGTTGCTACGTGCTTAAAATAAACTTTTTTATCGAATCGTTGTCTGCTAACTGGCATTAGGCTGCCACTGACGTCGATATATAGCGGTATACCGCCGTCGACGGCGATATATCGCCGCAGTGAGAACGCTACTTTAGTCCGGGTCCGGCAGCTGATCACAACATGCCCAATTGAGCATTACCAACGACAGACAGTCCTTCGAGATATGCAGTCGCAACAGTGGTTGAACAAGTTCATCTCCACACGTCGAAAAAACATTGGCGAGTCTGGTAGACTCAGATCTAAACAACATTATGCAAATTTTTCACTATATATAAATCGTACAAACATTTAACAGCTTAGACTGCAGTTTATTGACCGAACAGTGTTTTTGTTAAACTCCACGCTTAAATTATGACAAAACATTTACAGGCCTTTACCACTGTATATACGTTGTGTGTAGACATCAAAGTTAAGGCACCTCCTATAAATAGTTATGAAATTAACTTTAATTTAATTACACGGTAAAATTCATGGCACATACGATACGATACGATACAGTATATTTACGTACGCTCAAAAGCTGACGGGAGGGCCAGCTTAATCTAGCGCACGGCACAGAATAAAAAAATAAGGAAAACCTAAAATAAAACAACGAGTAGCTCTGAAGACGGGCAAAAGCAGTCCGGGGGAAGAAGTGAGACTACGGGGGTTAGGATTTGTGAAACAGGTAGCTTTTAACCGGGGAGTGAAAGAGAGAGAGGGAGTTATGGATAATCAGAATGGTAAAACAAAAGAGGAAGAAGTAATGGGTGATGGAATATGTGAGTAGGAAATGAAGGAACTTGTACCAGAATGAGGTTAACGAAGAATGAAGGAAGTTGATTCCAGAGACAAGGTAAAGCATACCGAAAGGATCGACCAGTTATTTTTAGAGAGGATGATGAATCTGGCCGAGCAAGAGTTTAACAATTACACATGAAGAGCGAGTACTGCGAGGACGTTGAACAGAGATGAAGTTGTGAAGGTATGGGGGTTGGTGGTTGTGAGAATCATATTTTTGTCTAGAAACTTAGCAAAGCTTAATAATATTTAAATGAAGAACGTTACAAAAATATCACAGTGATGATTTACTTAATTATTATGCAATATATAAAACATAGAATGCAGATGACGCTAAAACTGTGGAAATATAATTTGACGACAATCTGCGTGAAGATTATGCAACAAACGACTTCACAATGTCAGAAAGTGACAGTAGTGTTTGTAACTGATACCTACTACTACTAAATAGTCCGAAAGTTAAAGCAAGTGCTGAGAAGGTCTATCTCTGGTGCAAACACAAGCAGACGGATGTTTGCGCCATTTACTGTATGAATTTTATCAATGACTGTCTGCTGCAGCTCATGTTACATGTCAGTCATCCACTGCTTCAGTTTGCTGACATCACGGACCCTCTTCTAAGCACTGCTGCATTGCTTTCCAGGTTTTATGGACATAGGATTCAAATTTGAGCTATTTATGCGGCCTCATATCTTGAAAGATAAATTCTTGAGATCCTGCGAGCAATACGCAATTGAAGTTGGCAGCAATTGTAATTTTCACGTTTCACAAGGTAGTGTAGAAACATACTTAAGGTGGTGGAGAATCTTTGGGAGAATCGTTTTGATATTTGTGTACAATTTTCTCAGGAATCTGACATTGAAGGAATTTTGTAAATCGGTCTGCATTTGTCGAAGTTTTTTGAGACACACTGTATATACTATCTATCTATCTATCTATCTATTATTATTAGTTCCATAGAAACAATAAAGCATTACAACTGAAAAGAGCAATGGGACAATGGAACAGGGCGACAAGGCTAAACAGCACTTACAGTCGCCCAATAAAAAATAAATAAAAATAAAAGTAAAATAAAATCAAAGTGATTACTATTAGTAAAGGCTAATACACTCATGTAGGCCAACACGGTGACAGTTTACATGACAGAGTTGAATAAAGGTACAATTACATATATACAAAAATGAGACAGTAAAAAATGTAAAATGAACTATGACGAATGCACAAAAACATACTGTGTGACTTACGTTGAAATTAGCCAATAATTGTTGGCTTCGGGCGGTCCACGAGCGCCAGATTCAATATCTCTCTCTCCATTCCGTACCCGTTTCGAGATCTCCCGCTCCGCTCCCGCTCACTAGATCTTCTGCACGCTCCGATTTTCGTTTTGCTCTGGTCAACTACGTGCTCACGCAGAGTAGAAGTAGACTCCTAAACGATTGTCGAGCGCAGACTACTGCGCGGTGTGAGTATAAAAGGAAAAGGAAAATGAGTTGGTTAGGGTTAGGGTAAGCATTACTGTTTGGGTTAGGGTTAGGATCACGGTTAGAGTTCTCGCTTTTTTTCGCCTTTTAGTCACAGCTCTTCATGCGCAGGGTATGAGACCGCGGCGTCCTGATAACAACACAAAGAAGCGATGTGCGGTGCCGCTATTCAGCGGTTTGACAGGGCTGCTCCGAGGCGGCATGCGGACGATATGTATTAACACAGCCCATGCGTCGTACCCATACGCCGATGCGTACGTCTCTACTTCGTGCTGCATAGAATCACTGATGCGTTAATGCGCGACCGTCGACATCGCGGCGTGTACGCCCTTCGTTAACGGCTCAGAAGAACGTGGACGCCCGACTATAGATTTCAGGTGAACGAAAAGTGTCACTATTTATCGCTCGTCTATAATATTTAACAGATCTGTCTATGATAAGCCAAAACATAAATTTGTTTATCCTGTCTCGATTTGTTTTGAATAGATTTGTTGTAACCGGTAGTATACAGTGTATGGCATAAACTGTGTGGCTGTGTCATTTAGTGCCATTAAGAACTGTATATGGGCTACATTTGCCAGTCATGTTCTTTAATCGCTGTAGCTGATTGGCTTAGTCTTTTGTATATTTGCTCATGTCGCTTGATTGTATGTCGTATGTATACACGTGTATGTGTGCGTCTGAGAGTGTCGTTTATTCCATGTGTGTATGCATGTTTGTGTGTTTGTGTGTGTGTTTTTATCTTTACATTCATTGTACCAGTTTACTTTTAGGTTGTATTGTATTTTATGTGCTGCATTTGGCGTAATAAATGATGATACGACTGACCGTTAAGGACAGTCACCATGCATGTTGCAAGCCTTTGAAAACGCTATTTTACATACAGTTGTACAATTACTGAGATCTTAGCTGGCATGAGCGATGAGTGGTTCCGCTGCGACAGCGGAGCGTCTTGTGTGAGCAACGAAAGAGCAAACAGCATGCGAGGAGATGAAATAAATGGAGTGTATGCGAAAGCGGCTTAAGTAATATGATGATAAATGATAAGTAGCTTTCTATAAAAAATATTGTCTTTATCGGTTTGATTTCTGTCATACGGCTATTGTTGTCGCTACCATTAGTTCAAACGACGTGTTATGATTCGGTTTTATGTGTTGTGTGTGTAGAGATCAGTAGAAGAAACGACACTATGCGTGAGAAATGCGGTCAGGTGTGCGGACCAGGAACAACCATCAACTATCAGAAGCCAGTGTTCGACAGGTACGTAATGCGGCGCTTACGTGTGAAATAAAACTAGGCTAAAATAAAACTGAAATGGAGCAGTTTTATTCCAGTTCTATTTCAGCGACGCGCACATAGAAAATAAAACTTAAATACAAGTGCAACAAAGCACCGAAACAGTTTCAGAGTTGTTTCAGGCTGATTGGCATATTTATTCTCACGTTGAAAAATATTTATGAGGCAAACTTGTTTCAGCCAATCACGTTGCATCGCCCGGGTGCGTGATCTGTAGCAGTGACTGCGACAATAGATAAACACCGCCTACTTTGTTTCAGAGTTTTGTTTCACATTTCATTCTATGTTGCATGTGCGTTTGTTATATGTTTATTAAAGTACTTACTTACTTACTTACTTGTATACGCCCCTCTGAAACAAAACCGAAACAGTACGCTAGTTTTGTTTCAGTTTTATTTCAGTTGTATTTCACACCTAAGCGCCGCATAAGTTATCACTTATTCGCTGTGGGTGTTGGTGTGTGTCTCTTTTCGATCACCTTCTTAGTCGTATCTGACCATTTTTCGAAATCCCCTCCCCTTCATCAGACAACATCTGAGCTGTGGTGATTGTCTGGAAGGTAAGAGGGGAGATTATTTTACCAGCTTTGTGCTGTTCTGCATCATTGTGCACATCATATGCACACCTATATAATGAGCAGTTCGTACACGGTCGACTGGATCGGGCTTTGATCTTGCTTGGCTTAGCTGTCTTCCGAGCGCCTCTGTGTCTTAGGTGTACTTGGTGCTATATGTAGAAAAAAAATTTTTCATTACATCCTTTTCTTTACCTTTTAGTGTGCTGAGCTTGTGGGATTGGCCCTTGATCTGGAAGACTGTCATCCTTCAGTGCTATTACACTGTTGGTTGGGTCATCTGACCTGTAAAAT
>Ga0209780_1005235_pt1 | contig 10192 bp, 8 predicted proteins | sample WorMetexBAHAMAS2_FD_187384 | JGI IMG/M metagenome (GOLD analysis project Ga0209780, IMG submission 187384) | Marine gutless worms symbiont microbial communities from Max Planck institute for Marine Microbiology, Germany - Inanidrilus exumae... | ecosystem: Host-associated > Annelida > Digestive... | reverse complement strand
TCGTTTTTGTTTTAGATTTTTTCGTTTTCGTTTTATTTCGTTTTTTATTTTTTCGTTTTAGTTTCGTTTTAGTTTTTAGTATTTTTTCGTTTTCGTTTTAGTTTTAGTTAACGAATTCATTATTTTTTAGTTTTTGCCAATTTTCGTTTTAGTTTTCGTTAACGAAAATCACACTGGGCCTATACGACAAAGAATACCATTGTTCTGTGCATATTATTCATTGTACACATTCAATATTGTCCTTATCGCAATAATGCACAAAATGCCGTACAACCCATGAATATGTAATGTTAAATATAATTATCGCGCTACGCGCTCTCTTTCCATTCTTCTCTTGCGCCTATCGTCCGACTTGTCACGCGCTTCGAGTTCGCGGCTCGATACTGTGTCTTTTTCGCTATATGCAGAAAATATAGTGTTAGGTAAACTATTACAAACCTATTTCCAGTAGCCAGCTTTGGTACCCATATTCGTCTGGGATCGACAACTATTTTGTCGAGTCCGCCGAAGTCTTTCGGTTCCCACACCAGGAATTCGTCGATCCATTCCTAGCAAACGAATCAGTATCTTTATCTGACATTAGACGATGCGGTAACATTATAGCCCAGAATTAAAGATGCTATATATACCAGCAGTAGTCTTAACTAGAGCGATTAGGACTGAATTTTTGGCGATCCCCTTTTTGAGAAAGAAGGAAAAACAGAATGGATGAAACATTAGTATCAGTGTACTGTATTCTACAGAATGAACACATGTCACAAATACGAAAACAGTTGCAACGAGTCATGTCACGGTTATTTTAAAGAGACGCTAAAAGGCCGAAAAAATCATGTTTTCTTCTTCTTCGTCAAACCTTTTTCCAGACAGTTTCTCAGTAATTACTGCAGTTACGGGCATAGCTATACGCTGCTAGAATCAATCAATTTATTTATTACTATACACACATCAAACGTGCATGCATCAGTACGGATGGCAGAACAATGGTCACACGTCTTTAAACAAACAATAGTTGGTGTTTCTTAAAGAAATTACTGTTACACTGGGGGTAGTATACACGAATGAGCTCAATGATGCATATCGTTGCACTGGCTACTTACAGGAGGCACAATCTCATGCAAACAGTGTTAAGACCAACGTATTTTATGAAACAAGTCCACACACACCTTATCAAATAAGACGTCAACGTGTTCAATTTACATGGCCCGTAGATGTGCCTTTTGGGGGTTTCGTTGACACTGTTGCTCATCTAGGGGTCATGCTTCAGGCCAAAATTCTAAGCTGTTTTAATATTTACTGTCAGTAGCATCATGTAAATCAGACGGAAGACTGTTCCAGGCAGCTAGACCGGCGTAATAAAAAACCACACTCTCCAAATTTGGTACTTGTTCTCGGCAGAACGTAGGCTGCAGTGTCAGTCGACCATAGCCTGCACCTGCGGCAAGCTGCAGAAAATGTAGAGACGCAGTCGGTAAAATATTGCGGGGCCTGCCGATATGAATCAGGTGTATGAGTAGACCGAGCTTGATCGCGGCTGGAGGTGTCCTCCATGTCGCCCAGGAAACAAAAATGACCTGATCGGAATGGAACCGACAACTTTCCGCCTGCTGATCTATGGAGATGTATGTTGCCGTCGGAGTTATTCTAGGATGACGCAACGGTCCCGTCTGACTAAGCGATAACGACGATGTCCACCTCACCAATGACGTTATCGCGCGTGCCCTTAGGCCTATCTCAGCCGGTCCACTGATCTAGAGCTCACTGCCGAATTTTTACGCGATCCATTTCACATCACTGCTGCATGCCATCTGATAAAGACATGCAGTTATAGTAAAAGTAACAAGCCACGGACACTCTGCGATTCATGTGAAAACGCATCGTAGTTAATACATGTTATATTTCCTGATAGGTACGGGCTCATGTTGTCATACTTTGCAACTGGCCATTTTTGCATGTGTGTGTTCTGCACATACTTGTTAGTATAAAATTTAATTCTTAGCTCAGTTTTCAGCGACTAAGTCGCTTTTAACTGGATAATAGTAATTCGAGCAAGCGCGTATCCGGCCTGTCCCGAAAACTACGACACCGCAGCAGGCCGCGGACTATCGTCCTATATCCATCACGCCAGTGCTTTTCCGCATTGTTGAGCGACCAGTCGTCCGGCGGCATGTTTATCCGGCATTGTCCTCTCCTCAACCTTCATTACAATTTGCCGACCAGTTCGCTTTTAGGCCTACAAGCTCCACCACTGCTGCTATCATCACTTTGTTCAATACATTCATCAACCTACTGTCACCTCAACCCTACGTCATTGTTATCTCATCGGACTTTTCGAAGGTTTTCTACTCTACGTCATTCATCACTGCTCTATAAACTCGCACAGCTTGACCTTCCTGACCATATCTATAACTGGCTGGCTGACTTGTTCTACAACCACTCCCACTGTACCTTATTCCATGATCAACAATCACACCTATACTAGACATTACCGCGAGCATCATACAGAGATCTGCAATCGGACCAGCCGCCTATGTCGTCACAGCGGCGGATTTGACCACCATCACTGTCTCTGGAAACTCTCTGTGTAAATTTGCCGACAACACCAATCTGATTATACCAGCCTCAAATGAATCCTCTTGTTATACCGAATTCGTCAATATACAGAACTGACCCAAGCGTAACAAGTTGTTCGGAACAACTTGAAATTAAACTGTGATGACAAGTCGTGTGAAGTTGTTTTTGCAAACAGTACAGGAGGAGGCGGCGGCGTGCTGCTGAACCGGCACTATACTGCCAGGACTCGTCCGATGCCGCAGCCTGAGGATGCTGGGCGTGGTCATTGCGGACGTCTTCTCTGTCGTTCAGCGACTCGTGACGTCGAGCTCTCAGACAAAATTACGCGCTGCGAGTGTTACGCTCCCAAGAACTGAACAATGCGGCTCTGCAGAATGGCTATCGCGCTACTATTGTCGCTCATCTGACTTACGCCGCCAGCGCATGGCGCGGTTTCATCAAGTCGTCTGATCGCCAGCGCATCAACTGTGATAGACCACGCTCGACGTCTTGGATACTGTTCGCCAGACACATCTACGTTTGATGAACTGTGCGGCATTGCGGACGATGAACTATATTCAGCAAAGCTGTTCGATTGTCGTACCACTTACTGCGCCCACTACTATCACCGTCATCCACTGGCCACTGCGTCGCAACGTTTCTATGCCGTGCGCTAGCTTAAGCTGGCCATAGAAATTAATTTCTATGAAGCTGGCCATCTCGTCAGCTTTTGAGCGCACGTCATTATACTGTAATGTATCGTATCGTAACGCTACAACCGTACACACCGAGGACACTCACTATAGTTGCCTCAACATAGAACACAACTATTTGACTCTAATTTTCTAACACGCATGTAACATAAGAACTCGTATTAGCTCTAGTTTATCGCCACAGTTTCTAGAACTTCTGTTTTCCATAGTTTATTGTCTCTTGCTACACGTTGTTGGCCTACATTTTGTCATGCCTCAATATTGATTGATTGATTGACTGATTGACTAAATAACCAACTTTCGCACAATAATATAAACCTTCATTTAGATTTTTAATCGCTTATTAACTGAACATAGATTATTCAAAAATGCCAATTCAAGCAAATAAATAAATTACTATTTACAAAGCATAATTCTTACACATGTTAGCCAGCCAGTGATTTGTAGTATTTGCCGTTTCTCGTCCTACGCATAAAATTTCAACACAAACTACTCGTATAATGACTCTTCCAGCTTTCACAGACAGGCTTAAATATAATATACGTCACTGTCAAACAGAAAGCTAGCCAGCAAACTAAAAAGTTTTCTACATCAAAACTATTCAAAACCATTTTAAAATAGACTTTTAGAATATGTTTTATAGAGTACTAATATATACAAATAAATTGATTATATGCTGTCACAGTAAATAATTTGAAAGCCTACATATTCTTTCAACTTAGAATTCTTACCCAACTCTACTTCTATACAAAGTCACTCCAAAAATAATCAATTCTTCCTTAGCCTAAGGCCAAATTTTGAAGTTTTTGTAACACATACTGACATACAGATAATCGCTGTTGCATAGCTTCCTGAAAACGTTGCTATATTTAATAGACTAAAATGTGTTATACAGGCTAGCGTAGGGTCTATACGTAGGGTGAAGTGACGACTCACAGTAATCTATGGTCACGATACGATCTCCATATTGTAGGGATGTTGCCGTAGCCTATACTGTGCGAAATTAACTGGTGAAGATTTGTCACGTTATTTGAATAAAATTGAATCAGTAGGCTTAAGACAATTCTTCGGGGACTGACGTATATCCACACATGCCAATCCTACGTCCACATGCAGCGCAAACTTGATAGGGGCACGTCATGGAGTCACCAACTAGGGAACATTCATCGTCCTTCATGCGCTGGCCGATTCGTCCGATTTTTGGCTTCTGGGGAGCAACGTTCACCAAAATGGGAGATTCCCTGCCTTGGACGCCGATGAACCGCCGACGCCATGCAAAATGTGACGCCGCTAGTTTTATTCTCGCGGAGAAATCCGTAACCGTACAAACACAAAAAACAAGTACTAGGCTATAAATAGAACGTCGCTCTGACATATTCCACCAATACCACGAACATCCTATGTTTGCGCGCTGGTCGATTCGTCCGATTTTGGGCTTCTGGGGGAGCTTTTGGGAGCAAAGTTCCCCAAAATGAGAGATTCCGTGCCTTGGACGCCGATGAACCGCCGTGCAAAATTTGACGCCACCAGCTTTATCGTCGGCGTAGAAATGCGAAACCATATAAACACACACACACAAACAAACAAAAAGTAACTGATATATCCACACCTTGTCTATCGGCATGTGTGGATAAAAAGCTTAGTGCTAGCGCCAAATCGGCGATCTGACTGTAAAACGTTTACATTTCCTTGCCGTGTACTTCATGGCGGTCAGAACAGCTGGCGTAGATAGGAATGAAGAAATCACGTCACTGTTAGTGTTACCCTAGCATTTTACAAGCGGGCGACCTAAGAAGTCAAGACGACAAGACACACGCTGGAAATGACAGCTGACCAGGTCGTTGATCTGTTGCAGACTGAATCGTACGTTGACGTTCACCGTCTGGCTGGAGTTGCGTCGAGGTCTTACTGCCGGGTCGTACTGGTTGAGCACAAACAACTGCTTCATCAGCTGCAGTTCGTCGCACTGGATAGTGTAGTTACCTACACATCACATACGCCATACGCATCGCACCTGTAAGCGTCCGCATAATATAGCCTAGCTACATGAAAACCGTTAAATTTAAATTTACCTACACTTAAATATAGACATTATCGATGATAGAACTATTCAAAATAATTAAACGAATGTATGATCCAACGTGTGTTTCTCATTTCGATTTCATCAAATTATCAGAAGACTCCATTAGGACTGTAACATTCTTCTACCGGGGTTCGGAAGACCTCTGCTTGCTTCGGTGACAGAATTTGGAAATTTGCCGAACGAGGTGCTTTGGTTACGACATTCCTAACGGCACCCCCAGGTGTTCGGTGTTCGCTGAAGAGTTCGCTGTCTTCGTCCCCAATGCTATATCTCACTATGGGAGGCCTAGCCGGTTCGCCCTGATTTGTTTCAATGCCCGGCGCCTGGACGATTCGGCTAGCTTGCTCGTTCCCCATAGATTAGAGTCGTGGATCCGTCATCCGAAGGAGTCAGAACTGCACCTATCTGTTTCGTTGCTGCTATATCTGACGAACACGTCTAGTTCGTGGTTGCCAACCTATATATGTTTGGTCGCGGCAACGACTATTATTAGGCAAAATTTGGATGACGAACAATGTAACGGATGTCGCTATGGTCGTTCTCTATAGGCGACTTAACTGGACATCCCGTTCAGTTACATTTTCTTTTGACGCGGTCCTGCGGAGTGCGGACATGTCCATGGTCGGACGTTCGCTATGTTAGCGCCTCATGGCCAGTCCAGCGCGAACGCCTTTCTGCAGCCGTCATCGACGTGTATCGGACGCTCTCAGCGTCCGTTCTCCTCTTACGAAGGTTGGTTGGTTACTGGTGTTTAACGTCGCTTAACATAGCAGAGATGATCAGCGACTCCTCTTACGAACTGGTCTGCAGCCTCTTTTATAGCCCAAATGTAGGTCAACTTAGATCACGTGTTCTAGGTCACTCGCCAAATAAGTAAGTAGAGATTTCCTATCATCTTAATAGGAGAAATGACAAGTGGTCTCACCCATACCATACGAATGGTCGCGCCCCATGTATTTCCTATGAGAGCTTAAACGAAATGGTGAGCATTATGGGATAGATGGTCGCGGACTCGCGGTCAGAGACTAGATTCGTCAAGGGAAACGCTACAGGACTACGAGTTTACAGTTTATCTGATTATGCAGTTTCTGCAGAAACGTTTAACACCTTTAAACGGCGCTTAGATAAATTCTGGTCTGATCAAGATAACGTTGTATAATAATAGCAGATCTCCATGGCATCGGAAACCGTAGTACTATAATTTAATATTTTGTGAATCAGTAATATTGTTATTCAGTCACTATTTTTCGGATACAGAGGCCTTTGAGGCCTGCTTCCGTTTACTCCATGTCATGTGATGTGATGTTAGTCGATCGATAAATGTCAATTCCCGGAGCTGATCCCATATCCGCGAGACAAGCAGCAAGCTACGTAAACCGTCCCATCCCACGTCGTTAATTTCGCCAGGCTCGAGGTTATTGTGCCCCCGCCACCAAAGTGAAGTGTTGTCTATCTGTCCTATGCCCCAGAGCCTAGCTCAACAAGAAGCTCAGCTATCGCAGAGGAACCGCGCGACGCGCCATATCATCTGAAATCTTGTCAAATGCTGCACAATTATACGAAAATCCCATATGAAAAGGCTTGCAATAGGCGAACAATGGTAAATATAGCTTCAACCGTTCAAAGATACGAACAAAGACCCACAACGTAAAAGAGAGATGATTTGAGGTGATTGGGGCAACTCAAAATCAGCGGCAATGGCACCATTCCATGCGCATGCGAATTAATCATTCTTCCGTTGTAAATGTCTCCTTGCATCGTTCTGAGATGTAACATGATGTTGGTCGAAAATCGCCGATTTTAACCTACGCCACTTGTATTTGGCGCCTTCATTAGGGGTGAAGCTATTGAAGTTTCGTCAAGAATCAAGATCTTTGGCATCAGAAAACTACAGTCTCTAGTTCATTGTGTGACGTTATTCTTGTGTTTCTATGTTATGTGTTATGTTTAGCTTTCTTGTTCGATCTCCAACTTGTGACACACACACACCGGCAGACAAATTCGCAGACGGACTAACGGCCACAGTATACAGCTCGCTGGCATAACGTCGCGAGGTAAAAACAGTGATTTTTGAAGCAGAGATTACCATAGAACACTAATAGAAAACCCCGTATTGGAAGTCGAACCAACAAGGCAGCGTGGCCGTGTGGCCATCAGAAGTGGGCTGGCCTACACGTGCTTGAGGCCGAAGAACTTACGTCATTCATGTGGGTGGACAGAAATTGCAGGAGTGGACAATGACGGAGAAAATTGCAGGGGTGCACAATGCAGCAGTGGACAATGACGGCGTGGATTAAGCAGGTGAGTTGCGCAGCCGCTTAATTTTATTGCAGCTACACGGAACTTGATTAATACGCAAGACAGAATCGACTGTTCATTTATCCCGTGACAAATCCAGCACTGGGTATAACAGAGTGTGAGGAACTGGCCAAAGTTGTTACATGACAGCTCGATGATCCACGTCAAACCTAGGTCAGGCGGTCCGATGCGTGTGGTCTGACAACACATAACTGATGTACGGTAATGTCAGTAACTATAGCACTCGTGTTGCTCGATTCGACGCTCCGAAGCAGCCAATGTCATCATGTAACCAACCAACAGATCTATCGCAATTTTCTCAGTCAGTCTCGCTACAGTAGGCTACCAAAGTCTACACATTAGACCGCTTGACCTCGAACACGCAAGTCCCGTATTTTTTTTCTGCAGCATCGCTTCTGTTTTTACGGAAAGAAGATGATCGCAGTACGAAAGTAAAATAGCAGCAACTGCGCTTGCATCACGCTCAGTCTGTACGGCCCTTGGGACTAACAGCGCGGTCTCTCTTCTGCTGTTGCATCTAGCCACGCGACGCTGTCGCTTCGCAATCGCATCGGGAATACGGTACGTCGCGTGCATCGCGTACGTCTTCGTTATAGGACTGTAAATCTACTTCTCATCGCGACGGCAACGTGACGCGCAGCTGAACAGACAGGACGCAACAACTGTTGACCAAAAACTGGGCTTTGCAGTGAGTGGACTGCCGAGCGTTGTGCGCAGCTAGCACTAGCAGTATTTTTTAATCACAGCACGGAAATGCATGCAGTGCGACAGTAGGCCCCTATACATTGTAATCTTGTCAGATGGAGTTAGAAACTTACGTAGTAGCAGAACGATTAATCAAGAAGGAAGTTCAAAAAGTTCGTAGACCAACACAGTTAATCACAAAATAAGTACATCATCATATTTTGCCATTTTTCGACATAGTCTCATGCAACTGAAATGCACTTGGTCCAGCATTTCTCCAAAGCTCGGATTCTGTTGTAGAAGAACTGTTGATCTTGCTCTTCCAGCTAGCCATTTGCCGTGCAGACAAACCCTTTTGGTCGTCAGCAAATTGGCGTCCTTTCATGAATTCCTTCACTTTAGGAAATAAAATCGTAAATTTGTCATATATCAACTCTACATTTATAGACTCTGTGTATAGATGCATAAAAGGAAAGGAAGTGCATTTCAGTTGCAAAAGACTATGTTAAAAAGTGACAAAATGTTGTAGATACCTTGTCACTTACTGCTATCTAATAATTTTGTGAATGCCCTTCGAATTCTAAATTTCATATTAGCTATTGTTGCTAACTACGAAGTATTGTAATGAGCAAGTCTGTGTGTGTGTCTGTCTGTCTCTTTGTCTGTCTGTCCTCGAGCATATCCCCCGAACCACACGCGCGATCTTTATCAATTTTGTTGCGCATATTTGCCTATGGCCGTCGGTCCTCGTCCGGTGGGATAACGCAATCCCAAGGAGAAAAGACAATTTTGGAGGTTTTCTTCCTCATTATAATGGGAATTATGGATTTAGTTACGAAGGATCGAATTTGCTTAAATTTACTTATATACCGTAAAGTCTGTGACAAAATTCAATTTCTTATTATCAAAGGTCATAATTGTGACTATTTCTAAATTACTTGCAAAGTAAACTAAAAAGGAACGGAGAAATTTGACGATTAATGGGAAGAATTACGGAAACGCACGACGCCGTTGTCATTGTTACTATGGTAACGGTGTATGTTGCCGAAGAAACAAATATATATTAATGGACGTGCGAAAGCGAAGTTAATTTAGCGACAATGGGACTTGGATTAAGGAAGTATATAGAATTAACGGTGCGATTGTACACCGAGGGTAAAGTCTGATATGTACGATTGTCTTGTTCCTACTGGGATGTCTTGTTGTACAGAACACGTGAAGTTGAAATCGCGATATGACTTATTTCTTGCGGTGTGGGGTGCCGTCTTATTTGCTGGCCGTTTAAATGTGGCAACACGTTACCCCCGATGCAAATGCCACTATATGCGCTCTCCTAAGTTAATCTTATGGACTAAAGCTGGCTGGGTGTTCATCTACATGCATAATGCAACACATTTAGCTGGTGAAAGATGACGACAGTGCTTTTATAGCCAGCATTGGCAATAAAAGAAACGCGGTAGCTTCCTCAATAATAAGAATGAGCAGATGCTTATGCCACTATTGCACTATTGCAATGCAGTGCGCGGTGTAATGTAACCTATATAGTATATACCGACCAGGACTATCACGATCAGGATATATTCGTTAACTGTAAGTAGAAGTTAAACTGAAAATATTTATTTCAATTAACTAAAAGTTTAACTAAAACTTAAATTATTTTTATGACTGAAACTGAACATAAACTTTTCATAAACGGAATAACTGCAGTGAAACTTGAAGAAAATAATTTCTGAAATTAAAATGTTACATTATGTCTCTTTAGCTGGGCTACGTGATGCATCAGAAAACACGAAGAAACCGGATAGAAAGTAAAGTCACTAGAAATGCGTGTATTTCTTAAGTT